>MDTC01123907.1_pt1 | contig 10965 bp, 13 predicted proteins | sample 811181 | NCBI WGS metagenome assembly MDTC01 (sample SAMN05326644, study PRJNA326480) | marine metagenome | isolation source: seawater | place: Pacific Ocean: North | collected 2011 | reverse complement strand
TGTGATTCTATTATCAAACCATCAGCTCCTGCGGCCATTGCTGCTTTTGATATAGATGGGACAAAGTTTCTGTAACCTGTGGCGTGACTTGGGTCGTAGATAATCGGTATATCACATAACTCCTTGAGTGCTGGTATCATCATTAAATCAGGTGCCCATCTGATTGATGGAAACACATGACGATAGGATGGAGCTCCTACAACTCCCCTTAAACATATGGCAACTTTTTCATTACCACCAACTAATATTCTTTCAACTGCACCAAGTATCTCATCTATCGTTCCCCAAGTTCCTCGTTTTAATAATATTGGAATATCTAACTGACCAAGTGAATCTAATAATGAGTAGTTTTGAAAGTTACGAGTACCAACCTGTACTATGTCGATACAATCCATCGTGGACTCGGTAATCTGATTTGAATCCATAATTTCAGATACAATCGGTAATCCACTTTCCTCTCTGGCCGTTTTAAGAAATCTTAGACCATCTTCTCTTAGTCCTTCCTTCCAACCATTCTCACCTATCTCTTCTGTTATTGGATAGGTACAAGGTTTATAGGCTCCACCTCTCAAGGCGTTGACTCCAACTTCTTTCATTTTTTGTGCCCAATCAACAATCATATCTTCTGATTCAACCGAACACGGACCTGATATAATGTATGGATTTGAATCAAACTCCCATCTATTTGGTTTTAGTGAAATGTCTAATTTTTTGGCATCTACTAAGGATTGGATATATTCATTCATTTTCTACTCTCTATGTTAATTTCTGCCTGTTTTAAATCATCTTCACTATGGATATTGGTACAATTGTCTAAATAACTTCCTACTCTTCGACTCATCATACCACTTTCTACAAATTTTTTCTTGGTAACTCTAACGGCACCATTTCGTGTACCACTTGAATCAACTGTAACTAAGTCGTCATATTTATTAACTACTGAATATTGAATCAGTTCATCTGCCGTTGTTTCTCTATCAGGATGGTCTGGCTGAATTCCTACAACATGAGTCATTTCCATATGAAGATTGTAGTAGTCTTCTTTGAATTTCTTAGTTACATTTACATAAACATCCGCCACTTCTCTTTCACCCATGTAACTTTCATCTCTATCAAATATTAAAATATTATTATACTTCTTGGTTATCTCTTTGACTTCATCAGACTCGGTAGTTACAATTATATGTTTGATTAATTCTGAATTTACAGCATAATCTAAAGCATGTTCCACAAGTGTTTTACCTGCTATTATTCTGAGGTTCTTTTTCTTTAATCTTGTTGAGTCTGTTTTTGCTGGAATTATAGCTAGTGCTCTTATATCATTTTCGTACATTATACATCCTTAAATTTATTAACTGCCCAATGATAGGCCTTTGTTTGTCCTTCGATTGTCATTCCGCCGATATGTGGTGTGATTACGACATTATTATTTGGATTGATTGAAAACTCTACTAATTTACTATTTTCAATGTCACCGAACTCATCTTTGATTACATCCGTTCCATAACCTTTTAAATGTCCTACCTTGATTGATTCGATAATTGCTTCTTCATCAACTAATTCACCTCTTGCCGTATTTATCAAATAACTTCCTTCTTTCATATAAGATAAGAATTCTTCATCCACCATACCACGAGTATCATCCGTGACATGAGTATGTAGGAATACCACATCTGATTTTTCTAATAGTTCTTCTAAAGGAACACCTCTTGCCGTTGTGATTCTTTCATACGGGTCTGTCGCCAATAACTTCACACCCCAACCATAAAATAAATCACACATGATTTTACCAAGTCTTCCATAACCAATTATACCAATGGTCTTTCCTTTGATTTGATGTCCTACATATGGTTCGTAATCCCAATTACCATCCTTGACGGAATGAAATGATTTTGGAATGTTTCTCATCAAAGACATCATTAATCCAAATGCTAATTCAGAGGTGGATGGTAAATTATTAATGAGGTCTAAATCATTTTTGTGTGAAACTACTTCAATATTGTTTTCATTACAATAATTCAAATCTATATGATTCAAACCTGTAGAGGCAGTATTGATACCCTTGATATTAGAACCATTCAAGATATCCTCATCCAAGATAAAATTTTGTTTATTTGGATTCGTAAATATCCAATCTACACTATTTGTACTTAGATAAAATTTTAAAGCTGGTTTTGTAATATTAGGTTGGTACTCAACCTCTCCAAACTCCAATAACTTTTCAAAAACACCTTCAAGATGTTTTATTGGAGTTATACACAATATTTTATTCAATACTTTTCAAATCCTCCGCGAAAGTTTCAAATCCATCTTGTGTCATCGGATGATAAAACATAGTGTCTAAAACTTTTGGTGGTATTGTTGCTACATCAATACCTGATTTATATAGTGAAATAACATGACTAACGGTTCTAATACTCGAACCCATGATTTTTGTCGAGACATTATTGGTTTCAAATGATTTCTTTATTTTTCGAATATTCTCAATACCATCGTTACCAACATCGTCTAATCTACCAATCAAAGGACAGATATAATCTGCGTTGACTTGTTCTGATATCATGGCTTGACTTACAGAATAAATCAAATGTAAGTTAATTTTGAAACCACTTTGTTTCAAGTTGTATGTTGCTTCAACACCAGCCTCAGTAAATGGAACCTTGAAAATTAAATCATCGTAATCACTCTTTTCATTGATTTTCACTGCATTATCTTCTATCTCTGATGACTCGTGACCGAAAGCTTCAACAAAGATTTCACCTTTACCACCAAGTGCATCGCTCACTTTTTCTATCGTGTCTATATCATCTTTCATACCAAACCTTTTCGAAAAGGTTGGATTGGTTGTGACACCTGATAATATACCAAGTTTAGAAAATTTTCTAATTTGTTCTAAATCTAATGTGTCTAATAATAGTTTCATTTTTATCCTATCTTTTTTTCAAATCCAACGAACCAATTACATTCTCTTATTATTCCGTTGAAATTTGATTTCATTACTTCTAAACCATTGAAAGGGTTTACTTTCTTTTTTGAATTATTTTTTATCTGAACACTAACATCCTTTGGAAAATAATCCATCAATTCATATAAATCACCTCTATCGTGATTTAATTTCGGTAAGTCTACTTTAGGTTTCTTTTGTATCAAAACATTTATCTGAGGAATATTACCATCAGTAAAAGTAGAAACTTTTGCCATATTACAATTCCATCGAGCTAAAACCAAATTATATAGTAATAAACCTGCGTTCCAACTCGAAACATGACCGTCAACTATTTGGTCTTTCCATTGAGGAACACTTAATGATAATAATCCACCTTCTTTTAAATTATTGTGAAGTTTATTTAAAAACAACCCAGCATTATGTTGATGTTCTAAAATATTATAACAAATTATTGCATCATATTTTTTATTAATATCTAACTCATTATAGTCGCCTTGATATGTAGCCCCATCAAAAAAATCTACCGAATCAACTTTTTTATTATTGTCTCTTAGTATTTGTGTAAACAAATTACCTTTACCTGAACCAATATCGAGTACAGTTTTGAACTCATGTTTCATCAATAACTTAAATGATTTTTTATTGTGTGGTAAGTTTTCGAAACTCACTTTATTGCCTTGAGACTTACCTTCAATCTACCAACCCGTCTATCAGTAGTAAATACTTGCTTTACCATTTCGAAATTACATTTTATTCCATAGGTCTCATGAGTTCTGTAGTGGTTAGATTTACCATCAATACCACCATGCCACTTGGAACAAAAATAACCAAATGATTCTTCATTGAATACTCGAACATGGGTAGGGTCACCCCAAGCCATTGCCGATTTCTCATGAGGTACAACAATATTTAATATTGCACCATTTTTCATAATTCTCCATAATTCATTCATTACAAATATGATATCATGTATATGTTCTAATATCATGTTTGCTTTAATTTCATCAACAGAATTATCATCAAGTGGTATTCCCTTTTCGATATCAGCTACAATATCAGGTTTGACACCAGGATCTTTATCTAAATTGAGAAATCCAGCGTATCTTTCAGTCCAAGAACCTAAGTTAATTTTCATTAAAGTGTTTCTCCTATCTTTACTAATCTTGTAAGAATATTTTTCAGATTGGAAAGTCTTATACTACTTGTTCCATCAGATAATGCTTCTTCAGGTCTGTCATGAACTTCCATGAATAAACCATCTACACCAACTGCAACTCCTGCTCTTGCTAAGGGTTCAATGTACTCCCTAAATGAACCACTACTTCCACCTTTAGAACCTTGTTGAACTGAATGAGTAGCATCAAATATAACAGGACTTATCTTTCTCATTTTAATTATGTTTGTAAAGTCCACAACATAACTTCCATAACCATAAGTATTGCCTCTTTCGGTTAAAAGGATGTTTTTATTGCCAGTTGACTTTATCTTATCCACAACCTTAATCATATCATCACCCTCGACAAACTGAGCCTTTTTCACATTTACCCCACAACCTGTGTTTCCTGCTGATAATAGTAAATCAGTTTGACGACATAAGAAGGCGGGTATCTGTATTAAGTCAACCACACCTTTTAATAAATCTGCCTGATAACTCTCATGAATATCAGTTGTTATGGGACACCCAACTTCTTTCTTAATTCTTTCAAATATTTTTATTGACCGTTCAATATCAACCCCACGAAAATTTTGGAGTGCAGTTCTGTTTGCCTTATCCCATGAGGCTTTGAATATGTAAGGTATATTAAGTTCGTTACAAATCTCAGATATACTTTCTGCCATAAAAAGTGGATGGTCATCATTTTCTATCGCACAAGGACCTGAAATAAGTACCATAGGTTGGTCTTTACCAATCTTTATATCTCCTATGTTGACTATCATTGTAATTCTCCTAAAACATTTGCTATCTTTAAATCTTCTGGCGTATCGATGTCCCAACATTCAATTTTATCTGCCAACTTAATGTATGGGTTGAAACCAATTCTACTTCTATTTTTCTTGTACTTTTTGACTGAAAATATATATAGTCCACTATTTTCTAATATGACAGGTTCGATGTCTTGAGTTCTACCAACATCTTTTGGGTCATAGTTCAATGGTTTGTTATCGTACCAACAAAAACCATCTATTGTTTGTGCAAGAAATGAAGAATCATTTTCTTTATCAATTATTTTTTGCATCATGTCTTTGATTGTTTCAACTTTGATAAAGGGTGATGTCACAGAATAAAATACCAAATAGTCGGTCTTTATTTTGTCAATTATCGTATCTAAAATTTCATTAAATGTTACTTTGTTTCCATCTAACTTTTCATCTCTCTTAACAAAATCATACCTCAAGCCCCTTTGTATGTGGTTTTGGAACTCGTGGTCGCTTGTATAAACTAATATATTGTCAATTATTTTTATTTGATTCAGTTTTTTGACCGCCGTATTTATTAAAGAACTTCCATTTACTTTCGCAATACTTTTATTTGGAACCCTTTCACTATTCATTCTGACCGTTATATAACCTGTAAATGTAGGTGGTGGTAAAAGATTGTCAAGTTCGTATGGATTCAGTAATATTATTTTACCCTCATCGATTTGATCTTGAACCCATCTAACACAATTCTCAAACCACTCTCTACCTAACCTTTTTTTATTTTTCCCATGTTCTTCATCCTCTTTTTCGGAATAAAAGTCAACATGAGTCCATTCACCTTCCTTATCAAGACTTTCGAGGAAAAAAGTGTGTCCGATTATTGTTATTTTACCAAAACGATAAATAGCATGTTCAAGTGTCATCAAACCTGTCGGTACAGAATTACCAAATACTTTTCTTAGAGAATCATCACCTAAAGTGCTTTCTCTTTTATTCTTCTTAGTCATGGATAGATGTTTACCTTGAAATAGTTTTCCACCCTTTTCATCTTTTTCGAAAAACTTATCAAGTTTGACTGTCCTCGACCAAATCTCCTTTATGGTTGATTTTTCATCAACTAAACTATCGTGTATTGGAGTCCAATAATTCCATCTTCTATTTCCTGTTGATGCCCAAATATCTATCTTTTTACCTGTATGGTCGAACATACCTTTTTGAAAACATTTATTACATCTAATTACATTTTCGAATTGGTCTATGTATTTACCGAAATCATAATGTTTGAGAGACGGACTTGTACCAACAACAATTGCTTCTGTGTTGGGTTTCCAATTTTCGAAATGTTTATCGAGTGGTTTCATCAAATATCCTCATAGGGCCTCTTTTATAATCATGTGAGTAAAATTTACCAATAAGTGTACCCTCGTATTTTTCTAAGGGGAAAGTTTCTCTTACATCATCCCTTTCCCATCCCCATCTACTTTTCCAATATTCAAAATGGTCGAATCTACCAAAGTGTTTGGTGTTACCTTTTTTAGCTGAATTTGCTGACTTCTTAGGAATTTTATTACCTTTGAAGTTTTGGTTATGAAAGGCTTGTAGATTTGGTAAGGTTACATTATAAATATCATTCTCAAGAAACTGCATACAAATATCATCCCAAGCACAAAATAAATGATATTCATCCGTGACCTTAATGTATTTTTTGAATAAATTTACATTGAATGACAATATCATGTCGACTGGTGATTCAATGGCTATTGGATTTTTTCCACCCCATACATCCCAATCCAAAGTCATGTCACCTCTTCTATACCATCCACCACGACCAGATAAATGAGTCAATACTCCTCTTCCAATCATTCCCAATACATTTTCTCCAATATTTTTATTGGAAATATTACATTGGGGGCCAATAATATTGAATCCTATCACACCAAAATTTTTGAGTTGGTCTAACTTACTTTGAAATAAATCATAGAAATTATCAGTAATAGTCATGGTATCATGAGTCGTCCATAATATAAATTCACAATCATCATCCACCGATTCCACCATAGTTTGTGCCGCCCATTGTAATCCTCGTCCTTTATTTTCAATAAATTTTATATCGTATTTATCACAAATTTCTCTACCAATCTCTTTTTGGTCTTCATCAGAGTCATCATCTATATTGTAAAAGTTGTAATCTAATATTTGCTCGTTCCTCAATAAAAAATCTTCGAGTAGGACATAATTGTTTCTTGAGGATACATATGTTGATAATTTTGTCATAAGTTTTCTTCTATAATTTTAATCATTTTTTCGGTTGAATCAAAGTTCCAACCACCTTCAATTACTGATTTGATAAAGGTTTCGTCTCTTCCATATGGGCCATATTCAATCATCTCGTCAATTTTTTTACTTATTTGTTTTTTATCAGGTGGGACGAATCCATGAAATAATGGAAAGTGACCATCTTCGTTACTCCCCTCGATTAAAACGGTCGGTATTCCAAGTTGAATTGATTTGAATGCAAAAGTACCTGGACTTGAAATCACTAACTTAGAATTACAAATCAAGTCATCATTATCTCCATCAATCACTATTGAGTAATCAACATCTGGCATTATAGAATCAACATACGATTTATTTCTCTCTACTTGATTCCGACCTTCACCCTCACGACTTTTCAACTTTATCACTATTGGTAGACCGAGTTTATCTTGTAAAGATTTAAAATCTAATTCTTCCACTAATCTATTGTCGAATGTTATTGGGAATGGTTTGCTACCGATTACAGATTTAATATTACCAAGAAAATTTACTATAACCAATATGTGGTTATTACTCTTCTTTTTATCCTTTAGAATATCATTACTTGGTATTCCAATTGGAAGACAATAATCTTTCAAACAATCCTTTTTACCCAATACTAATGTTTTATCATATATCGTCTTATAACCTTCTTCGAAGAATGACTTATTGTTATATTTTTCAACGGGTCCATGAAAACATGCTATCATTGTACCACCTTTGTTATCATAAATTTTTTTTAGATTTGTTCTCACAGAAACTCGATTATCATCCGAGACAATCAAATCGTAGGATTTGAAGTTTGGGATTTCCTCATCAAATATATTATTGAAATATTTTGAATTATCTACCATGAATTGTTTTCTTGGGTCATTATCACCCGGCCATTCATGTTTCTTTGACATTTGATAAATCAGAAAGCAGTCTAAATTGTATTTAGATAGGTGAGGAATAATCGGTAAAATTCTTTCACAAACACGATATTGAGAAAAAACTAATAAAATTTTTTTCACACCAATTCCTCTCCATCAAGAATATTACCACCCATTGGAAATTGTCTCTGTATGGATATACATTTAGAATATCTCGAAATACATTGTGTGGTTCCACATTGTATTCCAATATTTACCTTCGCCTTAGATTTTATGTATAATTGAATTCTTAAGTCCATGTGTCTGAAGTCAAGACCTTTTTCAAACTGAAATCCTAAATCTCTTATCGGTTTGTAACTCCAATAAAAATATGGATAATCATTTTGATGTAACAACAATGTCAACTTCTCATGATGAGATTGAAATGTTTTTGGATTCGGAGTTTTGTCATCTTGACCGAATCTGTCTGAAATCATTAAACAACCATAATCCTTCTCACCAACAATATCCTTAATTATAGCATTACCAAGAGTTTCTTCTTCAGGCGTCCAATATATCTCAGGTAAGTAATCTTCCATCTCACTATCTTCAAACTGCCAAAACTTCAACATTTGTTTTATCAATGGAATATCAGATTTGTTTTTATTCCATACTCGGTAATGGTCGTGAAATATATCTCCCTTTACAGAATCAACGAACCCATCCACATAAGGATTATTTTTGAATATCGATTCAACTATTTTATTATCTCTACCCCAAAGTTTTTTATACAATTTATTCGAAGGTAGGAAGACTCCACACTTAGGATACTTTTGTTTGAGTAATCGAGGCATAGCTGATATTATTCCGTAATCACCGATACCATGACATCCCCTCATTATAACAAACTCTTGGTCGTTTAGATATTCATCAGGTATTCTCATTCCCTCACTTTCTTCAAAACCAAGAGCACCAACTTCACCCACAGGTAAAACTTTATCATCAACTATTCTCCAAAAAATCATTTGAATACTTCCAATTGTGTTAAATCGGGCCAATCATCTAACTTCCATTTTCTCGGTGTTTCATTTACTGCATCTTCGAATTTTTTTATTCCTAATTCTGCAGTTTCGGGTGTCATATAATAATGATATCCAACAGTATCTATGTTTTGGTCTCTCCAAGGTATATTTGGTTCTCTTCCATCATAAACCATTTTTCTAAGTGATTTATACGAATCTTCATCATCAAGTAAAATCATTCCACCTCTACCAAGACTTAGATGTTTTTGAAATTGAAAACTCAAACACATCATAGTGTTTGGGATATAACTATTTTTTCTCCATAATACTGCTGCGTCGTAGACACCACTATTTCCAATTTCATAATAATCTCTCCAATCTTCATCTTTCCATTTTAATGGAACATTCAACTTATTGGATAAGAAGGGTATAGATAAATAAGTTCTCTTGGGAACCTCTATTTCATCTATTCCTATATATCTCAGACATAGTTCAACTCCATGAGTACAGCTATCTACTGCAATACCATATCTTGAACCAAACCACCTTGATATAAGTGATTCAAATTTAAAAACAGAATTCCAACTCACCAACTAACATCCCAATCTTTGAACTCCGATGCTATACAATCTATCTTGTAATCTTTTCTACCACCGACAACTTCCATGATTTTATTTACTGCAGTGTTTCTAATTCCATTTAGTCCATGAGTTAACATTAAGTTATCTGAGCCTCTTTCACCTTTTCTCACCATAGATTCATTATACCAAATATGAGCGTTCATTTGTGATAAAACAACTATTGCCCTTATAACATCACCTGTTATCTCACCTTTGTGTTCTTTTAATATCAAATCAATATCATGAACCATGTCTTTCATCTCTTTACCATAATTTTCTTTGTTTTCGGGTATGAAAACTTCTTTGAGTTGATGTATACTTAATCTGTCTATCAACTCTCCTAAAGTTGGTAACCATTTTCGTGTCTTAGCCATTATAATCTCCTAACATTAAGTTCTTTACTAAAATTTTCATTGTAATACAAATTTTGTTGTTCTTGTTTTTGTATTGTTTTTGGATGATATAGACTTAACTCCTCATGTGGTGGTAAATGGGCGTATGTTTTACAACCGATTATATGTTCGTGGAGTGGACGAGTCCACCGAATGTCTTTATGATTTTTAAATACTCTCGCTTGGTAATCAGGATAGTTTACCCATTTATTTTCTGTAACTCTCCAACCCCACCTTTTGATGTGTTCCTCTGTCATACCATCAATGGTGTTTACTCTTGGAATCCAAATCAAATCTACATCGTTAATTTCTAATATCTGTTTGAGTTGTTGAAGTAATATGTTATTTGGGTATTCATCTGCATCTATGTGAAAGATGTAATCACCACTTGATTTTTCTATTACAGAGTTTTTGTGGTCTGCAAAGTTACCATCAAGTTTTCTATCATAATGTATAACCCTACTATCAATTGAGTACAATTCGATAACTTCCATTACACCTTTATGATTACCATCAACGCAAATCACTACCTCGTCTTCTTCATCTATATTGACGAGAAGTATATTCAGTAATCTTTCGAGTTCTTCTGACTCATTATGAACTGTAATACCATAACTTATTTTCATCAACTATTTTGTATCTCCAATAATTGTGTTAGACCTAATGCTCTTTGGTCTGTCTTGGTTAAAACTTTTGTGTAGTCATAATCACAAATTTCTATCTTTCTCATATTACCAAGTGTGAATGTTTTGTATAACTTAGGAATATTTCTTAAAATATTTCCGATATTTTTTTCGTAAAATTGCTGTTGTTTGGTTCTACCTGGTGTAGCAAGTTCGATATACTTTTGATTTTTTATCTCGATGATTTGAAGTCCGAAGTTTTCTTTGATAAGATATCGAAACTCTCTGATAGGTA
>MDTC01033691.1_pt1 | contig 10965 bp, 7 predicted proteins | sample 811181 | NCBI WGS metagenome assembly MDTC01 (sample SAMN05326644, study PRJNA326480) | marine metagenome | isolation source: seawater | place: Pacific Ocean: North | collected 2011 | reverse complement strand
GTTACACTCTAAGCAACTTGCATAAAATCCTAAAAAAGTGGCTAAATCATTCTTCAACTAAATCTTCAGTTTTAGCAGTAAATGAGATTGAATCTGGCGATTCTACCGCCACTAGACCTCTGATATTATGCATTTCTAGTAATGCCTGAGGTGGTGCAGCGACCTTTACTCGACTATCTTTGATATCAATTAAGTTTCCAGGTGCTGCTTTTATCCCGCCATCTGGAAGCCACAAACCTATAGCACCGATTTCAGCATGGTGTGAGATTATCAATTCCTGACCATTATCATCCTCATGAACTCTTAGTACAATTAAGGGAGACTCACTTGAAATTAGTTTACTCGACGGTTGCCATTCGCCCCATGTTTCATCCAATGGCTTTGATAATTGCTCACTTTTTTCATCGATTTCTAGAATCTTTGTTTCGAACTCATCTACCGAATCAATATGTAATTCATTCAGTTTGTCTAACAAATCTCTTAGTCCGCTAAGTTCAGATTCTTCTTCGTTATTGATCGCAGAATTTGCTAAGAGCAATAGGTCTGCTAAACCATCCATTTGGTCTTCTTGACCAGATTCAATAGCACATTCCATCGCCTCATCAAATATTTCAATTGCAAGTGCTGGGCAATCTATTGCAAGTAAGGAATTTCCGAATTCCGATAGTAAATCTACTGCTTCAGATTTATTTTTTTGAACTATTGTTTTTGCTGATGAAATATGTGCCTGTGCAATACTCTCTTCTCCTTGTAAATGTCTTGAAATAGCTGCTGCAACCATGTATGATAAGCGATTTACTCCAGTGTTCTGAGCCTGCCTATCAGCAGCTTCGAATAACGAAGCCGCTCTTGACCAACTTGCCGCTGAGAGAGCGAGTAATCCTAATTGATGCATCGCTCTCATCTCAGCCTTGTTGTCATCTATTAGAGTGGCTAGATATAATGCACGTGAAAGATGATTCCTCGCTTGTGCTAAATTACCAGATAACTTAGACATCATTCCTAATGCGGATTCCATTCTGTACATGTAACCAGCAATCGCTCTGTGAGCTATTTCAGCAATCTCTTCATTTAGTGGACTGAGGCCTAATCCAATCGATTCAACAACTTCGCTGAAAAGGTATTTTGCGCCATCATATTCCCCCGCAATATCATCTGAGCCATGGCTTGAAGAAATATTTGATAGATACTCATCAATTTTAGAAATCGGTGCGCAAACCTCGGGCAGTTTTCCTAATTTGTTAAGATATGATTTTTTTACATTTTCACCACGAAGTGCTCTTTGAAGCGCAGAAATAATTTTACCTTCATCACTCGAATTAGATTCAACAATAGGTTCTGGTGTAACTCTAGTTTCCAATAAGGAATCTACCATCCACGTTAGTTTTTCTTGAATATTATACTGCCCTGCTCTACTAATTGCATATCTCATTTCTGCTGCTCGGACGCGTCTTGAAAGACTACGTAATCTGTTTTTTTGAGACTTTGAACCAGAATCCGCCAATCTCTGTAGGAATGTCGAGGGAGGGCATGTATCAAATCCTAAATTTGCTTTATTGCCTGTTGTTGTCATTTTGAAATCATCGGTAACTAAGGTTACAGTATTTCCTTCACGAGCAATTTGTGAGGCTAAGACCATTAGTGAAAGGTCAACATCTTGGGGTGCTGCCTTTTCACCTATCATATTTGCAAGACCGCGGATTTGTGAATCATCAATAGCAATAGTGAGAAGCAAACTTTGCATTTTCTCTAACAAATTCGGTTGACCTTTCCATCTTTGAAATCTAACAGTCTTTACTTCATCATGTACTCCAGGTGTGACATGGAGTCCCGTTCCAAGATTTTCTAATACATTTGAAATGTCTTTGACAAAGGTGTCTGGAGCCATTGAACCAATGTGAATAAAGCAATTGGAATCGACAACCCATAGTTTGGCCATATCTATGGCTCAAGGTCTTCGTAGTTTGTCTTTTCTTATCTTGAGTAAGTAGAATCATCCCCAATGGTCTGATGTGAAAGCATTTGGATTTCGAGGCTTGTCTCCATCTCTAACCCAAATGCTACCAGCATCCCCATACACATCACCAAATGGATCGATTTCGACTTCTTCGACTTCACGGTTCATGTATGCCTCTACTCTTTCACGCAATTCAGGCTTGAAGCGCCAATAATGGATTCTCCATTCTCTGCCGTCCCAAAGAGTGGTTTCTTCAGATTCAGTAGTTAGAAGATCATAATCTTGGAACATGTAAAACAGGTTTCTGTCAGTTGGTTCGAGTGCATTATCTATAATTCGATCATAAAATCCAAAGAAACCAAGGGCATGCTCTGCCATACCACTTGCTACTTCTGGATCCATCTCCATATCGATATGTTGGCGAATTGCTTCAGTTAGTTCTCCCATCGTCATTCCCATATTGTCACCGTCGCATTGAATTGAGGCGCGTAACACAAAGTTACCCGCTACAGTAATATGTATAGGTCGAAGTCCCTAATAGACACTTCGCTAATTTTGGGCTAAAAATACATTTTTTTGCCAAAACCGACCTCGCTAAATACCAAAGCAGGGTGCGGCGAATGTGGAACCAGAATTTGTGGAGGGTAATTTCCTTGGCCTACCTGAGGTTGAAGGAAATGCTGATGTAATCATTGCACAGGTTCCATATGAACTTACCACATCATATGGACAAGGGACTGTAGACGGTCCAGCAGCTTGTATTGCGGCATCAGGACAAGTCGAATTATATGATGAACTGCTCGAAGAGGAACTTCCAGCAGGTGCGATAATTAAGACGGTAGATGCTTGGAATGGCGAGGGTTCAACCCTGCAAGAACAATTGAAAAATATTACTCAATACGCTGAAAAGCAATTTGCAACAGATGCATTCCCAGTTTTCCTTGGAGGAGAACATGGCATGCTACCGGCATTGGTTAGGGCCATGCCACCGGGGGTGACAATCATTCAAATCGATGCACATGCTGATTTGCGCGACCAACTCGATGGTGAGAAATGGTCTCATGCTTGTGCAGCCGCTCGTTCTCTTGACGTCGGTGCTAAATCTGTGTACCAGGTAGGAATTAGAGCATATTGTAAGCAAGAAGCGGATATGATTGACAATGATGACAGAGTAAAAACTTGGTTTGCTAGGGATATAATGAGCCCATGTACCGGTGCCAAAGCATGGGAAGATTGGCTTGCAGCAATCTCAGCAATAGAGGGCCCGGTTCATTTGACAATCGATATAGACGGCCTAGATGGCACATTGGTTCCTGCAACAGGAACCCCGGTACCAGGAGGACTTTCCTTCTGGCACGCTGCAGAGACAATTGAAACTGTTTTTGCAAACTGCCAAGTTATTTCGGCTGACATAAATGAGATAGTTGAACAAAAGGATACACCTTTAACACAGTTTACTGCAGCTATGTTAGCAACTAAAGTAGTAGCAGCATATATCCATAACAAGAGGTGATTAAATGGCACATGGTTCTCATATAATGCTCGATTGTACCGGTGCGATTGGTATTTCTGGTGAGTGGGCCATAGATTTGCTAGAAAGAGCAGTAGATGCATCTGGAGCACGTAGGGTGCATTCGCATTGTGAACCATTCGATGGTAGTGTTTCACCACTGGGTTTTGCTGCTGTGGTTTTACTTGATGAATCACATGTTAGTGCTCATAGTTATTCTGAGAGCGGGTTACTTGCAATCGATGCATTTACTTGTGGAGATAGTGACCCTGCTAGAATCATTGAGATCATAGAAAAGGAATTGAATGCTAAGTTCCCAAAAATCATAATCAATCGACGAAAAAGGGTTGAGAGATTTTTGACCGAACCAAAGAATGGAGGAATTAGGGGCTTTGTCGACAATCATTTCAGTCATTTCAATGCAGGCTCTCTTCGTGAATGTGCACAGTCATTAGATCAATTCTTGATTCAGGGTGGCAGATTAATGGTGACGTTAGCAGGAGCGATGAGTACTGCTGAAATCGGTAAATCATTGGCGCCTTTGATTAGATCGGGAAAGGTACATGCAATTACATGCACAGGAGCAAACCTCGAAGAAGAAGTATTCAATCTTGTAGCACATGATTATTACAAGAGAATCTCAAATTGGAGAAACCTATCAAAAAACGACGAAGAGAAACTGCATCAAGAAGGATATAACCGTGTTACTGATACTTGTATACCTGAAGAAGAAGCGATTCGGCTAATAGAAGATAAAATTCTTTCACAATGGAAAAAGGAAACCGCTTTTCCTCACGAACATATAATGGCGATACTAGATGACTTGGAGGCAGTAATTCCAAAAGAAAACTCTTGGATAATTGCTGCAAAAGAAATGGCAATCCCAATATATGTTCCCGGATGGGAAGATTCTACTTTAGGAAATATCTTTGCAGGTCATTGTATTTCAGGAAATGTCGTAGCTAGCAATATGAAAAGTGGTATCGATTATATGATGCACCTTGCAGATTGGTACCGCAATGCTGAGCACCCGATTGGGTTTTTACAGATAGGAGGTGGAATTGCAGGTGATTTCCCTATCTGCGTTGTTCCTATGTTGCGCCAAGACTTGGGAGAAAAAGTCCCACTATGGGGTTGGTTTGGCCAAATTTCTGAATCGACTACTTCCTATGGTGGTTATTCTGGAGCACCACCGAGTGAAAAAATTACTTGGGGTAAATTGGCGAAAGATACTCCGATGCATCTAATCGAGTCTGATGCAACTATTGTAGCACCTATACTCTTTACTTACATACTTGATTAATGGTGGAAATAACATGCGAGGGTTAGCAGTTGTTCTTGCGATATTAATCGTTAGCCCGATTGTTGCAAGTGCTCAACAAAGTTGGCCAGGTGAGCCGATAGATAACCATGTGCACCTTACATGGGCAACACTGACACTCGAAGTAAATGAATGGGCTGATGACAACCCTGACATTGTCGATTTAACAAGTACAGGTCAATCCGAACTCGGAAAGACTCTCTGGGTGGTAAGGCTATCGGATTGGTCTATGGAAACAAAAGCGAATGGCAGTGCTAAAGAAATCATTTACATCGATGGAGGTCACCATGGTAACGAATACTTGGGTACGGCTTTAGCATGGTTATCTGCAAAATGGTACATTAATGGTTGGAATGACGGGAATGAAGAAGCGATCAAAGTTTTGCAAAATTCTGAGATTCACATTCTGATTATGCTAAACCCAGATGGTAATGACATCGATACACGCTGGAATATCAACCAAGTAGACTTGAACCGAAATTATGACCATTATTGGAATACTTGCCCAACCACTCAGCCGGGAAGTAGTGCATTCAGTGAATCTGAAACCCTTTCCAATTCGAATTATATGAATACTGAAGTTCCAGATGCAGACCTGTATGTCACAATGCATACAGGAGTTTGGATCATGCTTTATCCATGGGGTAAGTGGCCTGAACAGCCTTCAGATTGGGAATTATTCCACTTCATCAGAGATGATGTGCATGAAAATATTTCAGATATCCCAATCCAAAATGCGAACCAAGGTTTGTATCCAAATTGTGGGACCAGCCGAGACTATGGATATGGAGTAATGGGATTCCCTACCTTTACATTTGAAACCGATGATGAACAATTTGTCCCAGGTACCTTCGAATCTTTACACGATAGATTAGAAGAAGAGATGGATGTTATGAGATATCTAATCGACAATGTTTGGTATTGGAGAGCTAGATTAACCGTTGAATCAATCGCTATTGATGATGAGGTAGTAAATTTCGATGTAGTAAATTATGGAAGGTCTAGTACAAGAAATGCCACACTACAATATGTAAGTGAAAATGGTGAAGTACTTTGGCAATCAGATAATTTTACAGTTAACGCTACAGATGAAACAAGCGTTTCTAGTGATGGATTTGATTATGAGAATGGCGCTTGGCGACTATCATATCAAAAGCGAGTTATCGATAGTGCACAATGGGTTAATGAGAGTGTAGATGTATCTTCTATGGAAATAAGTTCGTTATCTAAATCGGTTACTACTCTCCTTTGGGCATTGCAAATTGGAGCAATACCCCTATTCGTCTTAGGCTTTGCATTTTGGTGGAGTCGAAAAGAAAACCCCTTAGAATTAGATGACGAAATCCAAGAAGCTATATTGGTCGAATGAACCCAATTAAGCGTATATTCAAGAGGGTAGTCGTTTCCCGTTAGATAGGTGAGCCGATGAGAGTCAACATAGACGCTAATGGAAATATAAATGGAACTTTAGTTTTGCCATTATGGCAAGACAGTAAAGAAATGGCGGAAGGTAGCGAACTTGGAATTCATAGAACTCTAAAAAACCAAATAGATACCGTGCTTGAAGCAGGTGATTTCAAAGCAAAATCAGGCAGTTCGATGACACTTGCCGGAACCGAAGGTGGCAAGGCACTTCTAATCGGGCTAGGAAAGATGGATGATGTATCTTCTAACTCGATGAGAGAGGCTGGAGCTAAAGTAACAGCCTCCTTAAGCAAAATCCATGGTAAGACGCTAACAGTGCGCTTCCACGGCCTCGAAGATGCTCAGATGGCAAATTTTGTCGAGGGAATGATTCTACGTGATTATTCATATGATCATTACAAATCCAAAGATGAAGATAATGAAGATAATGATGTCGAATTAACTGTTCACGTAACTTGTGAAGAAGAAAAGGCTGCAGTATTATCATCCGCTGCAAAGCATGCATCAGAAGTTGCATCCGGAGTCTATCTTGCACGAGATTTAGGCAATGCTCCTCCTAACGACCTTTATCCTATGGAATATGCAAGACAAGCTATTGAATTTGGAGAGGAACATGACAATGTAGATGTCAAGGTAATCAACTACGAAGAAGCACGTACTCTAGGTATGGGCGGACTTGTAGGAGTTGGAATGGGAAGTTATCGTAAACCATGCATGGTTATTTTTGAAATCAATGGAAACAAACCAGGACCATCTCCTTGTATAGTAGGAAAAGGAATTACTTTTGACACAGGCGGCATATCGATAAAACCATCTCCCTCTATGGATGAAATGAAATACGATATGCACGGCTCAGCAACAACATTTGGAGTAATGAAAGCATTAGTTGCTACAGGTTGGAATGAGCGTGTGATTGGAGTAGCATGTATGGCAGAAAACATGCCATCTTCCAATGCACAGCGCCCTGGTGACGTCATCAAGACCTATTCGGGTAAGACCGTTGAGGTCCTAAATACCGATGCAGAAGGTCGGCTTGTACTATCTGATGGATTATGGTATGCTGGAACACATCTCAACCCTTCTTACATTATTGATCTAGCAACCCTTACCGGAGCAATTGTAGTCGCTTTAGGTCATGAAGCGACCGGAATGTGGTCTAATGATGATGAGTTACTAAGTAAAATTCAGGCATCTGGAGACCATTGTGATGAGATTGCATGGCCTATGCCATTATTCAAAGCCTTTGAGAAAGAAATTACCGATTCTAAAATTGCAGATACAAGAAACCTTGGTGCAGGTCGCTGGGGAGGCTCGAATACTGCAGCAGCTTTCCTAAAGCAATTCGTCCCAAATAAAGGAGATTCTGACGAACAGATCCCTTGGGCACACTTAGATATTGCAGGCACAGCATGGGGTGCTAAGACTAACAAACTGGTCAAAACGGGCGCTACAGGAATACACGTCCGTACGCTACACCATTTGATTACAGGCCAGTGAATCACTCTGTGAAGGCTTTAATCGCTTGTCGAGTAATATCGATTACTAGGTCTACTTCTTCGCTTGTGATTTTGAAGTGAGGGGTATATCGTAAAGCGTTCATTCCCCCGTGGATTACTCCCAAGCCATTTTTACGACACCAGACCTCGACTTCATCAAACCCAACAACGGTCAGAATACTTGGTTCCAGTTCAGCCGAGATTAGTAAACCAGTACCTTGCACTTTGGTTATAGTTCCTGGTAACTCCTCAGATAGAGCGTTTAATTTCTCGACGAACTCAATACCACGTTCACGAATATTTTGTCGTAATTCTGGAGTTATAGTCTCCAAAACTGCTACAGCAGTTTCTAAGGCTCTAGGATTAGTAGTCATAGTATTGCCATAAATTCCAACCACATACAACTCTGCAGCCCTCTCATTTAATCCTAGAACAGAGAGTGGGTATTGTCCAGCATTTAGAGCCTTAGACCATGTTTCTAAGTCGGGTGCTTCTGCATCTTGGAATCCTTCATAATCCACTACAGATAGAGTCCCTTGGCCTCTTATTCCAGCCTGGATTGAATCGATGATCAACATTGAATCATTTTCTTTGGTCAGTTTTCTTGCTTCATCATAGAACTCTCTATCGATGCATTGACCCGGATTGCCTTCTCCTTGAACAGGTTCAATAGACATCGATTCAATGAAATATCCTTTTTCTTCAGCATCAGAGAAAGCGTCTCGTAGTGCATTTACATCATTTGAAGGTACAAGGATTAGATTATCTCTTTCAGAGAATGTTTTGAGGTTTTTATCATAGGTTCCTTTACAAGAATGAGAAATCTGAGCAGGCCGATCTGTACGGCCATGAAAAGCACGCTCAATCGCTAACAGTTTCACAGGCTTCCCCTCATGTCTTCCACCAGCACCAGTCATAATTTTCGAATTTACATCACATATCCTCATCGCAACAGTCATAGATTCAGAACCTGAGTTCATACAAATGAACTTTGAAAATGGACAACTACCTCTTGTGTGACCTAATTCTTTGCGTAGCGCAGCAGCCATACGAGCCTGACTAAAAGAGGGCGTCATGACATTAGCCATCACATGATTTTCACTCATTACCGAGATAATCTCACTTGGACCATGCCCTCCGCCAAGCATTCCATATCCTCCATTATCGTGTAAAACCGCTCCATGTGAGGTTACAATCCATGGGCCGCGGCCTGCGATTGCGACATATGGATTGACAGTAGCAGGAGCATAAAAGTTGACAAAATCATTCTGTAATTTCTCTACTAATTCAGATTCATTCATCATTAAATCAGTATCAGACAACTGTTTTTGTTTAACTGAAGCTTCTTCTATCGCCTGTGCTAGAGTATTATCGCGCTCTACAAATCTTGCTATGACATCGTCGGGAAGTCCTACTGTTTCAGGAGCCCCACTCGCGTTTCGCATTTGCTCCAACAACGCCATTACATCTGCCATGAACAAAAGGCATTAGAGGCGTATATTCAACATTGTCCTGTAACTGTGCAATAATCACTTCAAAAGTTTCAATCTTCATCTACCACTTCGAAATCGGCGTCCACAACTCCATCATCAGTTGCTTCGTCAGAATTAGATTCTTCTTGTGCTGCCATTTCTTCTGCTGCTGCTTCATACAACTTTGCAGATATAGCATGCATTGCTTCTTCGATTTCTTTGACTTTAGCCTGTACTGCAGCCTCATCTATTTCATCGAGCTCCTTTGCCTCTCCCTCTTCATTTTGAAGAAGTGCTTCCAATTCGTCTACTCGTGAAAGTACAGGTTCTTTATCAGAATCTTCCAACTTTTCACCAGATTCTTCTAGGGTTCTACGAGTTTGGTAAACAATCTGATCGGCCATATTTCTCATTTCGACTTGTGCCTTTAATCTCTTGTCGGCTTCAGCGAATTCCTCAGCCTCAGCAATCTTAGATTGTATTTCGTCCTCTGAAAGAGAGGTATTAGATTCGATTTTAATCGATTGCTCTTTACCTGTACCCTTGTCTTTTGCGGATACATTTACTATACCATTTGCATCTATATCGAAGGTAACCTCAATTTGTGGCATTCCCCGAGGAGCAGGTGGTATTCCCATCAAATGGAATTGTCCAAGTGATACATTGTCCTTTGCAAATTCACGCTCTCCTTGTAATACATGAATTTCTACAGCAGGCTGGTTATCACTTGCAGTTGAGAATACTTCAGACCTTCTAGAAGGAATCGTAGTATTTCTTTCAATCATTGTTGTTGTTACGCCGCCCAGGGTTTCGATACCTAGAGTAAGAGGTGTTACGTCGAGAAGAAGAATATCGGAAACCCCTTCATCTCCAGCGATAATACCTGCTTGTAATGCCGCGCCCATCGCAACAGCTTCATCAGGGTTGATTCCCTTAAATGGTGATTTTCCAGTCTCTTTTTCAATTGCTGCTTGAACTGCAGGAACTCTTGTTGACCCTCCAACAAGGATTACTTTGTCGACTTCACCTTTAGAGATCCCAGAATCCTTCATAGCTTGTCGAGTAGGCTTCATAGTTTTCTCAATCAATGCAGAGATTAATTCCTCGAATTTAGCGCGTGTTACAGTGATATCAAGGTGCTCAGGAGAACCATCTTTCATTGTGATAAATGGTAGATTAATTTGTGATTGACCAGTACCAGATAACTCGATTTTTGCCTTCTCAGCACCTTCTTTTAATCGACTCATTGCCTGTACATCTTTAGCCAAATCAATCCCTGTTCCTTTCTTGAATTCGCTGACCAAATAATCAACTAATATATCATCAAAATCATCACCGCCAAGTTTGTTATTACCCGCAGTTGCCTTTACTTCAATTTGCGGCTGACCATCTACTTCGTAGATCTCTAAAACAGATACGTCAAATGTACCGCCACCTAAATCATAAACTAGGATAGTTTGATCTTCTTCTTTATCAACACCATATGCAAGAGCAGCAGCTGTCGGTTCATTGATAATTCTCAGAACTTCAAGTCCAGCAATTCTACCGGCATCCTTAGTCGCCTTTCTCTGAGCATCTGTAAAGTATGCAGGGCATGTAATCACGGCTTGCTTAATTTCTGAGCCGAGGTATGCTTCGGCATCGGCCTTCAACTTTTGTAGAATAAATGCCGAGACTTCCTGTGGAGTATATGTATTATCATCCACCTTTGTTGACCATTCAGTACCCATATGTCTTTTGACAGAAATCATTGTACGTTCATGATTGGTTACAGCTTGGCGTTT
>MDTC01007273.1_pt1 | contig 10966 bp, 6 predicted proteins | sample 811181 | NCBI WGS metagenome assembly MDTC01 (sample SAMN05326644, study PRJNA326480) | marine metagenome | isolation source: seawater | place: Pacific Ocean: North | collected 2011 | reverse complement strand
GTATTCAAAGCTAATATTTTAAATGTTCTAGGATTAGGTTCGAAACTCACAACGTTACCTAACAGTTGGGCAAAAAACAGTGAATGGTTCCCGATATTTGCGCCCAAATCAAAACAGGTATTCATCTTTTTCAGCTTAAGGTCCAAGAACTCTTTTAGCGAATACAACTCTCGTTTTTCAAACAAACCATCGATAAATATCTTTCTTGAAATTGCATCATGCGCAAAACATATCATCTGAGGATGATTCCCAAAATTTCTTTTTGATGCACGTTCAAGAAGAAACTTCAGGATCTGTCTTTCAAAAATCCGGACCAAAACGAAACCTTTTATTGTTGGACGACTAGCTATTTTTTCCTGAATTCAGGCAGAGGTAGTCGTCCTACCTTTGTAAATCCTTTAACTATAGTCGGTTTTGGACGAATGCAAAATAAGTCCCCATTCATCCCCCTCAAAGCATTTGGAATACCACACGATAGCGCTATATCGGCATTAGCATTCAGATGACTGTACTCACCATGCACAGGAATCACAATTTTTGGCTGGATTAATTGATACATCTGTCTCAGATCATGCTCACAAGGGTGTCCGCTTACGTGTAGGGTTTCATCAAAATTGCCGGGGTGCACGACGGTAGCCCCCAGTCCCTCTAATTTATGAAATAACCTACTTACCACAAATTCATTTCCTGGAATGATACTTGAGCTAAAAATCACTGTGTCCCCCGCGTCCAGGCTTACTGAACGGTGGGAGTCCATAGCAAGTTTGGATAATGCCGCTCCAAGCTCTCCTTGGCTTCCAGTGGCAAAGATCAAAACCTCATTTTTCGGAAGATAACCAATATGTTCGCTATCAACCCAATTTATACTTGAATCTAAATAACCTCTTTCTTTTGCGCATTCAACCATAATTGACAAAGATCTTCCCAACAGACCAACGTATCGACCACTCTTCACAGCAATTTTTGCAATGGTATTAATTCGAGCGATATTACTTGAAAAACAACCGACTATAACTCGTCCCCTCTCATTAGCCAGGATTTGCCGTATCCCAGGAACTATATCCCCTTCACTAGCACTAAAACCGGGATCTTGTGCATTAGTTGAGTCGCAAATAAATGCATCCACACCCCGCTTGCCGATTGATGCGAACCGTTTTGGTCTGAACGACTTACCGATCTGCGGATATTTGTCCATCTTCCAGTCACTTGAATGAAATATCGTGCCAGCACTGGTTGTTATTTCAAGTGCACAATTTTCCGGAGTTGAATGCGTCATGGGATGCCAGATTACCGAAAAAGAGCCGTGCTGAGTGCGCTCTCCGAACTTCGTCTCTAACATCAAGTCCGGTGGAGTCAGCCCTCTCATTAAAGCCTTTCTCCTTATAACAGAAAGGGTAAAAGACGTGCCAAAAACTGGACATCGCCAACGGCTCCAAAGCGAACTTAAAGCGCCAAAATGATCCTCGTGTGCATGCGTAATTAAAATACCTTGTAATACCGATTTTTGTTTATCAATAAAGTCAGTGAAAGGAATCTCTATTAGAGGTTGAGCACCTGAAAGAGGTGAGCTCGTGATGTTAATACCACAATCAACCATAAGCCACTCAGAGTTATGACCGATTAAATTTAAATTCATGCCGATTTCACCGCACCCACCAAGTGGTAAGAACCACAGATCATTGATGCCGGGATTCCGATCAACATTCAATTGCATATGACTCCAAATTGATAAGGAAAAAATTCAAAAAAGCACACGCCGTCTATCTAATTTTCCAAACTGACCGACCTGTGGTCGTTGGAATAATACCAACCTACAACACACCCTATCAGACTAAACAGCAAAGCAAGAAGAAGTCGAGGATCCCCTAGGTGACTAAATGGATCGATTGGAAATGCAATAGATTTTGCTATTGACGCTACTTTAAGTTTGTGCACGCCATCAAATTTCGGATTAAGAACAATATCCATAAGATCCCGACGACTCCGATAACGGACACCCGCAAACCCAGACCAAGTTTCTAGGCCGTCAACATTTATTGCATCAAAAGCGCGAGGTGAGGCTGCTTTACCCATGAACATGGGGTGACTTGCTCTTCGCAACATTGCCGGAAACATGTATTCCATATATTTTGACTGGACTTCTTGGGAGGTTTCACCAGGAGTAACCCCCTCTATCAGAAGGGGCTCGTCATACAGGTGACCAATATTGATCATCACAAAATCATCACCGGAATCATTCTCCATAAACTCCCGCAAATTAGAAATGTTGTCTTGGGAGGAAAACCCGTGCATGCGAGATGCAGAATCTAAGTACCTCTCCATCTCCTCCTGGGTGATAGGTCCTTCGAACGACGTATACCAGATGAAAAAAGTGGTATAAATAATCCCCATCAACAACCAAATCCATTTAGTTACAGTCATAAATCACTCCTAGTACCCAAATAAACCGCCACTCTTTCATTTAAAATCTTCAAAAAGCTCATCCACCATTTAACCGCATTCCATCGTTGTAATGAGAGAATAAAAACTCTCTAAATTGCCTAAAGGCCATAATTACGATTTAACCAAAGTCCTCTCTGAGTTATGCCATCTCAACCAACGCTTAACAACTTTGTTTAGCAAGCTAGAGCGCTTCGAGGGGATAATGCACCAATTAGTCGTTCTCGAAACGTTATTATAATTGTTGTTGGAAACCTAAAGTACGAGGATCTCTCCTGTTGCGATAATCCTGCAATTGAAATCTCTAGCCTTAACATACTATGCTATTGCCTCATACTATGTATATTTATTTACTGAGGAGCTATCATAAATATAAGGGATAGAGTTTTGCAGTTATCGACCTCATTACTCTTGGTTTGGTGTATCTTTTGCCTGACGTCATGTTCGGTAAAGCAGGGCTTTGTATCGGCAGTTAACAAAGCAGCACAACCTAATATTGTCATTATCTTGGCAGACGACATGAATTGGAACGATATTGGTATTTACGGCAACCCAGACGTGCAAACTCCCAATATCGATAAACTCGCAAAACAGGGCATGCGATTCAACAATGCTTTTAGCGGAACCGCAATGTGCAGCCCGGCGCGGCAACAATTTCTTACGGGACTTTATCCAGTGCACAGTGGAGCATTCTCAAATCATGCTGGGGTCAAATTTGGCACAAAAAGTATGGCTTCTTACTTCAGAGAAATAGGATATCGCGCCGCTCTCAACGGAAAAACACACTTTGGTCCACCAGAATCATTCCCTTTCAATCACTTGGATTTCAATAAATATCCGGATATGAAAGAACCAAGAAAACTCAAATTCGATGAGACAAGATCATTCATTTTAGCTGAGTCCACCAAGCCATTTATATTAATTTTTGGATCTCATAATCCTCACTGGAATTGGAGCGGAGGCAATAGGGAGTCATTTGATCCGAAAACAATTAGGGTCCCTGAGCAATATGTTGATACACCAGAGACTCGAGACGCGATGGTCCGATACTATGCAGAGATTTCAGTATTAGATGATGAAGTCGGCATTATATTAAACCTGCTTGAGGAAGCGGGAATCGAAGACAACACCTTGGTTCTTTTCGCTACAGAACATGGCGCAATGTTCCCCTATGCCAAGTGGACTCTTTACGACTTAGGAATCCGTGCCGGGTTCATCGCCCGCTGGCCGGGAAAGATACGACCGGGTAGCTACTCTGATGCCATGATACATTACGTCGATGTGCTTCCTACACTTCTTGATATTATTAACGGAAGTCCTGACGAGACGGATGGAACGAGTTTTCTCGAAGTACTGACCGAAAATAAAAGTAATCACAGGGACCATGTCTTCGGTTTGCACACCACGAGGCCAATACGTCATTCAAAAGCCGACTATGCCATCCGGTCTGTACGCTCAAAACAGCATAAACTGATCTTGAACCTTAACCACGAAAATGTTTTTTCTAATAACATTACCGAAGTAAATAGAGGCGGTGTCTTCGAGTCTTGGGGCCTCCTCGACGATAAAGATGCGCAAAAAAAGTATCTGCGATATCGCCATAGACCGGCCGTCGAGCTCTACGATCTGACCAGTGACCCAGCAGAACAGTATAACTTGGCTGGAAACAAGTCTTATGCTCAAATTGAAAAAGACCTAAAGAGACTTCTACGGGACTGGATGAAAGAACAAAATGATCCCGGAGCAGAACTAGAGCGAATGGCTGCAGCAGGTGCAAACAAAGTTGAGATGGCACCACTAGAGTAATTTGGAAATATAACTCACAAAAAGAGCAAAAAATAGGCCTCAATGTTGATAAACTTTTGTCCCAAGAGATAGAAAATATGATCGCTCTTTCCGGTATACCCAGACTCAAGCTCTATTCATGGGTACTGTGTATACTTTTCTTTTTCGGTCATTTGCCACTTTGCACGGCCGAAATCCGTTTAAAGCAGCGCCCAAACGTGATCGTCATTTTGCTTGATGACGCAGGGGTAGAGACTGTTAGCGCTTATGGTAGTGAGATTCCAACACCAAATATTGATGACTTAGCGGCTCAAGGGGTTTTATTCGAAAATGGTCATGCAACGCCGATGTGTACCCCGAGTCGGACACGTCTCCTCACGGGAACTTATAATTTTCGGCACTACAAGGGGCCATTTACCCTCGAAAAAGAGTTCTACACCTTACCGTCCTACATGAGCGATCAGGGTTATGAGACAGCCGTCGTTGGGAAATGGCAACTAGGCGGCGTGTCCAAAGTCGCCGTCGAGGGCAGCTTTCCTGAGGATGTTGGCTATGATGAGTACTTCTTATGGAACCTAAATATGGAGCCACTAAGGGGCAACCGATATTGGGGCCCGACGTTTGTTGACAATGGGGAGCGTAAGAGGTATTGCAATAATGATTTCGGTCCTGATATCGCAAATCAATATCTTCTTGATTTTATTCGTCGAAAAAAAGATGAACCATTCTTTATTTTTTATCCGATGATGCTTCCACATGATGATAGTGGCAAAGATCCAATTTGGATTCGCACACCGGATTCAATGAACGCAAAGTCAGTACAAGAACGCTTCCATGGAATGATGAGTTATGCGGACAAGCTCATAGGAAAGGTTGTAAGCATATTGGATAAAGAAAAATTATCTGATAGCACTATAATCTGGCTCGTCGGCGACAATGGTACGCACCCTGACATAATTACCCGGATCGGTGATCGTAAGGTCCGAGGCGGGAAGTGGAGGACCATAAAGAGCGGGACACATGTCCCCTTCATTGTAAAATGGCCGTCAGTTATAACGGCTGGCAAACGCCTTGAAGGTTTGGCCGATATTATGGATCTTTTCCCAACAATAGCCGCGGCTGTTGCGGGTCCTAATCCAGAAGGCATGGATGGAGAGAATTTAATGCCCTTGATTTTGGGAAAAGTGGATTCGGTGCGTGAGGCGATCTTTATGCACTATGCACCACAAAACGACTTGGGCGCCATGGTACCCCAAGTTCATGCAAGATTTGCATTTACTGAAAAATGGAAACTCTATGACGATGGTCGCTTTTTCGATTTGGAATTTGATCCCAATGAATCACAATTCTCTCTTTACACATTCAAAATCGGTGATTCGGATGCTAGGTTTATTCAGAGAATGGAAAGTTCGCAGAGATCAATCGCTAGAGCCGCTATGAAAAAGCTATACAACGTCATGGATGATGTAGGTGACCCGAAGATGCCACCAATCGTCAATCCCAATCAAACATGGCCGCGGAGTGAAAAAGCCAAAACAGCGATAACGGAGCCTACTGAGTGTCAGCAAGCCAAAACCTACTAAATTCATGAAACGCATCATAGTTGCGCGACTCACTGACGAATCAAGCTGATCGCAAACCCTCCTCCTGGCGCCATATCAACATCCAGCTTACTTTTGGCGGTCAATGTTATTGACTCTATTTCGGTACTAAACGGGCTTTTATCCCAATCTGCATCTTCTCCATCTTTGTAAATTGCCGCTGCATATTGTCCATCACCAAGGAACGAGAAATCGACTTGGAAACGTCGAGGCTCCTCGTCCGTTATACCCCCAACGAACCAATCTCTTGTTCCTCGCTCTTGCCTCGCATACACCGCATATTCTCCAATTTCCGCACCTAGCACAATGCTTTCTTCCCAATCGGCAGGAACATCTTTTATGAACTGAAAGAGGTCAGGTCTGGCTGCATAGTTTTTTGGAAGATCCGCGGCCATCTGAAGCGGACTATACAAGACAACCATCAGCGCTAGCTGCTTCGCCACCGTTGTTTTTACTCGATTTTCATGGTCTTCACCATGTGGCCAAACATTGAATATGCCCGGAGTAAAATCAAGCGGTCCTGCCATCATGCGGGTAAACGGTAAAATTGTAGTGTGGCCCGGATGATTACTCTTCGCCCAGGCATTGTACTCTTGCCCACGGACACCCTCTCTCGTCATGAAGTTGGGGTAGGTTCTCCTCAAACCTGTCGCCTTAATTGGCTCATGCATATTTATTGCAAGGCGGTGCTCGGCAGCTTTTTCAATCGACTCCTGCATCTGATTGACCATCCACTGTCCGTAATTCCACTCATACACAATTTGCTGATCCTCTGCATTGTGCTGATTTGCCTCTGGAAGAAATCGAGGGTATCCATTTGCGTGAGCAACGTATCCAGTCTTAATATAATGCACACCCAAATCCTCATATAGTTTATACGCTTCATCCATCTGCCGAGCATAATGATCTACCTCTCCACTATTTTCATTGTGCATAATCAAAGCCACATTCTTGTCCTTTGCATAACCAGCGATCTTTTCAAGGTCATAGAACGGCTGGCTTTTCGTGAAGCTAAATAGCTTCCCATTTTGGATCCAGTCCCCATCCCAGCCGATATTCCATCCCTCCGCTAGAAACCCGTCCAATCCGTGTTCAGATATGAAATCGATATAACGCATAGCTTCCGCTGTTGTCGCACCCAGCTTTGGTCCAGTGCCCCACGTTCTGTAACTCTCATCTAGATTATCGATATCCTTGATATGGAGAGCCCACCAGATACCCATGTAGACGCCGGGCTTTATCCAGCTCACGTCACCTAACTTATTGGGTTCATTCAAATTAAGAATCATATCTGATGTCAGAAGTGTAGGGGCATCTTTCGCAATCTGAATGGTGCGCCATGGGGTAACGAATCCACCGGTTCGCCTAACTTTGATGCCATCATAGCCAGGAACGAGTTCTGCATTTAGTATATTGTTTGGTGTTGGACGCAGGACCATACTTGAATAGTCAACAAGTGCGGCCTCATGTATCGTCACGTAGGAGCCATCCGCGGATGCAAAGGTGACAGGAGTCTGTGCAACGTCCATGTCCCTTAAAGAGCTTGCACGGTATTGATACTCATAACGATGAAGACCGAAACTAGGGATCCAATATGCAGAGCTTTCAATATCTGCAACTCTGAACTGCGTGAGCTCATCCGAGATCAACAGCTCTCCCTCATGGAATAAATCGTCAAACTCATACCGAAACGCAACACCGTCATCAAAAGCACGAAACCTAAGCTTTAGTTGACGGTCTTTGTCACTAACCTCCAGTAAAAGTTCATTATGGAGATCGCGCACACGCCGTCGCTCGCCCCAAGGCTGCTCCCACGTATAATCCTGAGACATTCGGCTTTTCTCAGCAACATTTAATCCTACGGAAAATGAATCTGCATTGGAAAAATTAAATCCAAGATTAGATTCTAAAATAACCGGATTACCATTTCTTTGCACCGCATAAAAAAGCCGTCCGAAATCATCTATCGAAAGTGTAGCGACTATGCTGCCATCAGGACTTTTCAAATGAATCGACTGTCGAGCATCTCCGCTATCCTGACAACCAAAGAGCAGGAGAACCGAAATACCTACAAAAATCAATGATTTCATGTAGCTTAACCCTTAATTTTTTAGTGAAGAAAGTATAAAGCGAGGTAACCAACTTGAAAAAATACATATTCGCTTTTTATTTGAGGGGTTAAATCTCGCAACCGCAATTTCCATCAATAAACTCACTAACGCTATTATTCAAATTGATGCGCGCTTAGGTTGGAAGAGCTCTGTCCCCCTGAAAATTTCAGAGGGAGTATGAGTCATAATCTATTAAAAATTATAGTTAATCCCGGCAACCACCTGCCGACCAACCTTATTTGTATTCAACATAAGGTTTTCCATTACCAGATAATTGATAAGAGCCTCATCTGTCAGATTTCTTCCTTCCAAAGATACCGTCAGATTATCAAGAACCCGATATTGGATGCTAGCACTGAGGTCAGTATACTCGTATCCAAACGTAGGCTGGCCTTGTCTGTTGGCAGGAGAGATAACAAAGTCTCCTTTCTTGTTATAGGATATCCGTCCCTCAAAACGGTCATCCTGATAATACAGTGTTACATTTGAAACGCTGTCAGACGTGTAAGGAAGCGACAGCAGTTCTCCAGTTGTCGCGTTCGGATACATATCGGTTTCAGAGTCTATGATTGAATGGTTGAGTATGTAACCAAGGTTGTTAAGAGGCGCTGGCAGGAAGAACATTGGTCCCTGCAGAGATATCTCAACCGCGCTCTGTGTTGCAGACCCGCCATTTTCCTTTGTCACAAGATCAAACAAGTCAGGTATACCGTCTGGAATGCCCTCTCCAAAGCTATTTATGTCATTGATGTCCGTCCTTATGTCAGCACCGTTAGAAGCATCGCTAACGCCCCCACCGCCAACATAAACTCCAGGGTAAGTTACCTGAGAGGTAAAGTTTTCCACATCAATTTCTGAATAACCGATCACAAAAAAGGATTCCTCGGCGAACTGATGCAAGAACTCTGCAGAGTATGTAGTTGCCCGATATGGATCGATATTGCTTGGGCTGTAAACCGTAGCCTGCGCGTTTTCTTCTGAACTTGCTCTGAGTGATGAAAATAATGCAATATCGCCGGTTGACGGCCTTGCCATGTCCTTGGATATAGCAAGTCTCAGCTCAGATTGATCGGAAATCGCTATCTTCACATTCAAATTCGGTAACAAATCATCATAATCCTTCTCCACGTTCATAGCATTGGGCCCGCCACATGCGGCAGGATCCCAACCCCACGGGAAGGTAGCCCTGACACAACCAGGAACGTCCCATCCTCCAGAATCAGTGGAAGTTTTCTCAAAACGCACTCCAAAATCGCCACTTACTGGCATGGCCATCTCGTCATCGGAAAAATTCACCATAAAATAAGCAGACGTGACAGTCTGCTCCGTGTTGTTCGATGACGCATGATTTTTATGCTCAATCAACCGCCCATCTTGGGCTATCAATGGTCCCGAGGAGTGTGTCATCGAAGAGGCAGCCGACAGGACTTGTTCATGAACTAACGAATTCGAGGGAATGGCAAGAGCCGGTACCGAGCCAAAGTCTTCCATCCAGTCGCTCCTGGTGGTCGAAGCCTGAAATTCTGCAGCTGTAGGTCCAGTGAATCCATCTGGCAAGTCACCTGCTATCACCTTTCCTTCATATTGCGCTACCGTTATTTCCTCCGATCGTACTTTCAGACCAAATTGAATCGACTCCATAAAGCCATCATCCATCTGGCGTGTGAAATCGAGCTGAATTCCGGAATTATCACCGCTAACGTCACGGTGCTGGCGCCTTATCTCTCGAAACCCCAGCGTCCCCGGATCAAAGTCCTCGGGGAGGCTGTAGCTTAAGTTAGAGAAATTAGAGGGCGTGCTCATGGTGATAGTTACATTACCATGCCGAGTATCGCCATATTTTGTGTCATCCTCTAATCGCTCAGCATCTTGTGTGGATGCATATGCCTTTGCCGAGATCGACCAGTCTCCCGAAACCCAGTCCATTCCAACATCTGCAAGCAAGGTGTCATAAGAATCAGCGGAGTTTACAAAGAAAGCTCGCATCGGAGGATTCGTAAAAGTAGCACCAGTAATCGCAAGCTCATCAATGGTGGTACCGGAGAATCGCGGGCTTCCATTTGCCTGGTTTGTACTAACTCTCCAACGGGTTGAATCATCCGCATCTTCATATTCTGTGGCACCAATAGTTGCATAAACCTCTAAGGCATCACTGAGTTGAAGCTGCCCATTCAGGTTAACAGCCAACCTCTCGCGATCCATTAGTCGCTCATATGCGATCGGGAACCAAGAAATCTGAACTCCGTCTGGTGGTGCGGCATCAAAATGGCCGTTAGGTCTGTCACGCCACTGTGACGATAGCATATCCCGCGCCTGCTCGATTTGCTCATATGCAACAGAAAGATTTACACCAAAGTTGTCAAATACGTTGTTGTAATTTAGAGACATTTCAGGCGAATTATACTCACCCTGTTCGGAATAAACGTTCTTGAGCGCAACGCTGAGTTGCCGCTCGCCGATATCGAGTGGCTTCTTTGTTTTTATGTTAATCGCTCCGCCAATCGCACCCGCATCCATATCTGCGGTCCTGCCTTTGATTACCTCAACGGAGTCGACTATCCCAGTAGGGACAGTATTAAAGTTCATAATCCGGTCACCCTGCGTCGCATTACCTGTACCAACCTGCCCAGTCGCCATCTTCTGACCATTAAACGACACACTCGTGAGATCTGGTGAAAGACCTCTAATAGAGACGCTCACAGCTCGTCCGGCCTCCCTCTGAACCGTGAGGCCAGGCAACCGGCCAAGTGCCTCGGCAAGGTTATCATCAGGCAACTTACCCAAATCAGAAGCAGAAACAGCCTCCATAATGCGACTCGAATCGCGCTTTGCATCCATCGCAGCCTTGACGCTACCACGAATCCCCTCTACAACGACTTCATCAATCTCCTCCGATAAAACATCAACTTCTTGGGCCTGCATCATTGCGCTTGCCGCAACTGTGGCCATAGCTAACATTGATAGGACGCTCAGCTTTGCTGTAGTCATATTCTATCCCCCCGTAATTCTTACATAGTTAAAAAAACTTAT
>MDTC01258064.1_pt1 | contig 10967 bp, 14 predicted proteins | sample 811181 | NCBI WGS metagenome assembly MDTC01 (sample SAMN05326644, study PRJNA326480) | marine metagenome | isolation source: seawater | place: Pacific Ocean: North | collected 2011 | reverse complement strand
TTATGGGGAAATGAGTTCTGCGGAGAGCGAGAAAGTTACTTTCGGGGGAAGGCCCTCTCCTCTTGAGGTTCTTCTGGACCTCTCAAATGTTTCGTCCCAGGATTTTTGGGCTAAACTTTGGTGATGACGACACCAGCGCCTGGAGGTGCGTCTTCAGGTTGTGCGCTTTTGGAATAATTACTCCAAAACTTTGGGGAGTCTTGGGAGGTTACGGTAACAGTTGGAAGGGCCCCTTCCAACAGGGTAATTGTAAAAGTTTGTGAGGAGGACACGACAGAACTTCAGTTCTGCCAGCGTAGTTCCTTGGTTGCGGTTACAGCCAGGTGCCTAACATTAAAAGTTCATTAAACTTTTAATAAACTTTGGATACTTCTTTTAGGACCGTCCCTGGTGGGCACTTATTTCTGTCACCGGTGACACAAGGGAACTATATGGGGAATTGTAGCGTAGCCAAACTTTGTTAAAATGAAAGTTTGGGGAGTTCACAGTTCAGGGAGTGCCCTGGTAAAGAACTACTCCAGACATTGTTACAATCTAATAGTGCCCTAATTTCATAATTCTCATCAATAAAAACGCTATACTGCTAGCCTGTTGTAAAAGTTTGGCCTACGGAGGAGGAGGTTGCACCTGGGTAAGTTCCACAGTTACTAGTTCAGGGGCCGTCCCTGATAAAGAACTAGTTCAATTTACTAAACTTTGGAAAGTTCCTCCCGGAACTTTTAGCCATATAGTTCCCTGTGCTCCGTGCGCCTGGAGCGCATATTCTGGTTGTGCGCTTTTTTGAATAATTACACCAAAACTTTGGGGACTCCTAGGACCTGCTGGCCCGGTAGGACCTGGCGGCCCTATGTTCTGTGTCAGAACTCTTTTTAGGATACACCGAAAGGACAAAACTTAGTCAAAAGTTTTGGAACCAGGAGGAGCACAGAAGACTGGTCGTGTAACTCATCGTTACGGGAACCTGTTCCCTCCTGGAAGGAGTGGAAGCCTGGGCTAATTATCTTCCAATTATCTTCCAAAAAGTAAAAGTTAGGGAGCAAACTGGATACCGTGGCGCAGCAGCCCCGGGACACGGGAAGATATTTGGCCATTTAGGAAGTTAAACTTCCCTTCCTTCCATTCAAAAACGATGGACTGCGAGCCTGTGTGAAAGTTAGGAGGGATTGCGCCAGCAAGAACTTATCCCGCTGCTAAATCCTTGGTTAATATGTGCCCCGGGTTACTACTAAATTAGTTTAAGATTACAAAACTTTGTTCTCCAACACAGAACTTTAGTTCTGGTGACTAAGTTCCTCCTCCTGTGTCGGGTTACCAAACTTTGGGGGTTTTGAAAAGTTGAATATGAGGTTCCTCCGAAACCTCCAGTAACTATGGGAACACAGTTCGTAGTTAAGGCTCCTAACTTTCGCCGGTGTGGGTATCTTGAATACTTAAAGACAGCCTTTGTGGGTATCCGTTTGGCCAAAGTTGAATATAATTGAGCATAATTGACTACAATTGACTAAAGCGAGCCAATATATTATTTGGATACCCTTTCGGACACTTTTGGGTCTTGAATCGCCGCTATGGTATCTGAATTAGATAATAGGGTTGCCTCATCTTCCCCCAAATACGACACCCGGAGTATTTGGTCACGGGTGGGAAGTGAACCTGCCTAATTTGCAGGTGTGGCCTACCCGATATTGAGGATACTGGAAGTGATTTTAAGTAGCAAGGGAGTGTAAAATACATTATGGCAAACCGGATGGACCAATTGGGCGGTGTAATTCTCCTCGGAATGGGTGCATGGTTAGGTTACAATGTGCTTACTGGCAAACCTTTAGAGTTTAGTGCTGATGAAGATTATGAAAAGCAATACTGTGAGTGGTGTAGTGACGACATCGTATCCGAAGAAGATGAGAGATACATAAGAGGAGAATTAGTTTGTGATGGCTGCGAAAGTGCTTGGCATGAACAACCCTCGGACGGAAGATATATGGCTGAAGGTGAAAATATGTGGAGAGCACCAACTTTCCGAGAAGAAGTTAATGAAATTGCTTGGGGTAACATGACAGACCGTGAACCTTTTGAAGATGAGGAAACTCTTGAGAAACTTCATGAGTATGCTATCAAATCTTTTGGATTTGAAGAGTTAAGAGAGACATTACAACAAGAAGGGAACATCAGTCCAGCAGTTCAAGATATATTGGAACAAGAAGCCTATGAAGCAGAAAGCCACGCTTTGATGGCCGACATGACTGGAATTATGCCGCCTTCTGCTCTATGGAATGAGGAAGATGATGAGGCAGATAACGATTCATCAATCTATTTCTCCGAAATGATTATAAGTGACGACTTCCACGCTGAATACATGGCAGACAGTAAGAGTGGCGGGGCATCCAGCCGATTTATGAAACCAAGCGAGGTTATTGACCTATTCAAGAAAGCAAATGGAACACTTGTTAGTGTAAGATTTGTCAAGCGCACCAATGGCGAAGTCCGTAATATGCTCGCTCGCACCTCCGTTAAGAAAGGTGTTAAGGGTGTTGGACTCAAGTTTAGTCCAAAGAACAAGAACCTCATGGGAGTTTATGACTTCCAAAAAGTCCGTGAGGGTGCTGACCCTTGGAAATGCTACCGTTTCGTTCCTGTTGATGCAGTTCTCTCCATGCGAGTTCGTGGTAAGACCTACACCGCATGAAGTTTCAAGTAGGAGATTGCTTAATCATCTATTATGAATGAGGCAATGGTCGCCGAAGCATTGATGAATCTTAATGGCTTACGAGCCAAGATAACAGTTCCTAATATGCTTCGCACAATGAGTTTATCTTCAAGAGGGCCTCATGCAACATCGGCTAAGGCCATCGTTAAGGAGTGGGCTGACAATGGTTGGCTCAATGGTGATGAGAAGTTAGGTTTCAAACCAACTAAAGAAGGTTTGGCCATCATTAGAAAGAAAGTGGTGGAGGAACCTTGGTTGGCAGAAGCCGAAGAATTGATTGACAAACTTGGAACTCCTAATTTACCGGAAATCAAATGGCGTGAAGAATTGAAACATCATAGTGAATGGTTCAAAGTGGCTCGTTGGCCTTTCCTCAAAGATTCAAGATTTTACTTGCGTGGTATCAACAATAAGGGAGAAGATAAACCACATTCACCGCCCGAAGACGGATGGGCTGAAGGTGAAATCCCCTTAGATTGGATTCCATTGGGTGAGTAAGTTTGCCTTACAAGGACCGGTCCAAAAGACTTGCGTATGCTAAAGCATACAACAAAAAACATTATGAAGAGAATCCTGAATACCACAAGGCTAAGGCTAAAAGGTCAAGACAGAATGTGACGGACTGGTTCAAGGATTTCAAATCCAAACTTTCGTGCAAGGTCTGTGGTGAGGACGACCCAGTTGTATTAGACTTTCACCATCGTGATGAAACAACCAAAGAGTTTAGCATTTCCGATGGGCTGCGTAGGTATTCAAGACAAAGAATGTTAGATGAAATAGACAAGTGTGATGTGATGTGTGCTAATTGCCACCGCCGTCATCATCATGATAGGCTTTAAGTAGCGGAACTGACCATAGAATACTATGCTTTCATTCTCACAACTTTTTGCTGATATTGAAATGGAGCAAGAGGCCAAAATTATAACTCTTTTTGGTGTTGCTACTATGCTGGGCGGTATGGCTCTTATGGCGGTGAGTCATTATGGGAAGTGAAAATATGCGTATGAATAATTATCCGGACGGGACTCCAATACCTGAAGCCCTACCTCAAGCCTACAAAGAAGGAAACTTAGCCCGCAATTGTGGTAACTGCTCCTTCGTCATGTTCTTAGACAGTAATTATTACTGTGGTAAGTTTTCTGGTAATCCCGAAGTTCGTGCTAACTGGGTTTGTGCTGCTTGGAAACCTGCTATGCAATCTAAATCCTAAGCCAAGGTTTATCTATGATACCGCACCCATAGGTCGGCATGGAACATAAATGGTATGGCGACCATTCTGTTCAAACTGCGATATGGGCTATGGCTCGTAATCATGAAACTAAGTTTCAAATAGTGCATCGTGAAGGTGAAGTATTCGGCATTCGCCGCAGAAGGATGTGGGGAAGTGATGCTGTAAAAACTGAATTGCAGACTTTATCTGCAAATCAAAGACCAATTGGAATCTTCATCAGCACTAACGCTATCAATTGGAAAGTTATTCCACCAGATTTATTACCTCCTTCATTGAGGAAGAGTGGAACAAGTGGTTATGATAACACCGCTTTGAAAGGTTACAAGAAAACTTGGGACGGCTTATTGACCCCGGCCGCCTTGGAAGCAGTTGAAATGGATTTCATGGAAGTTTGGGACAATGGAAAGATTATGGTTTTTGACTTTGATGATGAAGATAATCCGATGGCTGCCTTCAAAGCCGCACGACTGACACAAGAGTATTTGGAAAAGGAACATCAAGTGAAAGGTGTGATGGTATTTAGTGGGAACAAGGGTTTCCATATTTGGGTTGCACCTACGGATGCTGAAAGTTTGGCGGGTTGTGTGCTTCATGATTTCCGAACTCAAGGGGACCCTTTGAAACAACAAGGCCAACTTTACGCAAACTTTGTGAAACAAACAGTTTTGGCTGCCACGGGTAACTCTTTACCAAACTATGATTTGTCGCCTAACTATCGCCAAGGTATTGTTAGGTGTCCTTATTCCATTCATGAGAAGTCCGGACAAATTGTATGGCCACTTTCTCCAACCGAAGTTTTGGAATTACAAAAGTTTGAGGACAAAGTTCTGCTCCCTGAAGGGGTTGCCAGGGTGCTCCACAGTTGGGACACTCCAAACTTTGTGGATTCTAAGAAAGGTTTGAGTTACTTTCCACCTTGCACGAGTGTGCACTCAAGAAATATGTGGCGACTCTAAGATTAATTCTTGGAAAAAAGCAGAATTGCACCGAGTCCGATAATACCTATCATTATAGGTTTGAATCCTACACTTGGCTGTGTTGGTTGAATTGGTAACCCTGCATCACCAGCGGTTGTTGAAGAATCATTAGTTAAGATAGGAGGTCCTTCAGGACTTTCTTCTTCTTCTTTTTCCGGAACATAAAGTTTGTATTCAATACATCCGGATGGCTTGCCACAATCTCCGGAGGACTTACCTACACAGGCTTCAATAGTATAGTTACCTGCACGGTCAAACAAATACTCTTTGTAATTTTCATCAGGGCAATCACCTTGACCTTTGACTCCCGAGATGGAATCATCATGGATGACTTTCGTTTCACCATCTTTGGACCGCCATGTTATCTTGACGGTTCCGGAATGTTTGGTAGTATTATCGTAACGATATTTGTTATTGAACAATCCGCTGGTATCCTTTCCTCGGAATGATACAATCGCTGATGACTCAAATGGGATTTGTTCTTCAGGTGTTCCACGAATGCCAATCCTCATACGATGACGACTTGCACAAAGATTAACCGGGTTCCTTTGATAGAAGCCATCTCCGTTAGGGTCCGTTTCTTTCATCCAAGTAACATCGTCCATGTTCCACGGACATTCCGCATGAAAAGTTTGGGCTTCAGACGCATACACATAGGAATATGGGCCGTTAGACACAAAGTAGTTGAAACTCATTATTGTTCTCCTCCTAAGATGAAGTAAGCACCGAATAACATTATCATGACTAATATAATTTGATTATTAGGGTTACTGGAAGACTGGGCTATACCTCGGGTAGTATAAGATTGAACCGAAAGGTTGCTTTCTGCTTGTTCACCAGCATTCATTAAAGCAGGGCTGGCTCTCACAATTGGGGCAAGTTTGTCACCCATAGTTTGGACTACATCTATGGCGTAGGTATGATTGAAACCGCCGGGAATAGGAAAACGGCAATCATATTTATTGGTATCAATGAAACCGAAAGCGTCTTGTTGGTATTCGTGATACATCCCTGCTATCTCCGCTGATAGAACGGCTATACTTGCGGCGAAGGCTGCGGCGCAACCGACACCCGCAGTTAGGGGTGCAGTTCCACAACCTACTACAACCATACCAGCAATGAGGGCGAAGTCAATAATCAAGGGGAGTCCGTCTTCTAAGAAAACTTCCAAAAACTTGGAGAAATCGTTTGCTTCCGCTGACGAAGAATATCCGTAATGGCAAGTAAGGAATAAAGGACCCGGCGGCCATTCATCTTCAACATAGATTTCCTTCTCTCCGAGGCCATTAGCGTCTGTATTGAAAGTATCAGTTCTCACATTGACTATCAAAGATGAAGGGTTAAGTAAGGGTAGTAACTTTGCAGCGAGAGAATCAGTATTAGCAAGGAGTTTATCTTGCTCCTCTTGTGGGAGGGAGGTTAAAAGTTTGCTCATCTCACTCATCATGTATCCCATGTTGATAGCCGTTAAGTTGATAGTTACTCTATCTGACTTGGCTTTGGAGTCATCTCCTAAAGTTTGGACTGCCACATTTATTTTATCTCTATTGCCAACTTGAGGAAAGACATATTCCACACTCCCTTCAGTAGTTGTAATTTTATCCATAGTGCGAGGCATTCCCTCCACATTCCGAACAATTACAGAACTTTTGAAACCTGTGTTACAGTCATAATCTTCATCCCACCAAACTTGGTCGGCTGATTTGCCGGATTGTAACCATTTGATAGCCATTATTTCTCACTCCGCATCAATAGTAAGTCTAATTTGGTTTTCAGTTCAGCCATCAAGACTTTTACTTCTCCCATATCTTCTGCTGCTTTACGATGATGCGCTCCAAACTCATTCTTGACTTCATAGAGGGCGAACACCATGAAACGATAGAGGGCGTAAATAGAACCTAATAAAAGAATTAGTGGTAATCCATAATCCTCAATCATGGAAAGTGTGGAAAGTGCGTCCGCCATCCAATCACCTACTCTTTGAATACCACATCAAATGATTTCCAATAACTGCAATAAGAGTAAGTCCCATTATGATTTCCATTGATTCAACTTGCCCTTTTGTAGCGGGTTGGTCGCAAGTATTATCATCCTTACATTTACTTCTTCGCCATTCCATAAATCTCACTCCCCGTCCTCATCGGAAGTAACTGTGTCTTTGACTTTCTTAGCGGCGGTAGCAGGGGCTAACATTCCAATAATCACCCCTCCAATTAAGAACAGAATGACTCCCGTTCCAGCGGCCGCAAGTCCTGGATTGTTACCCATCCATTGGGTCGCTCCTTGAACTGCATCAGCACCAGCGTCACCCAAAATATCTCCGAGTGCTCCCATTGCTCCGTTTCCGAACTTAAATATCGCCCAACCAACACCGGCGATAGCACCATATTTTAGACCTATTGGGCCATAATACTTAGCACCCTTGGCCAAACTTGTTTGAATAAACTGCCTGGTAACTTGTTTTCGGGCCATATCTTCTGCTACATCCCTTGTAACTGCCCCTGCGGATTCTTCCATGATTTCATTACGAACCTCTCTCGTGAGTAACTGACGACCTGCCTTCCCAATTCCGTCTTCCCCTGCTTCTTCAAAGGCGACTTGACTAAGTAACTTGGCCGACTTTGCGGCGGTAGTTTCCGCTGCTTCTTTGGCGGCTTTTTGGGCGAGTTCCTCGGTAGTCTGCTGAACGGCTTCCCTTCCAGCAATTTTAGCAATCAATCCCAATCCTGGTGGGGCATTGAAAATCTGCTTGTTGTAATTTACACTATTTGCACCTAAGACTAAGGGAATGGCCACCGGTGATGACGAATGGTGTTGAAAAGGATTATGAACAGCACTCATAGGCATAAGTTGTCTGTCCCACTATTTAATGCCTTACACCGGAACTTTTACATAGTGAAAACGCCTAAGAGATTGCATGAGTGATAAAGCAGATGAGAAAACCTACATCCAGCGTGTAGGTATTTGTCGCCGATGTCCTCATGCTAAATCCAAACTGTTAGGTTCACATTGCGATTTATGCGGATGCAATATCCGTTTGAAGGCTCGTGTTAAAGGTGAACAATGCCCTATAAACAAGTGGTGAAATTAAATAGTCGTAAGGCTAATTGATTATCATGCCTGTCCGTCAAGTAGGAAAAGATTGTTACCAATGGGGTAATCAAAAGAAGTATTGCGGACCAAATGCTAAGAAAAAAGCCATTCTTCAAGGTATTGCTATTGAAAATAGCGGATGGAAAGAAGCCGAAGACGACTACACTAAAACTTATGGCGAAAAGCAAGGAACTATTCGCCGAAAACTTAAGAATAAAATTATGAAACAAGCAATCATGGGAACTAAGGCCGGTCAATGGTCCGCTCGCAAGTCCCAAGAACTCAAACGGCAGTATGAAGCAGCCTGTGAAAAGAAAAGTTTGGCACCCTACAAAGGTAAGAAGACAAGTGCTCAAAAAGATTTGACCTCATGGACTAAACAAGATTGGACCACTAAGAGTGGAAAACCTTCCAGTAAAACGGGTGAAAGATACTTACCTAAGAAGGCAATTAAGGCCCTCACCGACAAAGAATACAAGAAAACTAGTTCCAAGAAGAAAAAGGATAGTAAGAAAGGCAAACAATTTAGCAAACAACCCAGCGGAATTGCTAAGAAAGTAGCACAATACCGTGCCGAAATAGAATCCAAACCTTATCGTGTAGTTATCTCTCGTTCCACCAACGATGCTAAGAAATTAATGGCTGTCTTTTATGATGGAGAAGATAAGAAACTTAAGACTACACATTTTGGAGCAAGAGGGTCCAGCGATTATACTAAACATGGAGATAAGGAAAGAATGGAAAGATACCTTGAGCGGCATGGTGGAGGATTTGAAACAAGCACAAAGGAAAATTGGAAAGACCCCATGACTGCGGGTGCACTCTCCCGATGGATTCTTTGGAATAAACCTGACCTCGGCCGAAGTTTCAAGGATTATTTACGCCGCTTCAATCTCAAAGGGGAATTAAAAGTTTCCAAGTCTGCCGAAACCGAAATTGAAAAGTTTGGAGCAACTACGAATGAGGACTTTCTTTCTGTAACCCAAGGGGTTACAGAAAGAAAACTACATTGGGTTCCAATCTTTTGTGGTATTGGATTAGCCTTCTTGACTTTCCGTAACCGTTAAGTGGGTCCTTCCGCCATAGAACAATATGATGGCTACTGTAAAGGATGTTCCCGAGGGTAAGGGTCTAAGCGGTCATGAGTTATATGAGTTACCAAACGACCCTTCTGCTTATGAGAGAAGAATGGGAAATAATACAACTTATGTTCCCCTAACTGTATTCTGTCCTTCATGTAGTGATATTGTTCAGTATGACCGCCGTATTAATGCGGTGGTTCCAAAGTGGACTGTGATGGAGTCGGACTATGTATTCAATATCATATATGACGAAGATGAATCGGGGACCTTTGCTCGTTGCGGTGCTTGTAATCACGACCTCCGAAATGAAGTAAAAGGATTGGCTTCTAAAGTAGGGCCACGAAAAGAGAGTCGTTACCCCAAAACAAAGAAGGAGCGAAGAACTTTGTTAGCCCCTGCTGAATTGTTAGAAGGTGGTATTTATCACAATGGTTACTTTGCTTGTTCCATAAGTGAGTTTAAGCGAGTGGCCAAAAAAGGACATGAAGTTAAGAGTGGTATATCACCAGCCGTGGAGTTTGGTGGCACTACTTATGTAATATCTCTCTCAAAGTTTATCACATTTTGGAAAGAAATGGAAATTGAAAATGAAACTATGGTAGGAATCCCACGCATATATTGGAAGGAAGTGTGAGAAGGCATTAAATAGGTGAAAAGACGAAGGTAATAATATGAAAGATGGTGACGAGTTTGACCGACTTCACGATGAATACCTTGCTTTCCTTGATGAAGGAGCAGGTGATTACTTACAAGAACACGCCGAAATTATGCAAGACTCATTGGGTTTGGATTCAGCAGATACAGTCCCCGTAGTTGGGATTAATCCACTAACTGCGGAACCATACATTATGACTCTCGCAATGGTTGGCTACAAAGAAATTAATGGCGAAATGTATCAATGCAGTCTTTCATGGTATCCATTTCCAAAACTTCCTATTGAAGTGCTTCGTCTATTACATAAGAAAGAAAATACTCGTATGGCTGATGACGGAGATGATGAAGACCTCGTGGCCGAATTACTCCGAAGAAGATTGGCTATTGTAGCACTTATTGAAGATACAGACGATGCCGATGCTGTCGGTTGGAGACAAGTTTTGAAAGAAGTTCAAACAGGCCAGCGAAATACCAATTTTGAAGATGCTATGGGTTCAGAAGAAATCATGGGCGACTTCGGTGAACAACTAACAGGAATGTTAGGCGATTTACTTTCCGGTAGTATGGATGATATGACTTTCGGCGATTTAGTTCGCATGATTGCTGACGCTCAAGAGTTTGACAAGCGGGTTGAAACTGTGGTTGCTAAGGCTGATGAAGACTTCACCGAATGGGATGACACTTTCGTTTCCGATTGGGAGTGAAAGTATAAATAGGTGAAATAACCCTGTTTAGGACATGGCGGGAACCGATAAGAGAGGCATGGCAATTGCTATGGATGGAAGAGTGGTAAGACACTCCGAAGCACGATGGACTGTGATTGGCGATACAAAACCAAGAAAGCACTACACCGTATTAAACTTCAATCCAAAAATGAAATGCGATTGCCCGAATCATCAACGCTTCAAACATGACTGTAAGCACATTAAGGCTGTGAAAGTCATGTTAGCGCAAGAACAATTCGGTTTAGACTTTAGAATGGAGTGAATAAAATGGTAGGAAGTAGCAGACAAAAATGGATTGACAGTATTCTTGGAATGATGGCGGCTGAAAAGCGTGGTTTTGGGGTTGATGAATTAAGGCAGAAACTCTTGGGTCGTTTGCGTAATGCACCATCAGCACGACAAATAACAAGTAATCTCAAAATTGACAAGCGATTCCAAACTCTTGGTAAAACCATGACGGGTAGCCTAATGCGTAATCGTTCACATGAGGTGTATGTATTCGGT
>MDTC01005892.1_pt1 | contig 10967 bp, 7 predicted proteins | sample 811181 | NCBI WGS metagenome assembly MDTC01 (sample SAMN05326644, study PRJNA326480) | marine metagenome | isolation source: seawater | place: Pacific Ocean: North | collected 2011 | reverse complement strand
TTCCCCCTCTCTTCAGGAGGGAAGACGACGACAATTACCGAGAGCGTTGCTGGCATCACCAGAGCCGCACCGAGCCCCATCAAGCCCCTAGCTCCAATTACATGCTCCGAAGTGGTGGCATACTGGGCAGTCAATGCGGATACCAATCCTACGATTGCAAGCCCGACCAGCAACGCATGCTTTCTGCCGAATCTATCTCCGAACGCCCCCATCACAAGGAGCAAACCTCCGAACACAATCACGTATGCATCCATGATCCACTGCAACTCGGTGTTATCTGCCCCCAATTCTTTCGAAAGTTCAGGTAGGGCCACGTTAACCGTAACATTGTTTAGGAGGGTGATTACAAGACTCAGGCTCATTACCCCTAGAATCAACCAACGCCTTCTGTGGATTGTTTCCGAGTCCATGTAGGCCCGTTGCACAGACCCCTAATAATCAGCAGGTTTCAAGCCGATTACGCATCGGCAGGGGTCAATGTTACGCTCTGGGCTGACACTGGCTACCGCGTTGATGCTGATGCTGATGCCGTTCTCTGGATGCCTCCATGGTGACAAAACATCGAACGAGATCGAGGTCGAAAAATCACCATCTGGTGTGTTCGTAACAGGACCAGACGGTCAAGCAATAGACGAAAACCCCCTCCCATTGGTGTTCAACCTCAGTGATGTGGGCGAGGACGGTGCAGAACCCAGTATCGGAGTCACCTCGAGCGGGTGCATCTTCTTCATCGCATTCGAGAAGGTGATGCGATCTTGCGATCACGGTGACTCGTGGCTCGATGTGACTGGCCCATTGTGCGCATTCCAAACAAACGACCCGTACGGGTGGGTCGACCCGGTAACCGACCGGATCTTCAATGTCCAAATGCAAGGCCTTGAGACGTCTTGGATCTGCTGGAGTGACGACGACGGGGAAACGTGGGTTGGGAACCCACACGACTCGGGTACGACGCCGCTTAATGACCACATAAAGCTGGCAACCGGGCCGTGGACTGGAAGCGGTTACGGGATCGGGGGCATAGTATCGCAGGCATTCTATGATCAAGCGGTTTACTACTGCTATAACAAAGGAGTCGGCATCTTCTGCTACACTAGCTTCGACGGCGGGGCGACCTTCGAGGCAGGAGGGCTTCTTGTCGGTCTAGCAACGAGCAACGGAGGCCTGCATGGGGCCATCACCTCGGCGCCCGATGGGACGGTCTACGTTACACCTAGAGTCGAGACGCCCACTGTCATTGTCTCCAAGGACAACGGATTGACATGGTTCGAACGGACGATGGGCGAGGATCAGGGAACTCCCTATCCCAGGAAGAACTCGGAAGTAGCCACGGACACGCAATCCAATGCCTATCACATTTGGACAGGCGCCGATGAGGGAGTATACCTGGCGACCAGCACCGACTCAGGGGAGTCGTGGAGCCAGACTAGCATGCGCATCAGTCCCAACCAAGTAATCTCAACCGCCTTCCCCCAAATCGACGCCGGTGACCCTGGAAGAATCGCCATCACCTATCTCGGTAGTGAGAATGGTAGTGAGCTGAACCAATCCAATATAGATGGAGCGCCATGGGATGGAAACGCCCACTACGCCAACGCTAACGTCAGCTACTACCTCTATGTCACATACAGCTTGAATGCACTTGATCCGAATCCTACCTTCCACACTGTCCGTGCCACCCCCGATCCTGTGCAGATAGGTAGTATATGCCTCAACAGCGGAGATTGCCGCGACATAGGAGGCTCCAACAGGAACCTACTCGACTTCAATGACCTGCATATCGATAGAGAGGGGCGTGTGTACATCGCCTTCGCCGACGGATGCACCGGCTCATGCGCTTCAGAATCCAACTCCACCCCAGAGGACTCCAGGAGCAGGCGCGGCATCCTCTGCTACCTTGGAAGCGGACCAAGCCTGCTGGAAGGATTCGGGGAACTATCTGCCTTCGAATCCGAGTGACCCTCATAACTCCCTTCGGATAGCGTCTAGTATGTCGCTTCCCAGAAGGGCCATGGAGCAAATGGGCTTCTCGGTCTGCTGCCTAATGTGCGATGCGCCAGATGTACCAGGATCCACTAGATGTAAGGAATGCATCAAGGGCCATACCAGGGCCAGGGACAAGCTAACCTCCGGCAAAGCGAGATCCAAGGCGCAGCGCCTCGCAAGAGAACTTGTCACGATGCTTGCTGACCCCTTCAGCCATACCGAAGACGAAATCCATGGAGAGTGGATGCAAACCTACTCGGAAATGATCCAGGAGCACCAGCATGACCCCGAGAAGGGTGGCGAGATGCGCTTGAGGAGCCAACGGCTCTCCCGAAAGACCTCGTTGATTCGCGAAGTGGGAAACAAGAACAAGTGGGCGGAGAAACCACCGGATGAATCGCAGATGGAGGAAATGCGGGAGATACTCCGGGACGGGGACTCCAAACCACCGATGACATGGGACGATCTTATCTCCGAGATAGAGGAAATGCTCGACGATTGAATCGAATAGCATTGATATCAGACGATAGAGACCAGCATTCTATGGCAGCGGAGAGGGACCCTCGGGCATGGTGGGTTGACGACGACCCCCTTGAGGCCCGTCAGAGGGCGAGCAGCCATTCGTCTGCTAGGGACGATGGAACTTGGAGACAGCCACGAATCCGAGTCGTTCAGATGGACCAAGGAGGAAAGGTGTCTTCCAGCTTCTTCGGGGATCCAAGATCCATGCGTTCTGCTTCCTTGCACAAGGGGTCTATCTGGCACTTCTCTAGAACGGAGATCAACCATCTCGCTCTAGCCACCGGGGCTTTCACAATTGCCTTGGCACTGATGTTCGATGGAGGCGTGTTCAGCCTCTCCTCTTCCTTCCCAGTCTATTGCCTTCTTTCCTTGAGTTCGATTGCACCCGCTTTCATCCTGCATGAGTTCGCTCACAAGTTTGTAGCCAAGTACTACGGATGCTGGGCGGAGTTCAGGGCCGATCCAGGAGGATTGCGATTCGGCTTGATATTAGCAGCATTACTGGGGATCGTATTCATGGCTCCTGGAGCCGTCATGGTCGCAGGCAACGCTACTAGGAACCAATTCGGTAAGATAGCGGTAGCAGGACCGATTACCAACATGGCTCTGTGGGCCATGGCATACGGTGCATGGATTGTCCTAGGGGGATTCGTAGGGCTAATCGATCTCATCCTCCGATACTGGTTGTGGGGCAATGCAGTTCTATGCGCATTCAATATGCTCCCATTCGGGCCCCTGGATGGCAAGAAGATCAAGACCTGGTCAGAGCCTATCTTCTACACCTGCCTCAGTATCGCGGTTGCCATGGTATACGTCACACTCGATATCGGCATTCTTTAGCCGCGAAACGACTAGATCAGCGCGTTCAGGATGGGCTGCTCGTCGCAGTGGAAGAAGGTCATAAGCGCCCACCATGTGATCATGTCGACGCTGTTAACCACGTTCGCGACACCAGTGTTCTCTTCCCCGTAGTCCTTGCCGGTGGTGTCCATCCACTGCTCCATCTCATCTAGGGTGTCGCAGGTTTGGTGATAGCACCAGTAACCGTCTACCAGGCCGCCGAAGCCCACTGTGACCGTGCCGAGGTTGTCCTGGAAGCTAGCATGGTCGCTTCGCGCAGTGGTGTCCTCGTAGACTATTATCTCGGGCCTGTCCATGTCTAACCACACGTCCGTCTTCCACGTATCTGCCGAGTAACCGTCCCCCACCAGTGTGCCCATTTGCTCCTCTAGGCCCAATGCATCCGAGCCAATCCAATTGGATAGGCCCACCATTCCCGGCTGGTCGAGGCTGTCGTGGTTCGGACCAGGTCCGATGTAGACTCGCATTGGCCACACCTCGGAGTCCTTGGGATAGCCGTCCTCGTCTATCTGGGGGTCCGGGTCCCCATGGGGCGCACCTCCTCCACCGGGCCAGTTCACCCCAGCCATATCGAGATTGATGTAGTTGGTAACCGTGACATCTGGGTTGTCCTCCTTGACGTAGTAGTCGGTCCAGTAATCCGATCCTCTCTTCCCTCCCTCTTCACCGGACCAGAGGCAGAAAACCATGGTCCTCCTCGTCTCGAAGTCGGCGAGAGCCCGAGCGGTTTCCAGTACCATGGAAGTTCCCGCGGAGTTGTCATAGGCGCCTACACGAGTGCCATAGGTCCTCTGACCTGTCACATGGGGGTCAAGCAAGGCCATGTTGACAGGTGGCGCTACGTCGAAGTGGGCTCCGAAGACAAGCCATTCGTCCGTGAAGACGCTACCCCGCTTGTAGGCACATACGTTGTACGACTCGGGGTTCTGGTTGCCTAGGATGTCAGTGAACTCGAAACGATGCGCCATCACCTCGAGGCCGAAGGATGAAAGCTCGGAAATGAGGTATTGGGCTGCATCCTCGTATGCGGGGTTGCCCTGGCCGGCCCACCTGTCCCAGTAACCGGCCTTCCCGTCGACCGGATCAAGCGTGTTAGCGGGATCGGTCATCTCGAACAGCGTCTCGTAGACATCTCTCCCATGGACTAGTCCCGAGGAGTGCGCGCCCCCTTCACCCACAGGGACCGACGACGACCTCTCCGAGAGCAAGGTCTTGACAAAGACGGGACCACCGGTCTCGTAACTGGAATTTAGGGCATCCAGTGTTGTGTTGGCACTCGTTCTGCTTACTGCGAGTCCTCCACCTCCATCTTGGCCCCCCCTCTCCAACCAGGAACCCCAAGATTCGTTAGCGGCTCTGACGGGCCAATTTGCCCTGCCCTGCTCTCCTACGAGCATCACGACCAGTGAGGTCCTAGGTGGGGCCAGCAAGTCGAGGGTGAAGGAAGCCCCCTTGTCGATGTCGACTACGGTTGAGTTCTGTACGAAACCAGTAACTGGGTCCCTAACAAGGTAAGGGACGAAGACAGACATTCTTTGACCAGCCTCCAACGTCACATCCTGGAAAACACCCGAGACTAACGTTCCGGGGGAAATCTCCAGATCGTCAGATGTCAATTCGGAATCACTACTCCCCAAGCATCCGCTTAGAGGCGCGGAGAGCATGACGAAAACCATCAGAACGGCTCTCATGTGACCTCACTAAGTGGCTACCAGCCTTCTCTTGATCACGATGCCGTTGTCAGTCACTTGCAGAACCTCAACGGTCGGCTGAGGGGGTACGTACCCCATCGGGGATGCGACTGACTCCTCGAGCGCCTCGAGTGCCGCGGCCCTCCTCTTGCGTTTCCTTCGCGTCATCCTCCTCCTGACTCTCCAGAGCGAGAAAAGAAGCAGGCCAATCAGATAAAACTGAATCTGCGAAATTATCCACATCGGTGTAAGGAGGGCGTTGAACTCCATGCGGTCATCATATATGCCCGGTGCTATTTCGTAGGTGATGACCTGCCGCTGCGAAACATTGTCGATGTCTGAAGTCAACCTACCCTTGCTGGAGGACAGATCCTCCAACTCTACGCCAAGCGGCATCGTCACTGTGACAAACCCGTACAAACTGAGCCCCAACTCGCTGGATCCTATATTCGATAGCTTAGATGTCGGGACATCGACAGAGATAGCATCCGGAGTCCTGACTCCCTCTGCACTCACCATGCTATTAGAGAGGGCTTCCGTAAGACCACTCATCGCTGAAACCATGGGAGAGAGGAAGGGGGCGACAAGGGCACTCCCGGGTTCCGTTGCCACGACTCCGAGCTCCAAATCACCTTCACCCCCCCTTAGGATGTCGATCATCTCCAACCAGGAGTTGTCCATCCCAGCGGTAATCTTGACACTCGGGATATCCACACTGAGGACGATCCCCCTCTCATCATCGATAGAATCATCACTATCAGTGAGCATACTGTAAGGGAATTGGATGTCGACCGAAAGACCAGACATGTCCACATTCCCGATTCCATTGCCCTCTTCATCCATCAACTCCTTCGAAGCATCCCTGATCAGATACTCGATGTCCATCCCAAGACTATTTGCGTAGGCGGGGAGACCTGTGGAGTTGTGAGAAGAAAAGGGCATTCTTTGCTCACAGTAACTCTTCCCGTTGTCGCAAAGGGCAAATTCCAGTTCTAGAGGGTCGCCCCTTGACCCGATTTCGAGCAAGGCCCGCAGGAGGTCGGATGGCAGCACATCAAGATTTAAGTTGGTAGATCCTGAGTTCAGGGAATCGAACAGGGAGTCCGGGACAGCGATTCTGTGGATGGTGAGATCAATGGATAGAGCGAACTCCACTGAAACACCTTTGGTAACCGGGAGGCTTGCAAAGGATACATCTGCGAGGTCCAGATCTACTTCGACATAGCCGCAACTCTTCGAAGTCGAGGGGCAAACCACGTCAGGAGTGTTGTCAAAGCAAACCTCGTTCGCTGTATTTTTGCAAATTGCATGGTCCCATGAGAAGGACTCGGATCCTGTTATGCCCATGCTCCCGTCATGGTTCCCAGACGACCTGTATGTCAGGACGATGGAATCCCCTCCTGACATTGTAGTAGCCCATGTGGGGAGTACAATCGTCATCGTCAGGTCAGCACTAACGCCATTGGGGAGGAGGTCTCCGACGAAAGACTCCATCGCATCGTCACTGAGTACAGTTGAGAACTGCAAACCGGAGTTCAGAAGCTTGCCTAGGTCATCCCCAGAAACTGAGTTCATGAAGCCTGAGTCTCCTAGGTTGCCACCAAGGAGATCTGCGAGGCTTAGTGGGAAGGTGTGACTGACTGAGCGCATGTATACTGGGTAACTATCATCCATGGCCACAGCTCCTTCCATGCAGTAATGCACCCCTCTAGAGCAGCCGAAACCATGGGTGTGGTTTAGCCCCCCAGGATCTAACGGAGCCTGCGTCACCGAAGTCCAGGTGAAGTCTCCCATTGCTACGTTCAAACCCTCCTTGGAGCTAGCAAGGGCCTGCCCGATACCCGAGACCGGGATATTGCTTGACAAGTCTCCCAAATCCATCAGACCCGTGTGATATGCCATGCGGATTCCATCTGAAGTGATTACGGGGATGGTGGCCTTATTGGCTGGCATCAGCGGGGGGACGCCCCAGCTATTCAGGGAGCTGGACTGGATTTGGTAAATTCCTACGACGACCTCGATGAACGAGTTGCTCTCATCAGAAAGATCCACTGAGACCCTGAGATCCAGGCTCTTGTCCAACGGGCTTACCTCCACGACATCCGTTCCATCGGTATCCCTGTATCCCATCTTCATGTCCAAATCGGCTTGTAGAACCCCACTGGGATTTGCGCGGTTATCTACGCTCCAAAATCCGGATTTGTAGCTCGAACCATCATCTGCGACCTCATCAATCTCCTCTCCGACCCAACCACCTGCATCTACCACGGTGGCGTAAGTCGGCGGTTGGATTGAATAAGTCCCCTTGTGACCCGGATTAACCCTCACATCGAAATTAGTTGTGATCTGGGAACCCATCACCAGCAGGCCCTCCAGTGCCGTATCGAGATTCGATGTACTCACCCCGTTGAGTCCGTAGGTGCTGGAAATCGGGAGCGTGATGTTGACGTTGGTCGAGATGCAAATCGGCGGTTCGAATGCGTTCCCATCGCTATCAAGCAGGGGGTCTAGCTCACAGTCCACTCCAGACATCGACCCCGAGTCATCGGGGATGAAGATCCTGTCCGACCAAGTGGTTTCTGGAGTCGAAGAACCACCCCAGTTCGACAAGAAACTCGAGATCGAACCGTCTATCTCTGACAGGAGCGACTCCTGAATGGTAGGGGAACTCGCGTCACTAGGGTCGGTGTTCTCGTCGAAGGCAGATCTCAGGACATCCGCAGGCAGACCATCGTTCGCCATTATGTTGTCAGACTGAAGGGCATTGGCCATGGAGACCGAGTTGAAAAGGCCCATTCCCGACTTGTCCCACTCCCTGATCGCCCATGATGCCTGGAACTGTATCTCAGTGGGACTTGTCATGTTGAAGTGGAACATGCCTTCGACCCAGTCGGTGACATCAGTCGTTCCGTCATTGCCATCGGTCCTATCGTCACAAATGCCACCGAGGGTCGAGGGGGAATCTTGGCAGATCGTCATTTCATCGAACCCGGCATCGGAAACCGCTACCGGCGCGAATGCCTGAACCATGAACAGGACGGATAGGATAATCGCCGAGCCCGGCCACTCGTACCGTGAGTGAGTCTTAGCGTTCCGCTCAGCCATAGCACAATGACTCTGAGAGTCATTGTTAATGGATTCGGTGAGGGGTATCAGAAACAGACACGAACCGAATCATTTCTCGGTCTGCTTGTACCAATCTTCAGTAGCTGCCGAAGACCCACCTGTAGAGGACTCGGTTCCAGGGTTGATAGAAACGGGATTGGGTGCAACCTGGCCGCCTTGGATCTGTATCACACGACCTTCAGCATCCACCTGGTAAGTAGTGGGGATCTCATCTTTCATGGTCAGGGCGAGTACCAAACCGAGAAGAAGGAACAAGACACCGCAGCATGCACACGATCCTCCGAGTGAGGCCCCCAAGACTCCACCCACGATGCCTTCGATTAACTCGATTACAGCGCTCTCCGGAACCGCAGTAACTTCCTCCCTTGACGTGAATTCGTAAGAGGCACCATCCTCGAGGCCGCGAACCGTTCCCATGTGGAGCCATCCTTCAGCGTCATCAGCATGACCAGAGGGCAACCTCCCATCCTCAATACACGAGTCATGTTCGTACCACACCTTCCCATCAGCATCGGAATCTACAACACTTACATTCAGATCGAATTCGTCGCACCTAACTTCATCGCTAACGAAGATCAGCAGCCCCCAGTCCGATGAGTCTGTGTGAACGTAGACCCCTGAGCTACCAGACCAGACCTTTTCGTCTTCAACAGAAAAATCCCCGGCCGAACCTACTTCTCGTGCACCTAAGGCTGTGAGCAATATTCCGATAACAAGCATCACACCCCCAATCCCAAGAGTCACCTTCGCTGCGGTTTGCACGATTTCCGGGACTCCTAGTTCCTAACTAAACTATCCGGTGAAGACCGAGAGGCAGGTCAGACTCGCATCGACCTCCCTGAACTCGGTCATTTCGATAGTCGTTATCGAGAAGCCAGCATCCATCATCAACTGTCTTGACTTCTTGTAACCATCAGCCATGATGATACGATCTCCGTACGCAATGGTATTTGCTGCATAGCTCTCTTCATTGGGGAGCCAAATCACCTCCTCCGCGAACGCCATATCCTTCTCTGTCAGATGCCCTTCTGCTGCCACCATCGTCCCAGTCCTGGGGCTAGAGCAAACTGTGGTCAGGTGAAGCGTGCTCTCCGGTACGTCGAATAGCTGTACTTCCATGCCAACTTTCCTAGCGTGCTCAGACAGGAAATCGGCCCCCTTCCGGTTCGTCCTGGTTGAGACACCTACCAGGAACCGGTCATCGTAGAAGACGACGTCACCACCATCCAGAGTCGCGCCGGCAGGCATTCTAAGAATCTCGAAATCATCTGCGAGGAACTCGGCGATGGAGTCTTGCTCCCCCTCCCTGCTGGGATGACCGAGATTGGGGATCACCGCACAGTCATCGAGAATCACAGCCGTGTCTTCAGTGAAGCTGCAGTCTGGGAAACCCTCCAGAGGAGGTAGGACGACGACCTCTGATCCATGGGCCCTGAGGGCTGCGAAATACGCCTCTTGGGCTCCCTTGGCGGCCTCGTAATCAGGCTCTCTAGTGGTGAAGTAGTTGGAAACCGCATCTGCGTAATTGGGAGGCACCTCGCGGGTCAGAGCCCGCCCTCTTGCTCGGTCGAAGGTTCCCGGCACGAACATCCCCCGGCATATCCGTTCATAACGATTAGGAGACCGGAAGCAGTTTTCCTGAATCCAGTAATCACTGACCCATCCATTATGGACGGTCCGTGCTTTAGAAAATCGCAGAGGGAGCCTTCGATGCAAAATCTAGAAGCACTCCTGGAAGCAAGAAACAGGCATATTAGCAACGCACTGTCCATTGCACACGGTACACCGCTGCACATAGTGAGGGGCGAGATGCAGTACCTCCACGCATCGGATGGCACCAGGTACCTCGACCTGGTGAACAACGTCTCTCATGTCGGTCACTGCAACCCTCACGTGGTCGAGGCCGGTCAGAGGCAGATGGCCATGCTGAATACCAACAGCCGCTACGTTTACCCTGGCCTGACTGAGTACCTTTCGAGGCTCGCGAGCACGCTCCCTGACGATCTCAGCATCGGCTTCATGGTAAACTCTGGATCAGAGGCGAACGAGCTGGCAGTTCGCCTCGCGAGGTCACATACAGGAAACCACGACATGGCCGTAATCGAGGGGGCATATCACGGGCACACCGGGATGCTGATCGAACTTAGCCCCTACAAGTTCAGAGGACCCGGGGGAAAGGGTGAACCAGAACCATGGGTCCATGTCCTGCCCATACCTGACTCCTACCGCAGACCTGATTCGGAGTTCAACGATGAAGTCAGAGCGGGCATCTCAGAAGCCGGCCCGGTAGCTGGACTCTTGATCGAGTCGATGCTTTCGTGCGCAGGGCAGGTCCCCCTCCCAGATGGTTACCTCGGGGAAGCTGCCTCCTCCATCAGGGGAGTTGGCGGGCTTCTGATCGCCGACGAGGTGCAAGTCGGTTTCGGGAGGGTAGGCTCTCACATGTGGGCCTTCGAGGAGAGTGGCGTCACCCCCGACATCGTGGTAATGGGGAAGCCAATCGGTAATGGTCACCCGATGGCTGCGGTCTTCACCACTCCCGAGATAGCCTCTTCGTTCGGCGATATGGAGTTCTTCAGCACGTTCGGAGGGAACCCGGTCTCATGTGCGATTGGCATGGCCGTCATGGACGTCATCGAGGGAGGCCGGCTAATGGAAAGGGCGAGCGAGCTAGGGGACCGATTCAGATACGGGCTGGAGTCCCTCGAGGAGTCGAATGAACTTATTGGAGATATACGAGGAAGAGGCCTCTTTCTAGGGATTGAGATGGTCAGAGACCGA
>MDTC01029001.1_pt1 | contig 10968 bp, 3 predicted proteins | sample 811181 | NCBI WGS metagenome assembly MDTC01 (sample SAMN05326644, study PRJNA326480) | marine metagenome | isolation source: seawater | place: Pacific Ocean: North | collected 2011 | reverse complement strand
TCTAGTTCTTCTTCTTCTTCTTCTTCTTAGGAGGAGGAGGAATAGGATATGGAGAAGAAGAATACAAAGAAGAGAAAGATATTTGTGTCCATCGAGATGTGATTTAGAGACGTGTGACTTTTTGCGCGCGCGCCCATAGAGCAGCAGCACACTGTGGGCGCGCGCATGCGCGCAAAAAGTGAAGAAGCGAGATACAAATTGAATTTATTTATTCTCGTTGTTTCGAGCGTTTTTTTTTTTCAAACAAAACGACGAGACTTTTTATCTTTTTTACGAGACTCGTGAGAAAAAACTCTTCTGGGATGGAAGATTAAGATGCTCCGCTTTTGTTTGAAGAATACTACGAACAACTTTAACACCAACACGAGAGCTTCTTTGTCTTCTTTATTATCATTTAGTGTCGTTTTAGGAGGAGAACAACCGCAACAACAAATACAAGTGAGATTGGCGTCGAAAAAAGCCGGCGGATCCACGTCGAACGGACGCGATTCGAACCCGAAATTTTTAGGCATCAAGAAATACGGCGGGGAACTCGTTCGCCCGGGGAACATCATCGCCAGGCAGCGAGGGACGAAGTGGCATCCGGGGGAGAACTGCGGGATTGGCACCGATCACACTTTGTTTAGCTTAGTCGACGGGAAGGTGAAGTTTACGAAGAACAGAGTGAAAGGGAGGACTATCGTGAATATCGAGAAGTTTACCGAGGAGGAGATTGCGCTTTGGCGAGCGAGAGGGAAGCTCAGGCACATTGAATTATAAGAAGAGAGAGAGAATAGAAGAAGAAGAATAAAAATCGGAAGAAGATGTTTTCGAAACTCGGGGCGAAGATATCGCAAATCGTGAAACCTCGAGTCATCACCGACGGGGTGGAGTATTGGGAGCCGCCGTACGAGAAAACCGGATGGCTGGAGAAACAAGGCGAGGTCGTGAAGACGTGGAGGAAACGGTTTTTCGTGATGAAGCAAGGGAAACTGTTTTGGTTTTTGGACGAACACGTGACGATGATGACGAAAAGCAGAGGGGTGATCGACGCAGCGAGTGGGGATTGCGTGTCGGTGAGAGGGGCGGAGGAGACGACCGGAGACGCGAACTCGTTCGAGATTGTGACCAGGAACGGTGGGGTGATGTATTTTATTTGTCCGAGCAGACAGGAGAAGGAGCAATGGATTAATAGGATCGGAAGGGCAATCGTCATTGGGCGAAGACATAATAATTAATCAAGCAGAGGAGAAAGTCTATATATACATTTTAAAGTCTTCTGCTTTTGAATTTACACGTACCTCGCGTGAGAACACGGTAGTACCTTGGTAGTTTTTGTACAACAATTCTTAGTATATAAAACAATAACACAAAGTTTTGAGTAATGCTAATGCTTACTATTTGTATCTATAAAAGATAAGAGTGCGTGGCGGTTTCTTCGTCCATCTCTCTCTCTCCCTCTCTTCACGCCCTATCATTGAAATATTTATACAGCGCTTTCACGTTATCCGCAAACTGCTGCGACTGACCGCCGAATTTGTCGTGTAACCTGGTCAACTGTTCGTTCCAAATCGGAAGGCCTATTCCTCTCACCGCTGAGGATATGTATTCCGCAACGATTCGATCTGGATCTGAAATCTCCTCGACGTCTTCCGCATCGTCCACGTCGATTGTAAACTTGCCGCTTTTGCCTTCAAACGCTCGCAACATCCGAAGAATGGTGTCCCAATTGGACATCACCAAACCGTCAATCTTGAACAAGCTCAAGATGGACATGCCGTCGTATTCCCCGGACTTTCTTTCTTGTTCGGTGAGCATCTCGGGAGACCCGAGTATGAGTGCTGTTCTTTGCGCGCGTAAATCGTCGTCAATGTCCATCAATCGAAATAGCGCTTTGTTCGCTCGCTGATAATTTGCCTTCGTTTCATCGTTGTTTTGGTCGCTAAAGATTGTGTAAAATCGAAAGAGTTCGCCAACGACTTTTTTCGTGAACTCGACGCTGTTCCACTGCGCTCGTTCGAGTATTTGTATCGCGGTTTCCTCGTTATCGAAAACGAACGCGTCTGCTAACGGTTCAATATTGCTGAGTAAGGTATCTGAAATTTCATTCGACGCTTTAGCACAGTCGTCTCCTTCCGGAAGAGGTTCGGCGTCACCAGATGCAAAAGAAGACGCCTTAGATTTCGAAGGAGGAGGACCACCGCTGTCGCAAAAATGTAATTCCTCCAAGAACCTGCGCAAAAGTCTCAGGAGCATCGTTTTCTCGGTCGCGATTTCTTGCGTCTGCGATTCGCTCAAACGCGCACCAATGTATCTCCAAATTAATCCGGGAACGACGTTCATGTGGTGAATCAACACGTGCACTAACAACTGATCTCCGCCCTTGACATTGCGGTTCTTTCCAGCTGCCGATTGACACGTAATCATTGCATAAAATATCGCCGCCGAAACTTGCTTTCCATGGCATGAATTAATAAAAAAGTTCCGTTTCCTCTCCCATTGGAGTTTCGTGCGTTGCTTAAACTTATTCTCGCGCTCCAACTCTTCTTTCTCTTCTTGATACGATGCTTCCGTATCAGCGTATTGTCTGAAAAAGCACGCGTACGTATCAATCATCCCGTATGCGGCGAAAGCTTCGGGACATTCCGTTTCTGTGACCGCTCCAGGTGGCAATTGAAAATCGTGATTCTTCTTCTGTTCCAGCAACCGTTCGAAGGAAGCTGAATCGTTGGATACGAGCGTTAATTTCAAACAATTAGTGAACATTTTCACGAGTATCTCACGAATCACTTCGCGGTTACAGCGCGTGAGCGCGGCAATTGTATCGACTTTATACTTGTCGGCGATGCGCATAAATTCAAGTCGAGCCGTTGGTGAAGACATCACAAGTTTCCCTAAACCTTCTTGCCATTCGATCATTTCCTCGCCATTCGGCAGGTCTTTTTGCAACTGCAAGCTCGCTCGAGCGTACACTTTGATATAGAAGTGAAAAGCAAATCGAACGCATTTTGCACCAAGATTTGTAGATTCTGCGTCGTCTTCGTTATCCTTTGGTTGCTTCCGACCGTCTCCGTCAGCATCGGACGAGCTCGCTCGAACGGCAGATTGCGAAACGCGCGACGTCTTCCTAGTTCCAATGGCTACTGGAGTGCCGTTCTTCTCAGTAGCATTAGCGGAGGTAGAGTTGACGAGCAAATCGAGCGCCGTGCGCAATTGGTCAAGCGCAAAGTTGAAATAGCTCTTCTCGAAGAGATTCGCACGATATGTCGCCTGGAGATTGTCCTTTTCCACCATTAAAGCCATCTCTGGATTCATATTCGAATCAACAACCCCGGCGCTCACCTCGGCAATATCGGACATGTGTGAATCGTTTAATTCTTTCTTACTCTTCTTCTTTTTCTTCTCGTAAAATAAAATGTACGCGGAATTTGGTTTTTCGTATGTGAGCGTTTGCGCCTCCTCGCCGACGTTGTTCGTTTGGTGTACATAAGAGCCACCAAAGCAGTCATCTTCTAAACACTTTGGATCGTACGGTTCGACAGAAGTATCGTCGTAGCGACGCCACGTCCCAAGATCATCGTCGTCTCCGGTGAGCTCTCCGGTCTTCTCGTCGCGATCGCGAATGAATGAGTAATAGTGCCCCGCAAAAGCAGTTCCTGAGTGGACGATGACGCCAGAAAGTCTATATTCCAATTTCTCGTCGTCCTCGGTATTTTCATTTCCATCGCCTCCATCTAATTCACCGTTTTGCTTGTTGTTGTTGAGATTACGCATAGACTTTCGCGATGTGTGACGATGGTGATTCAAAAGATTCCCAGGCGTACCCGGTCGCGCCGGGCCACCGTCGTCGTTTGTTCCTCCAGCTCCGAGCTCTTCTTCGGCCTCCAACGCGGCTTGATCAGCCTTTTCGAGTGCTTCTTCCGTGTATGGGTACATATCCAAAGTCTTTGGGAAACTATAATAATCTTTTACTTTGTTTCTTTGATCCATAGCGTAATCGTACTCGAGTCGCTGAATGTGCAAACAGAGCGAGTCTGGCAACGTGCGGACGCACGTTCGCTTCGTCGCATCAACTTTCTTCTCGCATTCCGGGCATTCCCACTGGTTGTCGGCATCCATGAGTTCACCAGTCGTTAACAACGACATGGAATCATCAACGCACGCTTTATGCTTACCGCCCACAGCGAGCTGAATTTGACAAAAATCTTCTTCGCGTTCGCTTCGATGCTTCGGACAGTTCTTACAGATGATTTGCGACACCATCTTCCCTCCTAAAACTTCTTCAATCGCACCCTTAAACTTTGGCAGTTCTCGCCCTTCCTCTTTCGCTTGTTTTTCAACTTCACTCGTGATGTTAAGTTTCTCTTTCATCGCGTTGACGTAGTGCGAATCTATTTGCTCTTGAAACCTCGTAAAAAAGACGTACGCGTCTTCGTGTTCTCTTACGTTTACGGGTTCCCCGTCCCAGTCTTTGAAGGCGTGCCACAAATCGCTAGGCTCGTAGTACGTGTGCACAGAAGATCCTTTCAGCATAGCAAACATTTTTTGCGTCTGATAAAAAAGACTCTCGGATTGATCCTCCTCTTCAACCTTCGCGTCGATGGCTAAAATCTTGTCGCGAATACCTGGTTGCGCGAAGAGTTGCTGAAACAAAGCATTCATATAACACGTCGCACCGGCGTTGACGAGTCCAATTTTTGCGCTCACATTCTTTGGCAGCGGGTGACCTCGGATACTGACTTGACGATTAACTTCGGCGGTTGGTTCGACGTCCCACTCTATGTTCTCGAGTGCATCCAGCTCTTCCATTTCAAATTGCAACAAATCGCAGGCTTCTCTGTTCTCTTCGTCCATTTGGTCAAACAAGTGAAATCTGTACAAAGAACTCAGCGTTAAGGACAAAGCATCGGCGCTCTTTTTGCACACAGAAGATAAAACTGAGAACGCGTGCGGGCGTCGATCTTGATCCCCGAAGAGCGCGGTAAACTTCGTCGACAATTCTCGTTTCCCCGCGGCGAGCATCTGGAGCGAATCTTGGCTTAAGAGTAAAGTTTCCATCATTTCTTGATCGGGATCAGAACGTCTACTACACAGACTTCTGCATACAGTTTCTAGTTCTGGAAATAGACCGCGCAAAAGGATCGCTTTTGTTAAGCGCACGGCGTCTTCCACGCTGATTGTCTCCACAGCCGCTGCAAAGTAAGCCATCGTCTCCAATCGCTGCGTCGTTGAGGCTTGGATCGTCTCCGAGGCGTTATTTGAAGCCGCAATTCTAGGATCCATCGCGAGTTGAACGACCCATTCCACATCGCGCTTGAATGCGCTCTCGAGGAACTGCAGAATATGCGGGTTACCTTCTTTAGAAGGCATGTGCAAAGCAAATATCTTTCGCACTTTGAAATATTCCAAGGAAGTTTCTACGTTTTCTTCGGCGATATCGAGTCGATCTTGAATGGCGGTGATGATAGACAGAGGAACTTGCGCGCGACTTTTATTACCATTATCGGTCTGTTCGTTCTCCTTATCTTCTTCGCTTTGATCCACGCCACTTCCGTTGATAATCGCATAAAATTCTTTTTGGTTAAAAAGAAACGTCTTGATGAGCACCTCCCGAAAGGCGGCGTCCGCGGTACCACAGAAAATGGATCCAAAGACCGCATCCAAGACATCTTTTGGTTGCAACTCCGCAAAAACGGAAGCTTGAGATAAGTCAGTACATCTCAATGTTGCCATCCTGTTAAACTCCATAGCCAACTGAATCGATTCATACGCGATGTGGACTTCGGATCGAACACTTGATTTTGAAAAAGCGGCCGCGCAGCGCAAAACGCGCGAGGTTGCAGCCACCGCAAAGTCCCGAAGCGCATCTTTCGGAAGCGTCACGCCTTCAATCGTGCACTCGTTGGAAGTATCACTACTCACGTGCATGGATTTTACCGGTTCAACCAAATCGTGCTTCTTTCCTACCAAAGTCATCGTCGCAGTATCACTGTTCTTATCCAGAGTGAAAGGTTTGAGCAATCTCACCACCGATGCGCAAATCGAACGCCGGATCTCAGAATCTTTACTGCCGTCTTTTGTCGTCGTTCCGCCGGAAGCATCATCGAGAATATCCAAAAGCACCGGTGCAACATTTGGAAACGATCTCGCGTAGCTTTTGCTCCGCTCTTCAGCGGCGTCAGATGCAAAGATTGAATCCGTCAGCGCGTCCACGGTTTCTAAAACGTACGCGACTTTTGCGAAGGAACCCCTAAATGTACTGTGCAAAACCTTTCCAAGCGAGGTACCAGAATCTTTGCTGCTGATAGCGCCGAGAACTTCATCATAAACAGTCTTGTCAGTTGGTAGCGATGCGAGTAATTTCCGCGCGGCGCGTCGCACTGTTTCACACTCCTCTTCGAGATCGGCGGTGTCGATGTCCATTTTCGAAACCCCGCCACCGCCATCAGGGCCATGACTCGCCGTCGTTAATTCTGATTGCGATCGTGATAACGCAAAGAGTACTTCATAAATCATCGGCTGTTTCGATAACATCACTCGAGGAAGCTCTTTGGTATTGCCAAGCTCTTGCACCACCTTGTTGCGATCGGTTTGGACTTTTGAAGTTGAGGGAATGACTTGTACGCACCCCGTCCCATTAGGGAGGTTCAAATCCGAAAGCAAGCGCGCCCGTCCTTCTCTCGTCTCCGTCGCCAGGAGCTTCCCGTTACAAATAGCTTTAAAAGAATCCCGCGCAACACCATTAGCACTCGCAAAGTTGTTCAAAAAGTCTTCCACAGTTTCGTTCGAGTGCGTTGAGATGGCGCGGGCGTTGTTCTCGCCCCCGCGATACCGCCCAGAATTACCTATGGAAATGGTAATAGACATCGGATCGCCTCGAAACGATCTCCCGTGCGGAATAATGGACTCTGCGTTAATGTCGTTGCCACCGCTGGCACTACTCGAGGGCGTACGATCGAGAACTTCGTCCAACACGCGGAGTAACCGCGCGCATTTCAATCGATCCCTTTCGTTCAGCGTTTCTATGCTTTGAAAATCCGGGCCGCACGTTTTCGTTAATTTCTTTGCACAAATCTCAAGAAACACTTTTTCCGCGTTCGAGTTCAGATACGTCCGAATTAGCCTCATTGTCGCTGTATTAAGACACGCGCTCGAAATATTCGGGCACTCGGTGATAATCGCAAAAAAATAAGCCAATCCATTTTTGGAGTCTGAATTTTTATCTTCCACCGTGGGTTCGTTCACGAAGCGGTATTGCCTTTTCTCCTGAAAGCGTCTGCACTTAACTCCTTTTGGTTCTTTCTCTCGTCCAATCTCATCGTATATGTCATCGTCCACATCTTCTTCACTACTAAAACTGCACAAGCCATCACCTTTAAACCTTCCAATTGGTTCGATCAATTTTTCGTGCATCGCGTTTGCGACAAAGAATGGGTAAAAAACCTCCCACAAACTATCGTCGCACTGCGTCTCGACGTTCGTCTTCAACAATCTTTCGACTAGAATCGCTGATATCGCGTCTGGTGAACAATAGTCAACAAGTTTCGTCATCCACACGTTTCTCTTCGCATCTGTTTCTTGAACTTTTGTGTCGGTGAGAGCGTCCCACAATCTGAGTGCAACTCCGCTCTTGAGCTGCAACGTTCTTTGCGCCGCATCATAGAAGTTGTGCAAAAACGTCACCACCTCTTCCGCTCTTCGTTGTGATCGTAAGATTCGAGCATCTTCCCAAGCAAAATCATCACGCACAGCGGTGGACGCCGCATATTGTGCATCTAATGCTTTGGAGTGCTCGAGCGCAGATACGCACATTTCAGTTACGTTTCTTGTGCTGTCTAATGAGTCCGCTTTCGCTGGGATCTCGTCGCTCGTGGTAAAGTCGTTGTTCGAATCAAACATGTACCGTAGAAGGCGCGCAGATACCACCAATCGATCGGTATTCGTTACAGAAACCGCGCTATTGTTGCTGTTGCTATTATAACTCATTCCGCCGTCCTCTTTTGTGAAAGACGCTATGTGCGTCAAGAGCTTGTCTATCCAAGTCATCACGTCAAGGACAGCAGCTCCTCTTTCTGTAAATTTGTAAAACGCAAAGAGAAATGCGTACTCCGGATTGGCATCCTCATCGACTTCTGCGCCGAGATAAAATATCGCCCGCGTTTCATTCGCACACGAAGCTTCGAAAAGAAGCTCCAAGATAGTATTCGCAAAGGTTTCCGAAACCGCTCGGTTTGTAACAATCGATTTCAGAGTGTCCAACGTCTTCCCGTCCAAACTTCCGCTCACTGCCAAAGTTTTGAATCGAGTCAAAACAAAATCTAAGTGCTCGTCAGATAAAACCGGCGCTAATTGACCGAGCATATCACAGACGTTTATGCTAACGTCTTGATGCGAGTCTGCGGTGAAACCAACGTTCCAAATGAGTTCGAGATGTTCGCGTTTTAAGACATTGGGATGTTGCGCTAACTTCGCCAAGACGTCGCGAACGTGTTCGACGTACTGCCTGTGATGAAGATACGTAGGACGCAGAATGTGCTCCAGAATTTCGTTTTCAGCGAGCCATTGAATACCGGTCTCAACGAACGCATCGACCATATCCAGCGCTATTTTGATTTCCTTCAGAGCCGCGAGTTGCGAGGCGAACGTAGACACGCCCAACGAGGCGACGATAATTGCTCTTTGTAGCTCAACAAACACACTCTTGCCTTCAACTGATCGTGTCGAAATAGTCTCGCCATCGCGAAATTGTGCAGTTATGAACGCGTGCGATAGAATAGATGCAAATTTTATCGCATCTTCTCGCCGTTTTGCCACATCGCTGTTCTCGCTATTGTTGTTATTCTCAGCGGCAGCAGAGCCTTTCTTGGACTTCTTGTTCGTCGTCTCATTTGCGCTTTCAATTTTCAACGCGTGCAACGCTTCCGTAACCTTTGAGGCGGAGTATAAAAACGTATCGACTAGTATCTTGGCGTTCGACTCGTTCAAAACGTCCGTCGCTGCGGCCAGAGCCGCGCAGGCAGACTCCATGAGGCGAGGCGGCATCAAATTTTTAGCCATCTCGCCGCTCGTAAATGCATCGCGCTTGTTATCAAACACCGCACCTCGAGCTTCCAAAAGTCTCAACAACCAGGTCCAACCGCCTTGCTGACCAAAAGTTTCGACGACATGCGCCGGCCACGCTTTCACGACAATCTCTTTCGTCATCACGTTTTCGTTTCCTTCTTCTTCTTTCTCTCGCTCCCTGTCCATCTTTGCCCTCTCTGCTCTCCGTCGTCCTTTCGTGGCAACCGGTACTTCAACCCTGACTGGGAACGCGATGCTATCTTTGTGATGACTCGTTTTCCCTTCCTCAGTCTCTTTCCACGATAGTTCATTATCAGTTCTATAATCAGAAAAAGATGGAACTTTGTGCGTCCGATATCTCTCGTAAAATGCGCACGACGATTTCATACCTAACGCTAACGCGCTCAAAATGGCGGTTAATTCTTCAATCTCGCACGCGCGCGCTAGTTCTTCGAGATCTTCGCCATCATTGACGCTAAGACCTACGGTTCGGCTATTGTTCTCAGAACTTTCGTTTGGTTTATGCGGCATACTAAATACGTTATCGTCCCCTTTATCGATGCACGCCTCCATTAAGATGCGATCGATGCAAAACAGATTTAGCGCTTGCGAAGCTATGACGGCAACTTCGCAGCACATTTCTAAGCAGTTGTATTGAAACAACAAGGAGTCGCTAGGCCACGCCGAAGCTTTAAGCTCTTCCAATACGGTGTGGAAATTACTCACGAGGATGCCTTGCGAGAGAAATTTTCTAAACGCTTCCACCTCCTCTGGTCGAATTTTCTCGCGTTCTTTGTCGTTGGACTCGTAAAGACACAAGTAGTTTTCGTTGATGTATTTCAAGCACGGCAACATCTTCGTCGGATAGTACCCTTGGTAATTTCGCATGTACCGATACGAGTTATGCGCCAAGACAACCGAGTTGAATTCATCCAACGGGAAAACGCCCGGTTCGAGCTGAGTTGGTAAAATTTCCTCGCCTTCGTCTTCCTCCGAAGAGGAAGACGACGGGGACAAAGAGTCAGCACCACCACTACCACCACCGGAAGCGCCCCGCCAACCTTGTTGTTGTAAACGCTGACTCCTCCTTTGCACTCTTTCTGTTTCGCCGGCGGCGGCGGCGTTGGCCAACTGCGCGTCCACGTAATTCTTATGCGTTTCTCTCGCGCGGCGACGAGTGTTCGCGTTCAAATCGTTATTATACGCACTATCAACCAGTCCACCTCTCCCCTCGGTATCAGAATCCACGGACATTTGCGTATCGTTATCGCTTCGGGAAAGTTCTTCGTCGTCGTCGTCTTCGCTCGAGGGCGCGTGTCCCCGTCCCCGTTGTTGCTGTTGTTGACGACGAAGCTCTTCCTCGGAATCGCTCGTATTCCGCCTTAACGGCGGACGTCCTCTTCTACCTCGACCACCACCACCTGCGGCGACCGATCCAAATCTGTTATATCCTAATTCCTCCTCTTCGTCTTCTTCTTCCTCCCCGACGTCGTACGCGTTGTTGTTGTTGTTGTTGTTGTGGTTCAACAACATCTCGTCGACATCGTCTCCGCCTCTTCTCGTCGTCGTCGGATCATCATCGCCCCGAGACGACGACTCCGAGTTCGTCGTCGTCCCGTCCTCGTCCTCGTCTGCTCTTTCTTCTTCTTCGCGCGAGCGAGTAGTCGTCCTCCGGCGCGACATGATGATGCTTTCTCTCGCTCTCTCTTTGTCGCTCGTAACGACCTCGATGAGATCGTCTCTCTATTCACTCGCTTCTTTCACTTTTTCTCTCGGCGGCAAAAGAAAGAGACGAAGAGAAAGAGAAGAAGAAGAGAAGAAGGAACCCGCGAAAACGCTACGACAACGGCAATAAAACGAGAACAACGCTTCTTCTGTGTGTGTATTTATGCGCGCGCGTGATAGAAAAATATCTCCTTTAGTATT
>MDTC01231696.1_pt1 | contig 10970 bp, 8 predicted proteins | sample 811181 | NCBI WGS metagenome assembly MDTC01 (sample SAMN05326644, study PRJNA326480) | marine metagenome | isolation source: seawater | place: Pacific Ocean: North | collected 2011 | reverse complement strand
TTTTTCTTATCACTAAATATTACTTTTTCGCACAACTGCATTATATTAATAAAGTTTTCTTCAGAAAAGTTTGTCTTAAAGGAATTAAACATTTAAAAAAATTTATTTTTTGATAGCATTATAAAATTATAAATAGTATAATCACAATACACAGCTAATCTATTTTAGACAATCTAAATAATAAAAATTGCTAATAAATTAATGGTAAACTATATGGTTTGTAGGCTAAGCACAATTAGACTTTCTTTTTAATTATCTAAATTTTAATTAGAATTATTAATTAAAATATATTTAAATTATTTACATAGTAATATTTTTAAATAATATCAACAGATGACAGAAAACTTACTTGAAAAAAAGTATAATTATGTACTTTGTGACTCTTTCGATGCTTTAGAGCATTACTATAAAATAGGCCTTAAAAAAAGTATTCCTGTTATTACAAGTTCACCTAAAATACTATCTTCAAAAAAAATAAATGGTATAAATCTTTATAAAAATTGGAGCACTTATAAATTTAAAAAATTTCAAAAAACTATTTTAGACTTTACATTAGAAGTATTTAAAAATTTAAATAGCAATAAGAGCATTTCAAGAGAGGAAAAACTTTTGGTAGCAATTTATGCTAATAGATATCAAAGTTTTTTACTAAAGATTTCTCAATTAGAAGAAAATTTGAAAAAAAAAAAAATTCTTTTTATAAGAGTCTCAGAGCAATTTTATAATTTAAAGGCCATAAATCCTCCATGGGACTATTTATTTAAAAAAAATAAAAACTTTGAAATAAAAACTTTTTATCCTACTAAGAAAAAACCTTTATTTTCTAAAACTAACTATCTAGAAAGATTATATATGGGTGGTTTAGAAACAATTTTTTTTAGAATTTTTTCATTTTTGTCTACTTACTTGAGAAATTTATCAAGCAAAAGGCTTATAATAATAAGTGAAAATGAGCTTTTAATAGAAGCAAGTTTAAAATTTTTATTTCAGGGTTATATTCCTATTAATTTAAGCTCTCTAAAAAAGGAAAAAATAACCAACCAAGAAAAAAAAATTAAAAAAGTAAAAAAATTGATTCATAGAACAATTGCTCGTAGATTAAGCAAATATGTAAAAAAAACCTACAGGAAAGACTGCATAAATTATTTTTTTGAAAATCTCAATAACCTTTATGGAGAATATCAATACTGGCTTTTCTATTTTGAAAAAAATATAGACAACCTATACAAGAACCAAAATAAATCTGTACTATTATCAAATCACCCAGCAACACCTAAAGGGTTGGCGGCAAAAAATGTATTTAATAAAAGAAAAATCAAACTTATTTCATTTCAACATGGGGTTGCGGCTGAGATATCTGGATCTCATAACAATCTGCTCAGTCAACATGACTCTTCCTCCTCAGACCAATATTACGCATTTAACAATGCAGCAGTTTCAGTAGCTGCTGAAAACCCATTTAATGTAGCTCAACATTATGTTTATGGCATGCCAAAAAGATATAGAAGACAAAAAAATATATTTAAATTTAGAAAAAAGTATCCAATACTCTTTTTGTCTAACATGCTATATAGAGGCAACGATGGAAGAATACATACTTGGGTCAATGATTATGAATTTTTCAACATTGAAAGCGATTTAATAAAAATTATATCTACAAACCTTAACAAGCAAGTTTTCTATAAGCCCTACCCAGCTAGTTTTAAAAGATATGAAGAAAAAGACCCTATTCTTGAGGAAATAGATTCATACAAAAATGTACATATTATTAAAAATAATAAAGATGCACGGTACCTGACAGGAAACTCAAGATTAATAATTTGTAGCACATCATCTAGCACTGTTTCATGGGCCATAATGTCTAATATACCTGTAGTTTTTATAAACCTTCCTAATATCGCACCATTAAAGAAAGAAGCAATACCTTATTTTGAAAAAGGGTTGTTTTTATTTAATTACAATAATAAATATTCTATGAAAAAACTTAGAAAACTTCTCTCGCTAAATTTTAAGGATATAAATAAAATTTGGAATGAAAAAATAATCTATAGAAATAAATTAATACAAACTTATATTTCGTCTAAACGAGATATATAAAACACAGAATTTTTAATAATAATGTTTCAATTTTAGCAATATGGTTATTTTAATGAAAAATACTAATTTTTTATAATATAAGCTTATATCTATTTGCACTTGCTTATATTATTTAAAATACTATAATCCAACTTTGTATTTATAGCTTAACCTCATAAAATAATAATAACCATATTAATGTATTTATTTTGTAATTATTGATTTTCACTGAGGAATGTAAAATTTATTATGACGTTGATTGTAATAAGCGGGTGTAGCTTAGTGGTAAAGCTCCAGCCTTCCAAGCTGGCTACGAGGGTTCGATTCCCTTCACCCGCTCCATAGCTTTTAGGAGTGTAGCTCAATTGGTAGAGCACCGGTCTCCAAAACCGGGGGCTGGGGGTTCAAGTCCCTCCACTCCTGCCAGTGTTTGACATTTTTTTTTTTTGGAATATGTTGTTTAACTATGAAATATTTTGATTTTTTTAAAGAAGTAAAGCAGGAGGGAAAAAAGATTGTTTGGCCCACTCGTAAAGAAACACTTATTACTACAGCTATGGTTTTAGTAATGGTAGTAATTTTTTCAATTTTTTTTCTGTTAGTTGATAATGTTATAGCCTGGTTTATAAAAACTTTAATGGGTCTTTAAAATGGAAGCTGCTAAAATTGATTACAAATGGTTTATCATACACACACATTCTGGTTTTGAAGCAAAAGTAATTGAGTCTATAAAAGAAGAAGTAAAAAAAAGATCTTTAGAAGACCACTTTAAAGATTTTTTAGTGCCAACACAGAAAACGTTTGAGATTAAAAAAGGGAAAAAAATAGAAGGTGAAAAAAAGTTTTTTCCTGGATATATTATGATAAATATGATTATGAATGACAATACATGGCACCTCATTAAAAAAATTAAAAGAGTTAGCAATTTTTTAGGAGCAGGAAACAAGCCAGTAGCTTTAAGACAAAGTGAAGCTGATAGAATTCTTAATCAAATACAAGAAGGAATGGAAAGTGTTGTTCCGACAGTTACCTTCGAGATAGGGGAGTCAGTAAAAGTTTCCGAAGGGCCGTTTGCTTCTTTTAACGGGATAGTTGAAGAAGTAGATGCCGAAAGATCTAGACTAAAAGTTGCAGTTTCTATCTTTGGAAGAGCCACTCCAGTAGAGTTAGAATATACTCAAGTAGAAAAATCTTGATTAAAATTTTAATTAAATATACAAATATTATTTAATAAAGGTTTTTTGATGGCTAAAAAAATAACGGGTTATGTTAAATTACAGGTTCCTGCTGGGCAAGCTAGCCCTTCACCTCCAATAGGCCCTGCATTGGGACAAGCTGGATTAAACATAATGGATTTTTGTAAAGATTTTAATGGCAAAACTGATAAGCTAGAGAAAGGTATGCCATGTCCTGTAATAATTACTGTCTATCAAGACAAGAGTTTTGAGTTTATTATTAAGAAGCCTCCTGCTAGTTTCTACATTAAAAAGGAAATAAATATAAAGAAGGGTTCGGGATCAGCCGGTATTTCTGATCCAGTAGGAAAAATATCTAAAGAGCAATTAAAGAAAATAGCTGAAGAGAAATTGCCTGATCTTAATACTACTGATATTGATCAAGCCGCTAAGATCCTAGCTGGTACAGCTAGATCTATGGGCGTAGAGGTTGTCGATTAAAACAATTTTAAAGGAACATATGGGAAAAAGAGGAAAAAGATACAAAAACTTGAAGAGTAATATTAAGGAAAATAAAATTTATGAAATTCAAGAGGCTATCAAACAAATTAAAAGTCAAAATTCTGTAAAATTTGACGAGACAGTTGACATTGCTATTAACCTGGGGATTGATCCAAAACAATCAGATCAAGTTGTCAGAGGAATAGCTGACCTCCCTCATGGAACAGGGAAGAAACTCAAAATAGCAGTTTTTGCTAAAGATGATAAAGCTAGAGAAGCTAAAGATGCTGGTGCAGATATTGTAGGAGAGGCAGATCTTGGAGAAAAAATAGAAAAAAATAAAATTAAGGTCGATATTGTGATAGCAACCCCAGATATGATGGCGGTGGTTGGAAAATATGGAAAAATTTTAGGCCCAAAAGGTTTAATGCCTAACCCTAAAATGGGAACCGTTACAAATGAAGTTGGTAAAAAAGTGGAAGATATAAAAAAGGGACAAATCGAGTATAAGGCCGATAAAACTGGAATAGTTCACTCTGGATTAGGAAAAGTAAGTTTTTCTGAGGAAAAATTAAAGGAGAATGTGATTTATTTTATTGATACAATTATCAAAGCTAAACCTAAGGGAGCAAAAGGAAATTATTTAAAGGATATTTATTTGTCTCCTTCTATGGGACCAGCATTTAAGATATCTCAAAAATAACTTGACTTAGTTTGGTAATATATTAAGTTAATTTCTGTCAAAGACTGAAGGTTACAATAAATCCTTCATAGATAGCTTCCGTCTTTGACTTTTTAGGTTAAAAATGGATAGAGAACAAAAAAAAGTTGCAGTAGAAAATCTCAAGAAGCATTTCCAAGAGGCTGATGGAATAGTTGTTACCCATTATCTAGGCCTTAATACTACTGAACTAACAGAATTTCGTCAGAAAGTAAGCAAGGTAGGGGCTAAATTTTTTGTTGCAAAAAACAGTTTAGTTAAGATTGCTTCTAAAGAAACACCTTATGAAGCACTTGAAAGCTTCTTTAAAGGTCCTACTGCTATAGTTTTTTCTAAAGATCCTGTAGCTGGAATAAAGGTGGTTAAAAAGTATTCGGAGGAAAATGAAAAGCTCAAAGTTATAAAGGCAAGTCTTAATGATAAACTAATAGATGAAAAAGAATTTGAGACTCTTTCTAAATTATCATCCTTAGAAGATCTTAGGAGCCAAATTGCAAGTTATTTGCTAGCGCCGCATCAAAACTTAGTACAATTGTTAAATGCTCCAGGTACTGAATTGGTAGGAGTTTTAAATAATTTTTCTAAAAAAGAAAACTAATTATAATAGAAAGGTAAACATATGACAGATTTAAATAAAATGGTAGATGAGCTTTCCAAACTCTCTGTAATGGAAGCTGCTGAATTATCTAAATTACTACAGGAAAAATGGGGAGTTTCCGCTGCAGCACCAGTAGCAGCCGTAGCAGCCGCGTCAGGTGGAGCAGAAGATCAAAAATCAGCAGAAAAAGATTCATTTGATGTAGTTTTAACTGAAGTAGGTGATAAAAAAATTAATATAATTAAAGAGGTAAGAGCAGTTACAGGTTTAGGTCTTAAAGAAGCAAAAGATTTAGTTGAAGGAGCTCCAAAAAATATTAAGGAGGGTGTTGCAAAAGCTGAAGCTGAAGAAATAAAGAAAAAATTTGAAGAAGCCGGTGCTAAAATTGAGTTGAAATAAGCATAATTTACTCTGACATTTTCTTCATTGTTGAAGTCAATTTTCAGAAATTTTTTTAATTTATTTAACACTTAATTTAGTAAATAGGAACTACATGGCTAATAAACTTTCTCTTAGTAACAGAAAACCTCTAAGACATCAATTTGGCGTTTTACATGATATTGCAGATATGCCAAATCTGATAGAAATTCAAAAATCTTCTTATCAACAATTGTTAACATCCAAAACGGATGAGAACTTAGACTCTCATATAGGCATACATGATGCCCTTTCCAGCGTTTTTCCAGTGAAAGACTACGCCGGAAGAATGACTTTAAAATATTTGTCTTATAAACTTGATAGACCCAAATACGATGTAATAGAGTGCAGGCAGAGGGGGCTTACTTATGCTGCTGCATTAAAAGTAACATTTAGATTGGACATTGTAAAAATAGATGAAGAAACCAATCAAGAAATTGGTAAAGATGCACGAGAAGAGGAAGTTTACTTAGGTGATATTCCTCTCATGACAGATAAAGCCACATTTGTTGTAAATGGAACAGAGAGGGTAATAGTAAGTCAGATGCATAGGTCACCTGGCGTCTTTTTTGACAGAGCTAATGCTGCAAGAGTTATTCCTTACAGGGGTTCTTGGTTAGACGTAGAGTTTGATGCCAAAAATCTTCTTTTTTTTAGAATTGATAGAAGAAAAAAATTGACTTTGGCTTATTTGCTTAAATCTATGGGGCTAGATAATGAGGAGATTTTAAAAAGATTTTATAAAACCGAGCAATATAAAATTGAAGATAATGGAAAATTAAAAATAAAGTATAATTTTGATGAGCTTAAAGGGGAGCTAGGTTTTGATTTAATTGATGCAGAGACTAAAAAAAAATTACTATCAGAGGGGGAAAGATTAACAAATAGAATAAATAGAGACTTTCAAGAACAAAAATTAAAATATATTTTAGTTCCAGAAAAAAGCATCTATGGTAAATTTTTAGCTGAAGATATATACAATACAGAAACTGGAGAAATTTTTGCAGAGGCAGGAGATGAAGTTGATGAAAAGATAATAGAAAACTTAAGGAACAATAACTTTTCAGAGTTTTCAGCCATAATTACCAGTGCTAAATCAGGACCATTTATTAGAAATACAATAGTATTAGAAAAGAATGCAAAAAGATCTGAAGCTTTAGCTTCAATTTACAAGATTATGAGACCAGGTGAGCCACCTACTGAAGAGAGTTCTGAAAAATTATTTTATGATCTCTTTTTTTCCAGGATAGAAGCAAAAAAAAATCAATTAATTTTTTACTCATCATCCTCAATGAAAGAAAAAGTTTTAACCCTTGATAGAGACATGGTTGAACAAGAAGGAGCTTGGTTACTTAACAGAACTGAAGAGGCATCTTTAGTGACTATAGGAACTAATGCGAGACAAGGCTCTGCTGCCAATCTTTGGATAAAAAATACAGAGTATGTAAAAATGAAATCAGAAAAATATGACATGTCTTCTGTAGGGAGAGTTAAATTAAACTCCAGAATAGGCTCTAAACTCGAAGAGTCTTACGGTGAATTAAGTAGGGAGGATATTCTTAGCGTTATTGATATTGTTGTAAATTTAAAGAATGGAATTGGAGAATACGACGATATAGACCATTTAGGTAATAGAAGAGTTAGGTCGGTGGGAGAATTAGTTGAAAATCAATTCAGAACCGGGCTGGTAAGAATGGAAAGAGCTATTAAAGAGAGAATGGGATCGGTTCCGGATGAAAAACTAGTACCAAAAGAATTAATTAATGCAAAGCCTCTTACGTCAATTTTAAAAGAATTTTTTGGAAGTTCTCAGTTAAGCCAATTTATGGATCAAACTAATCCGTTATCTGAAATAACTCATAAAAGGAGATTGTCGGCTTTAGGACCAGGTGGACTAACTAGAGAAAGAGCTGGATTTGAAGTGAGAGACGTACACCCAACTCACTATGGTAGAATTTGTCCGATAGAAACCCCCGAAGGTCCTAATATTGGTCTTATAAATAGTCTAGCTACTTATGCTAAGGTAAACAAATATGGATTTATAGAGAGTCCATACAGAAAAGTTAATAAATCGAAGGTAAGTGAAGATGTTGAGTATTTATCTGCAATTGAAGAAGATAATTATGTAATAGCGCAAGCTAATGCACCCTTAACAAAAAATAATGATTTTGTAAGAGACCTTGTTTCTTGCAGACATAATGGTGATTTTGCCATGTCCACCACTGATAAAATTGAGTACATGGATGTTTCCCCAAAACAATTAGTATCAGTGGCTGCATCACTAATACCATTCTTAGAAAACGATGATGCAAACAGAGCTTTAATGGGTTCAAATATGATGAGACAAGCAGTACCTCTAGTTGTTTCTGAGTCACCAATGGTAGGCACTGGTATGGAAGGTGTAGTGGCAAAAGACTCGTCTGCCGCTGTTGTTGCAAAAAGAGGTGGTTTTGTAGAACAGGTCGATGCTAGAAGAATAGTTGTAAGACATACGGATGAAAAAAAGTATGATATTACTTTAGGAGTGGATGTATACAATTTACTAAAATTTCAAAGATCTAATCAAAATACATCTATAAACCAAAGACCATTAGTCATGGTTGGTGACAGAGTAGAAAAAGGGGATGTTATCGCTGATGGTCCTGCTACAGATAACGGGGAACTTGCACTAGGAAAAAATGTCTTGGTAGCTTTTATGCCTTGGAATGGATATAATTACGAGGATTCAATCTTAATATCCGAGAGAATTGTTAGAGACGATGTATTCACTTCCATACATATAGAAGAATTTGAGGTAATGGCCAGAGATACAAAACTAGGCCCAGAAGAAATTACTCGAGATATTCCAAATGTTGGAGAGGAAGCATTAAAAAATTTAGACGAAACTGGTATTGTCTACGTTGGTGCAGAGGTAAGATCAAATGATATTCTAGTTGGTAAAGTTACACCTAAAGGAGAAACTCCAATGACTCCAGAAGAAAAATTGCTTCGTGCCATATTCGGGGAAAAAGCTTCAGATGTCAGAGACTCTTCCTTGAAATTACCAAGTGGAGTCTCGGGAACTGTAGTAGAGGTAAGAGTTTTCAATAGAAGAGGTGTCGACAAAGATGAAAGGGCTTTAGCAATTGAAAAGGAGGAAATTGAAAGGCTTGCAAAAGATAAAGATGACCAAATAAGAATTATTGAAGAAAATGTCTTTAAGCGTCTTAAAAGTTTATTAATAGGAAAACATTTTTCAGGAAAGGCAAAAGATTTAAAGGAGGGGCAAGTCATTACAGAAAAAATATTAGATGCCTATGATAAAAAGCACATATGGAAAATTGGCACTAAGAATCAACAGACAATGACAAGTATAGAAAATCTCAAAAATGAATTCGATGCAGAAATAAATGAAATCCTATTAATGTTTAAAGAAAAGGTAGATAAAGTTCAATCAGGAGATGATCTTCTTCCAGGTGTTTTAAAAATGGTAAAAGTTTTTGTTGCGGTAAAAAGAAAACTACAACCCGGCGACAAAATGGCCGGAAGACATGGAAACAAGGGTGTGATTTCTAAAATAGCGCCAATAGAAGATATGCCCCACACTGAGGATGGTACTCCTGTAGATATAGTTTTAAATCCTTTGGGAGTTCCATCAAGAATGAATGTTGGACAAATCTTGGAAACACATCTAGGATGGGCATCCGCAGGGTTAGCTAGTAAAATAAAGACTATTATTAATAATACCACTCAAGAGGTAAATGCAAAAGCAGATGGATGCAAAAAAATTCTTAAAAAGGTATTTACTCCAAATTATTATGAAAAAAGGATTAATATTTTATCAGACAAAGAAATAATTAACTTATTATCCAAGATTAAAAACGGTCTAAATTTAGCTACACCAGTTTTCGATGGAGCAAGAGATGTCGATATCAAAAAAATACTAGAAACGGCAGGATTGAATGACTCTGGGCAGGTTACTTTAATAGATGGCAGGACAGGAGAAACCTTTAATAGAAAGGTGACTGTTGGTTATATTTACATGTTAAAACTTCATCACTTAGTTGATGATAAAATTCATTCACGTTCTATTGGCCCTTACAGTTTGGTCACTCAACAACCTCTGGGAGGAAAGGCTCAATTTGGAGGACAGCGATTTGGCGAAATGGAAGTTTGGGCTCTACAGGCTTATGGCGCATCTTATACTCTTCAAGAAATGCTTACTGTAAAATCTGACGATGTAGCAGGAAGAAGTAAGGTATATGAGTCGATTGTAAGAGGAGAAACCAGCTTTGAGGCTGGAGTCCCAGAGTCTTTTAATGTATTAGTTAAAGAAATGCAGTCCCTATGTTTAGATGTAGGCCTAGCTCAAGGTGATAACCAAGCTGAAAATGATGAAGCAAACAATGCTTTCGGGGAAGAATAATTAGGAGTACAAATGAATAAAATAGCAAAAACCACAGAAAATATTAATAATGATTTTGATCTGATTAAAATTTCTATAGCAAGTCCGGAGAAAATTAGATCATGGTCTTTTGGAGAAGTAAAAAAACCAGAGACTATTAATTATAGAACCTTCAAACCAGAAAGAGAGGGTCTTTTTTGCGCTAAAATTTTCGGTCCTGTCAAAGACTATGAATGCTTATGCGGAAAATACAAGAGAATGAAACATAGAGGTATAGTATGCGAAAAGTGTGGCGTAGAAGTTATACAATCAAAAGTAAGAAGAGAAAGAATGGGACACATAGAATTAGCTGCTCCTGTAGCCCACATATGGTTTTTAAAGTCTTTGCCATCTAGAATTAGTCTTCTTTTAGATATGGCCATGAAGGATGTAGAGAGAGTTTTGTATTTCGAAAATCATATAGTAATAGAGCCTGGATTAACAAATCTTAAATTTAAACAAATATTATCAGATGAGGAATACAATAAAGCTTTAGATGAAAATGCTGCGGACTCTTTTTCAGCAGGAATTGGTGCAGAGGCTATTAGAAAAATTTTTGAGTCCATGAATTTGGATGAAGAAAAAATTAATATCAAAGAAGAATTAAGTACTTCAAAATCAGATATTAAGAAAAAAAAGCTTTTGAGAAGATTAAAGCTAGTAGAACAGTTTATATCCTCAGGTAATAAACCAGAGTGGATGATTCTAACAAGTCTTCCAGTAATACCTCCTGATTTGAGACCTTTAGTTCCATTAGATGGGGGAAGGTTCGCAACGTCGGATTTGAACGATTTATATAGAAGAGTAATTAACAGAAATAACAGACTGCGAAGACTTAAGGATTTAAAAGCTCCTGACATAATTGTAAGAAATGAGCAACGCATGCTACAAGAGTCAGTTGATGCATTATTTGATAACACACGTAGAGCAAGACCTATAACAGGTACTAATAAGCGTCCATTAAAGTCGTTAGCTGACATGTTAAAAGGAAAACAAGGAAGGTTCAGACAAAATCTGCTTGGTAAGAGGTGCGACTATTCTGGTAGATCTGTGATTGTA
>MDTC01043108.1_pt1 | contig 10970 bp, 16 predicted proteins | sample 811181 | NCBI WGS metagenome assembly MDTC01 (sample SAMN05326644, study PRJNA326480) | marine metagenome | isolation source: seawater | place: Pacific Ocean: North | collected 2011 | reverse complement strand
CTTTTCAACTTTAACGGAAGCACCTTTTGTGAAATGTTTGTTAATCTGAGAACATATAGAAGTGATTTTTGCATTATATTTAGAGAGGTCAACAGTAAGAGAAGATAAAGAATCAGGCAAACACTTAAAAATAGACGAAGATATATCAGAAAGATTGGAAGTACAAAGAGAGATATCGAAAGAGTTGTCAAAAAGAGTAATCAAATCTAAGACAGAAAGGGAAAAACTATGCTTCTCAAGAATTGACAGTTCATGGATGTGCTTGTAAGATTCGTAAAGGATTGATATTTCAAACGGGCTTATTTTAGATAGACGTGCTTTTCTATGCAACTTTTCTAAATCTCCAACATGCTTGAGATGATTTTCATAAACCGAAACAACCGGTTTCATTTTTTCAACAGAATCCAACATAGAAACAATGTAGGAAGGATTACAAGATGGATTCAAAAGCTGCATACGTAATAGACGAGATCCAAGAGAAGTACTAGTTTTGTTAATAATATCAAACAAGGACTTTTCGAAAGAAGACTGAGTTATGATGCCAAGCTGATAGATTGCATTATTGTGAAGGACAAGGTTGTTAGAATCAAAGTTTATAGAGGGTTCACTAATCTTAGAAATTGAAGTTGGGTCGTGTTCATTGCAAAAATTGAGTAAATAAATAAAACTGGTACGCCCATATGAAAGCAATTCGAGATTCAAGTGTTCTATAGGAGAAAGAACTGTATTGCAAGAGAAAACTGCTTGAAGAACATTATTTTGATAATCTATTGCAAGAAAAGTGGAATTATTATCAATGAAATGGCAAAGTCGAGAATTGTGTTGTAGAACTTCATGAATTTTAGATATATGTTTTGAATCACAATCATGATGAATAAAAATAATTTCTGATGGTGAATAGAGCTCGATAATACGATATAGCTCTTCAAGTCTGTGAGAAAAAATACTGCTTGTAATCTCATGAATAAAAGAATTTCCAGTGGAGATATCTAAAAAAGAGATACCGAATGCATAATTATCACAGTAGACTGAACAAGCGTATTTAGTATTGGAAACAATAGACTCATCATCAACATATGTGCTTGGACTGTATATTTTTGAAACTGTCCTATTAGAAACGTTATTTGGGTCTTGGTCAATAAGTACAACAGTATATAAATTGTCAATTAAAACTTTTAGATACTTTTTTAAAGCACATACAGGAACGCCAGTCATATAAGGATTGGAAATAGATACCTCGGGGATTTTTTTGTTAGCACGAGTAAGCACAAGATTAAGAATTTTTGCAACTTCAATTGCTTTACCAGAATCTTTAGTAGCATAAATTTCGTAAAAGGAACCCTTCATAAGAAATACGACTGTATTTGTACCATATTTATGTTCATATATGGCTTGCTGCTCAAAATAAAAGTTTAACATATTTAGAATATATAACATAAAACTCAATTTCTTAAATTATTCATCTGCAGCGTCTTGAAAGAAAACTGGTTTTTTAGAAGGTATTGGGTTTGGGTTTACAGGTACACTTTTAATTTCTGGTTTATCAAAAAATCCGTTAGTTTGCTGTTGCATAGGTTGTTGAATAGGTCCAGGTTCTTGCATAGGTCCAGGTTCTTGCATAGGTCCAGGTTCTTGCATAGGTCCAGGTTGTTGCATAGGTTCAGGTTGTTGCATAGGTCCAGGTTCTAAATCTTCTTCAGGGGAATCATTTATAGGAACATCAAAAGGGTCATGAGGGGGGGCAACAGGAGGGTTCAAATCTTCATGTTCTGGTTCTGATTCAGGCTCAGATTCAGGTTCTGAATCTTGGTCGTCATCGTCATCATGATTAGCTTCGTCTTTAAGATTACCTAGATAGTTTTGAAGAATGTTTTGGAAAGGAAGCATATTTCGAATGGTATCTTCTATAGAAAGAACTATAATAGGGATAACTTCAGAACGTTTGTTAGAAGATTGGAAGACAAAAGGGTTTTCATAGATAGCTTTTGCAGCGTTAATAAAATTTTTATGTATAAAAACATCAGTTTTGGGCATATCGATATTTATCTTACGCTTGTCACTTCCAATTTTTACTGAAGACAAAATTTTTACGTTGCTAATAAAAATAGCAGCAATAAGGTCAGAAATCCACTCACATCTAGACAATACATTGTTAACCTCGGCATCAATCAAGGCTTGATTCCAGAGAGGTATTTGCTTGAGTTGTTTTTGAAAGTTTATTATTACTTCCCTTTTATTAGAAGAAGGTATTGAATTGTAAATGCTATCTAGCTTATCAAAAATTGGCTCTACGAGCAAAGATATAAGCTCCTTTGTATATTCTGCTTTTGCTTCAACAATAACGTGAGCTTTGTTCATTATAGTATTAGATAATAAATAAGTGATATAAATACACGCAATTTTAGCATCTGTTAATACCATGAAGGATGTTACCAAGTAATGAATATGGTATTGGGATTGGTTTGAACGACATTGAAGCCACCTTTTTTAAGTTTAAGAGAAACGTACAAAAGAGCGTGGTTAAAATTATACAAGGGTAAACCGGGAGAAATTGGTTTAATAGAAAATGATAAGGATTTTGAACCGGAATTATTGCGGGAGTGGATACGGCGATAGCAAAGATTAAGGAAATGCTTATAAATTTCTTTAGAACGCTTAATTTTATCAGAATGGATTTTTTTAAGGTCGGAAACTTTGAGCATAAATAAAAGGAATATAAAATATGGACCAAGAAACTAAAAAGTATATGAATAAGTTAAAAAAAGAATTAAACAAGAAATCGTGGGCGGATATAGATGAAGAGGAAAGGGAAAAAGAATTACGTTTATATCAGGAAGAAATAAAGAACGTATAGAATAAATGGAATTTTTAAACAAGTCTAAAGATTTTGAAGGAATTGAATTTTCAAAATCACAAAAAGGAAAGGATGGAAGATATTTTATAGCATGTAGAAAAGATAATGAAGACATATATAGCCAATTAAGCAAAGGGAAATTACAAAGTATTGATGGAACAACATTAGAAATGATATTAAGCGAAGATGATGCAAGTTTAGTAGAAGATTGTGAAGAGCATTTTTTAGCGAAATGCAAAGACAATAAGGAGAAGTGGTTTCCAGGAAGTGAAGGATTAACGGACCAATACCTAGAAAGTGCATTTATGTCAAGTTTAAAGGGAGTGAAAAAGATGAAGGGGATGCAACAGATGAAATTAAAGATGTCAAAAAATATTGAAGTATTTGATTCGAATAAAGAGAAGAAGGAAGTAGAAGATATTGCAGAAGGAGCAAAAATATCGTTAATAGTGCATATGGCGGGACTTTGGTTTACAAAAACGAGATTTGGAGTGACATGGTTAATAAGGCAAGTAAAGATACACGAGAAAGAAAAAGTAGCGAATGTAGGTGTAAGTATGTTTCAAGAAGAAGACGAAGAAGAAGAAGTGGATGAGAATGTGTTCCCGGACATATAGTTTTTTATATATATATAATAATAATGATGAACGTTTTTAAAAACATACAAGTAAAGGATATTATTGTAGGAGCAGTATTTTTATGGTTGATATATAATTTATGTATGAATAAAACAGAAGGGTATCATGATTATCCATTTGGAAAATTGAAAAGTGAGGAAATACAACTTGGTGAAAAACCAAATGGTAAAAAACCAAATGGTAAAAAACCAAATGGTAAAAAAGTAGTTGAACCGGAAGAATCAAAAAGCTTATGTGGTTCACAACAGAACTTTTTAAGTACAAACCTGTTACCAAAGGGAGATGCTAATATGGATGATATGGCAGAATTTGCACCACAGTTAGACGGTAAAAATTTTGTAGATAGCTACAAGTATGTGTTAGGGTCACAATCACAAAGCTTAAGAAACTCAAACTATCAATTAAGGTCAGAACCTGCAAACCCTAAAATGACAGTAAACAATCCATGGATGAATAGCACAATAGATAAGGATGAAAGAAGAACTAAGTTTGAATGAGACATGTTAAATTTTTAAACAAGCAGTCAATAATAAACTCAGGTCTATGAGACCGAGCATAAGACAAGTCTATTATTTCAATTTCAAGTTCATAAGTTTCTAGATTTGAAATATATGTTAAGTCAATGACAAAGAATTTATAGAAATAGCGTGTACGTTGTTTAGAACGTGTATAGCGAATATTATTTAAGGACTGAGGGACAGGAATATAAATTTCTTTGTTAAATGCAACTTTAAAATCAAATGATTTAGAAAATTTATGGATATGAGAAGCTAAAACGGTCTTTTGTATACATGAATCTTTCGTGATTCTTATGGAGTTGTCATAAAAGTAATCTGTATAGTTAAGTTCTTGTACATTAGCCCAACCATCAAAAGAATCAAGATCTGACTTTATTTGTTTATAGACACTATGGCCTATATCTGTATCAAATCCTGAACGGCGCTGTTTACCAAGTCGTATTTCTATTTCAACATCTTTGTCATGTACATATTTTATGAATTTGGAGTAAAGGGTATTCATTTCTTTTAAAATAATAAGCAAATAAATACTTAAGTAAGATAAGTATAAAAAAAGTATGGAAGAAATGAAATGTATGAGAATATTTCACAACAAGATAAAGGAGAATCTAATAGAAAAATATGCTAAAGGAAGATTATTAGATTTAGGAGTAGGAAGAGGAGGAGATATGCATAAGTGGAAAAAGTGTGGTATAGAAGAAGTAATAGGAGTAGATATATCAAAAGAATATGTATATGAAGCAATAAGAAGATATAAGACGTGTTACAAAAATGAGCATAAATACAAGTTTTATTACATGTCAGAGAACGAAATGTACACCCTGTTTTTACAAAAAAAGAATATTTCAACAAAATTTGACACTATAACTTCTATGTTCTCATTCCATTATTTTTGCAAATCGGATATAACACTTGATAATATACTAAGACAGATATCTGAAAGTTTGAATAAAGGAGGATATTTTATAGGAACATGTCCTGATGGAGATAAGATTGAAATATTATTAGGAAATGAAAGTAAATATGAAGACGATGTATTATATATTGAAAAAGTACACAATATGATCAGATTTATGCTAATAGGAACACTATACTTTGGAGAGGAAATGTTAAGTGAAGAATTTTTGGTATATAAGGAATGGCTTGTAAATAAAGCAAAATCACATGGACTTGAACTAGTTGAGATGAAATCATTTGAAACTATGTATGATAAATACAATATAGAATTAGAAGAGAATATCAAAAGGGCAAGTTTTTTAAACATGTTTTTTGTATTTAAGAAGGTTTAACAGAATCTAAAGAAGATTGTGTAATACACAGAGAAGAGCCATCAAAAGATGCATAAGCGATATCTTTACAAAGCTCGTGAATATCAGAACCGGAATACCCATCAGTGGAAGATGAAATTTTTGAAAAGTCAAGGTCTGTTTTTAAAAAATGGGAAAATAGTTGTATACGCTCGTTATAATCTGGTAAAGGTATGTTTATATGAGTTTTCATACGACGCAATAAGGCTTTATCAAGGGACTGTAACTTATTAGTTGCACCGATAAATATAATAGAAGGGTCTTTTTCAACAATACCATCCATATGTCGTAACATATCAGTTTTTAGAGAAGTTACGCAGCTTTGGTCTAACGGATTTCGAGAAGAAAAGAAACCATCGATCTCATCAAAAAAGATGACACAAGGAGTATGAGAACTTGCAAAGCGAAATAGCTCTTCAACAATTTTTCCACTTTCTCCAAAAAGTTTGTTTTCAACCATAGAAGGAGAAAAATTAATAAATGTACAATTCAAGGTCTTACAAACAGCTTTAGCTAACATGGTCTTGCCAGTTCCTGGAGGACCATGAAATATAATGCCATTAGGAGGAACCAATAAAGAATGTTTATCAAAAGCATGTTTGTTAATTATAGGATTTATAATACGTGTTAGAAGAAGTTTTTTTGCTGTATGATGACCGACAATATCAGAAAGAGATGTTGTTAAAGATGAAGAAGATATAGTATAAGACTGAATAAGCTGTGTATAATCGCATTCAAGATTCATTTTATCTATCAAACGTACGGAAAAGAAATATGTAAGAAAAGAAGCAAAAAGAATTATTATGCACTTTTCTAAAAGAAGTTTCATATATATGAAATATTTATAAGTAAAAAGAATATTACGTGAAATTTTAATGTTTATATAAATAAATGTCGGAAGAAGTATCAGCATTTGACCCAGAAGGAACTGTATATGGATTAGCACAAGATGTACAAGATATTGCAGAACCCATAGTAAAACCTGTAAAAAAAGTTGTAAAGTCTGCAGTTGCAACTGCAGAAGCCAAAGTTCCTGTTGTTACAAAAGCTACAAATAACTTATTAGGTCTTGATTTAGATGATAATACAACAATGTTAATGGTCCTTGGAGGACTAGTTTTAGCTTATTGGTACACGAGACAATGAAAAAATTATCCTGTACTACCAAAACCCCCGATTCCCCTGTCTGTTGTAGATATATAAGCATTTTCAACAAACTTCATTTCGTGAAACTTTCTTGGAATCAACTGTACAAGTTTAATAGGCAGTTTAATGTTGTCAGCATCTTTATTAACTTTTCTTAAGGCCACTATTACTTCACCTGTGTAATCCTGGTCTATAATACCAACCGCATTTGCTAGCATATATCCTGTTTTTGATATAGAGCTACGACCTACAAGGTCAAAGTAATATCCAAAAGGAGGTCGTACCTGTATGCCAGTAGAGTAAAAAGATACATCACCAACTGATTTTACATACTTTATAAGGGTCATATCAAATCCAGAAGCAAATTCATTAGCACGTGAAGGTGTAACAGCATCTGGACGGGTTTTCACAAATGTAGCTTCCATTATCATCTATAAATATATAAGAAACTGATATCTTAAGTATATTACATGGAAAGTCCAGATAAGGAATACAATAAGCTTGTACAGAGCATATTACATAATGGGATTGATAAAGATGATAGAACAGGTATAGGTACAAAATCAATTTTCGGTGCAACTATGAGATTCGATTTGACTAAAGGATTCCCTTTAATTACAAGCAAGCGAGTATATATTAAGGGAGTTGTAGAAGAATTATTATGGATGCTAAGAGGTAGCACAAACTCTAACGAATTGTCAAGCAAAAATGTCAAGATATGGGATGCAAATGGTTCTAAAGACTTTTTAAAAAGTCAAGGTCTAGATTATTCTCAAGGAACCTTGGGACCTATATATGGTCACCAATGGCGTCACTTTAATGCAGAATATAAAGGCAGTGATTATGATTATACAGGTCAAGGAATAGACCAGATAGCTGAACTAATTGAAAATATTAAGAATAATCCTAATAGCAGGCGACTTATAGTATCAGCTTGGAATCCAGCACAAAACCATTTGATGGCATTACCAGCGTGTCATACTTTGTGTCAGTTTTATGTTGATACCAATACTTCTCACTTAAGTTGTTCTCTGTATCAAAGATCCGGAGATGTTGGTTTGGGTATACCTTTCAATATAGCATCATATGCCCTTCTTACTCACATAATAGCCGAGTATACAAATCTCAAACCATTCCATTTCATTCATACTATAGGTGATGCTCATATTTATAAAAACCATATAGAACATCTTAAAGAACAGATAAAAAGAGAAGAATACAAAAGTCCATACATAATTTTAAATATAAAGGGCAAAGAGCTTGAAGATATACAAGCAGATGATATAGAGATTAAAGAATATAAATGTCATAAGAACATAAAGCTAGATATGGCAGTATAGATAAAAAGTACACTCTTCATGTTCCTCTACAAATAGTAATGTGAAATTCTTTTCAAGTAAGTAAGGCAAATTTCGAAAATATAAGGTGGAGTCATGAACACCTTTAATTATTGTTAGATGCACATACTCAACCATGTGTTTGGTAATAGCTTCTTCTATTAACATAATTCCACCTATTAAGAAAGCATCATAATAATTTTCATAAGCTTCATCTAAACTTCGTACAGTTGTTGTGCCAAGGTTATCTAAAGATGATATAACAATGCACCTACGGTTTTGAAGAAGAGGTAAGCTATCCCATGTTTTTCGTCCCATAATAAGTGTAGAATTAAGAGTGGTTTTTTTAAAATGTTTTAGATCCCTCGTACATTTCCATGGTAATGTTTCATTTTTTCCAAAACCATAATTTTCATCTATAGCACATATTACTTTCATACGCTTAAAAATATTTTATTTCCTTAAATTACAAATGACAGTTCCTTCTGATAATATCGAAAAAGGATTTAAGAATATAACATCTTTAGCCCAAAAACAACCAATGGTTCTTGTGATGCTTGGTATGTTAATGTTTCTTTTAACTACTCCTCAGATGACTGAAGTCATTGACCCTATTCTTTCCGACCTTGGATTTCCTATAAGAGATGGTTCTGGGGCTATCTCTATGACTGGTGCAGTTTACCAAGCTGCTCTATTTGTAGGAGTTCTTTTCCTCTTGAGTTACTTAACTAAATGATTTTCTACGTATGTAAAATTTTAATCCAAACAACTACAAGGTCTCCATACACCTTTGTATTTAACATATGATACATAAAATACGGTATTATCTGGATAATTATAGAATTTTTGTTCTGATATAGTCGGTTCTGTTTCTAACGCAAATTTTTCTGTCGTAAGATGAATATCCTCTATACCATACCTTTCTCCTAAAGTTTTTAAGAGTTCTCGTTCTAAATCATATATATTATCTGTAATTTCAAATATGTATTCCGCCCTTTCCCAGCCCCACCAATTGATTGGTTTGCAATCAATTACAATGTATCTAAACCAATCATCCGGTATATCCCATCCTATTATTGTAAACATTCTTAAATTGTATAAGAGTTCTTCCTTTGTTTTCATACTTTTATGTTCATTTGTTACATTCTCTTTAAGTCTTTGATTTTCTACATTTTGGTAAAAAAATTCTTTAAATTCATTTTATAACCTGTTAGATCATCTGTAGTTCGTTTATTACAGGTTCGTATAATACGTGAGGGTGCATAGGTTTAATACTCTTGTCAGGAATTGGATTCACATATCGTTTACCAAAACTGAATATCAGCTCCAGCTCAGCACCAAAATTGAATATGTCAACTATCAATTAGAGTTCACGAACCCTAACCTAACCATGTTCAGTTCTTATATATATACACTCTATCAAGCTTAACATCATCCGGTAAAGGTGGTTGAATCATCCAACTATATCCATTTATTACTTCTTTTACGTTCTTTTCAATATTCATAGAATTTTCATCGACTTTAGTAGTCCACCCCGAATGTGAAGCCCTTGACATCAGTTTATAATCGTTTCCAAATCCGTTTTCACTTGTCAGTCTCACATTAATTTTTGCATTTTTATATTTCAACGGGAACAAAGGTAATGACTTCCCCAACTGTAGTTTAAATCTAATTGTTGTATATTCCCCATCTTGGTCACTTTCATTAATAATTGTCGTTTTTGAACATTTTGTCACATTTTTTATATGTTTTCTTCTATTTCCGCACATATTACTGTAAATCGTGTAATAATATATTAATACACATATCAAGAAAACAACTTTCAATATTCCTATCGCTGTAAGTGCATAGGCCAATGCACCCATAATAATGTATTATATAAATTTTCTACAAATCTCAATAAGATTTCCGAAACAAAGGAAGGGAGCGGTATGAAATTTCCGGCATATGCAACGCATTTTGTAATATGTTTTTTTGATTTGTTATTGTTTTCAAAACTTTGTAAAAATTGTCTTTATGACGGTCTTGTGCATTGTTCTCCATTTCTCTAAAGTATGATGAGTTATAAAAATTACGATATATTCTGTTCAGGAAATCTAAGTCAAGTTGAATATCTTTTAAGCGGTATTGAATATCACGGCGTGCTTTTGTTTTTGAATTGTAGCCCACTTTCGACAATGAGCCATAATCCCCTTTGAATATTAAAATATGCTCGCCTTTAATTTCATGATAATAAACTTTTTTTCGATTGCTCAATTTTGAGATATCACGTTTAAAGTCTGATTTATACTTGTGAACTGTTGGAAACGCAAGATAAATTGGGTGGTTATTTATATGTAAAGAGTTCACAATTTTAACCAATAAATGAACACCAGAAGCAGATTCCATAGTTTTTAACGAATAATGAATAATGAATAAGAAAATAATTTAAGACTCAATAAGATATTATTTTGCTTAAAGAATTCAATGAATTGAGATAAAAGAATGGCTACATATCTTGACTTGTTGCCTATAGAAGTCATGGATGTTATCAATAAAAAGTGCCATAATAATGAATTTAAAGAAGTTATGAAGCAGGTCATATCATTTGATAAATTTGATTTGAAACCTGCGGTGAAGGATTGTTATTGTTTTCATAATAGTCAAACAAACCGTGGTCCAATATATGGTCCTGAAGAAGTATATCTTGAGCCATTTGAATTACCAAATGGTATTAAATGTGAGTTAAGGAGAGCACATACAGGATTAGGCCAGTTCCATATTAGAAATGAACTTGTTGGATGGGAAACAATGGAAGGCAACTATGGGTTCGATGACGAATATATAACCTATGAAAAACCAGTTTACAAAACAGCATATATATCTTCTACGTTATTGATAAAAGGGGATTGGAGGGGATTTTTGAATATGCCTGTAAATTTTATAGGGCTCAACAAGAAACAGTTATTAATGCTGTGTAGACAAAATGGCGTAGAATACACGGAAAAAACTACGAAAACGGAGCTTATTCGAGATTTAATGAAGATTTAACAAATCTCAATAAGATATCCTTTGAATGACCTTCCAGCATATTTCTTTACGGTTACATGAGAACAACCAATGATACGTGAAGCTTGCGTGAAACTATTGCATTTATATACTTCTCCATCTTTAGTTAGTGTAACCCCTGT
>MDTC01202597.1_pt1 | contig 10971 bp, 9 predicted proteins | sample 811181 | NCBI WGS metagenome assembly MDTC01 (sample SAMN05326644, study PRJNA326480) | marine metagenome | isolation source: seawater | place: Pacific Ocean: North | collected 2011 | reverse complement strand
TTTTTTTTATTAAAATTTTTTAAAAATCTTTTGTGTAAATTAACGAGGGACACATGAAATGCGAAAATTTAAAGACGTTAACGAGCTAGTTAATGAGCTAAAGCCTGATTATCCCGTATATTGTATACGGCCTGATTCAATAAAAAAATCTACAAAGTTTTTTAAAGATAATTTCCCGGGTAAAGTTTTGTATGCAGTTAAAACAAATCCAAACGAAAAAGTAATTAAAGAAATTATTTCAAGTGGTGTCCAAGACTTTGATGTTGCTTCTTTAAATGAAATTAAATTGATAAAGAAAATTAAACCAGAGTCTAAACTATATTTTATGCACACTGTAAAAACCAAAGAGAGTATATCATCTGCTTACTTTGATTTTAATGTCAGAAACTTTGCTTTAGATAGTAAAGATGAGCTTAGAAAAATCTTAGTTGCTACAAATCAAGCAAAAGATTTAAACTTATTTGTAAGAATAGCTATTTCTAATGAACATGCAGAAATAGATTTATCAAGAAAATTTGGTGCTCTACCTTCTGAAGCATTAGGTCTCGTGAGGCTTTGTAAAGAACATTCAAAAAAATTGGGTATAAGTTTTCATGTAGGTTCCCAGTGTATGCATAAAATTTCTTATTCAAAAGGTATTAATGAAATTGGAAATATAATTAAGAAAACTAAAATCATTCCTGATGTCATAAATGTTGGAGGTGGTTTTCCTTCTATATATCCTGACCTCAACCCGGAACCCCTAAGTAATTATTTAGATGAAATAAAAAGATCTCTTAAAAATTTAAAATTGCAAAAAATACCTGAAGTTATTTGTGAACCTGGTAGAGCTATTGTTGCAGAAAGTGGTTCAACGATAGTAAAAGTTATACTTAGAAAAAAACAGAGTCTTTATATTAATGATGGTACTTACGGATCATTGTTTGACGCTGGAGTACCAAATTTCATTTTACCTGCTAAAATGATTACTAACGGAAGAAATCATTCAAAAAAATTAACATCATTTAATTTTTTTGGACCAACTTGCGACAGCTTAGATTATATGAAAGGACCTTTTCTATTGCCTAATAATATAAAGGAGGGTGATTATATTGAATTAGGACAGCTAGGTGCATACGGATTAACTTTTAGAACCAAATTTAATGGTTTCTACTCAGATGAAATTTTAGAATTAAATGATAAACCAATAATGTCTTTATATGAAGACTCAAGTAAGATTAATTACTTGGTTGCTTAATGACAAAAAAAATTAGTCCTAATATTGGGCATAATAAAAAATCTTTTTTAAACAGTCCTGTGGAACATATTGATATTGCCTCCTTTGATGCGAGAAAAATAATCGATGGTATGAGTAAAATGTCCTTTACCTCAAGGGATACAGCTAATGCAGCTAAAATTTATAATGAAATGATATCAGATAAAAATTGTTCAATTTTCTTGACGCTTGCTGGCTCAACGTCTGCAGGGGGCTGCATGAACCTCTATACTGATTTAATTAGATACAACATGGTTGATGCTGTAGTAGCTACAGGAGCTTCAATAATTGATATGGACTTTTTTGAAGCTTTGGGCTTTAAGCATTATCAGGGTTCACAATTTCAAGATGATGCAGAACTCAGAAAAAACTATATAGATAGAATTTATGATACTTATATCGATGAGGAAGAGCTTCAAGCCTGTGATCAAACTATTTGTGATGTAGCTAATACATTGGAACCAAGAGCATACACTTCAAGAGAGTTTATTAAAGAACTAGGCAAATATTTAAAAAAAAACGCCAAAAAAAAAAATTCCTTAATTGAAACAGCATTTGATAATGAAGTTCCAATTTTCTGCCCAGCATTTACAGATAGTTCAGCCGGATTTGGTTTAGTAATGCATCAAGAACAAAATCCTAATAAACATATCACGATTGATTCGATTAGAGAGTTAAGAGAATTAACTGAAATTAAAATTAAATCAAAACAATCAGGCCTACTGATGGTAGGAGGTGGTGTACCAAAAAATTTTATTCAAGATACAGTAGTTTGTGCTGACCTAATAGGTAAAAAAGTTGATATGCATAAATATGCAATTCAAATTACAGTAGCAGATACAAGGGATGGAGCTTGTAGTAGTTCAACTTTAAAAGAAGCTAGCTCATGGGGAAAAGTAGATGTTGCAAAAGAACAAATGGTTTTTGCGGAAGCAACAAGTGTACTTCCTTTAATTGCTAGTGATGCCTATCATCGGGAAAATTGGAAAAATAGAGAAAAAAGAAACTTTTCTAGAATTTTTAAATAGAATTAAATAAATATTTAAAAAAACAACATTAAGTTGTAAGAGATTAAATTAAGAATGAAATATCTTTCAAACAAAAATGGATTTCTTGGAGTCGACAGTAAAGTCAACTTTAAAGAAAAAGTTATTGTTGTTCCATTTGGACTTGAAAGAACTGTCAGTTATGGTCATGGAACTAAAAATGGTCCAAAAGAAATTATTAAAGCTTCTCATCAAGTTGAGCTATTTGATGAAGATTTAAATAAAGAACCTTATAAAGAAATAGGAATTAAAACACTAAAACCATTTCCTTTAAAAAAAAAAATTAATTCTGCTTTAGATCAATTGTCAAAAATTAATGAGGAATTAATCTCTAAAAATAAATTTCCTTTAATTTTTGGAGGAGAACATTCTATTACGCCTGCTTCTATAAAACCTTTTGTAAAAAAATACGATAATATAACTATTTTACACTTTGATGCGCATGCAGATCTAAGAGAGAGTTATAATGGAGAAAAATTTTCTCATGCATCTGCGATTAAAAGATGCTTAGATAATGACAACGTTAAAGTTGTGTCATTTGGTATAAGAAATTTATCTAAAGCTGAAATGCTATTTTACAAAAATAACAGAGATAGAATTGAGATTTTTTGGTGTAAAGATAAAAAAAATTGGAATTTAAATAAATTACAAAAGTTATTTAAAAATAAAAATGTATATATAACTTTTGATGTAGATAGTTTTGATTCAAGCATAATGCCTGCTACAGGCACCCCAGAACCTGGTGGGCTATTTTGGGATGATGTTTTACCAATAATAAAAAAAGTATGTCAAATATCAAATATTATTGGTGCGGATGTAAACGAATTAGCCCCTATTAAAAATTTCAATTCTTATAACTTTTTAATAGCAAAACTAGCGTATAAAATTTTATCATATACTTTTGAGTTTAAACGTTAGATTTAAGATTATCTATATTCCAACTTATCACTACTGAAGCTCCACCTAATTTAGTATCTTTTGTAAAAATTAAAGATGCAGATTGTCTTTCTAGGAGAGTTTTACCAAGAAAAGTTCCTAGTCCAGTTCCTGAATTAGAACTAACTTGCATAGATTTAGATTTTATATAAGGTTCTCCTATAATCTCTTTTATATCGTCAGGAAATCCAGGACCATCATCATTTATTTTTACCTGAATATTTTCATTATCACTTATTAAAATAATTTCTACAACACTTTTTGAAAACTTTGCTGCATTGCCAATAAAATTTCTTAAACCATAAATTAATTCTGGAGATCTTTGAAAACTATAATCATTTTTATTATCTTTAAAAGTTAATAAAAATTTTTTTGAAGAAGTTTCTTTAAAAGAAGTAATTATTTCATCAAGTAGATCGTCTAATTTTGTTTTATTAAAAAATTGATCTTCTATAATTTGTTTTTTTGATATTTTTTTTAGAATTTCTCCACATCTTTTAGTTTGGGTAATTAGTAAATCAATATCTTTAGAAAAATTTTCATTACCTTTTAATTCTTTTTTAAGTTCTGTAGCAACAACATTAATAGTAGCTAGTGGAGTACCTAATGAGTGTGCAGCTGCAGCTGCTTGGCCCCCTAGGGACTCTAATTCATATTCTTTAGCAATTACTTGTTGTAGTTTGTTTATAGCATCAGATCTTCTTTTACTTTCTCCAGAAAATCTAATACCGAAATAACCTAAAAAAATTAAACTAATAATTATTGCAATAAAATATCCTATTAAATATAATTTTGGAAAAGTAATTGCATTCTCATGAATTCCAGGCAAAGGAAAATGGAAAATTTTTAAAAAAAATAGGAAAGCTATAGTAAGAAAACCTAATATAATTGTAGTTCCCATACTTAAAAAAGTTGATGAAACTATAGTTGGAACAATCATTAATATTGTAAATGGATTCGATATGCCACCAGTTAAATATAATAAAAGTGTAAGTTGGATTAAATCATAAATTAAAAATAAACTTGCGTAAAAATCTTTTAATTGAATAGATTTAAATTTAAACTGTAAAATATAGTTAGAAACCAATCCAAAAAGAATTATTAAATAGGCTAAAAGAATTGGAAAATTTAGATTTAAGTAAAAATATACTAAATTTATCGCAATTAATTGGCCTACTATTGCAATCCATCTTAAAATTACTAGAGTTTTTTTATCTAGATTGAGATTTTCTTCTAGTCTAAAAAGAGTAGAAAATTTCATTTTATTAAAATTTTATATATCTAGGTTAGCAACGTCTAGCGCATTGCTTGTTATAAATTCTTTTCTAGGTGCAACTTCATCGCCCATTAAAACCTCTATCATCTTTTGATCATCTTTTGATTTATCTTTTGTTCCTTTGGTATACTGAACTCTTAACATGGTCCTATTTTCAGGATTAAGTGTAGTTTGCCAAAGTTCTTCAGGGTTCATTTCTCCCAAACCCTTAAACCTTTGTATAGATAATTTTTCTCTCTGCTCTTGCATAAATTTATTATATTCTATTGATCCTTTTTTCATTTGCTTATTTGATTTGTCTGAAGCTTTTAAAATGTATTCCTCTAGTGCTTTTTCATCTTTTATATAAACACTTTTATTCGATTTAGTAACTTTAAATAACGGTGGTTGAGCTAAATAAATATGTCCATTTTCAATTAATTGGTTGAAAGGATAATTATTAAAAAATGTTAATAATAAAGTTCTTATATGTGATCCATCAACATCGGCATCAGTCATAATTACTATTTTATCATATCTTAAATTTTCTATATTAAAGTCTTTTGAACCAGTTCCCAAAGCATTAATCAAAGTTACAATCTCATTAGAAGACATCATTTTTGAAAGAGCTTTTGTAGTATGATCATTTCCATTTGACTTTCCATTAACAAATGTATTTAAAATTTTTCCTCGTAAGGGAAGTACAGCTTGATATTCTCTAACCCTTCCTTGCTTAGCTGAGCCACCCGCTGAGTCTCCCTCTACTATGAAAAGTTCTGTACCTTCTTTTTTTTGAATTTGACAATCAGCTAATTTTCCGGGCAAACCTGATAATTCAAACGCTCCTTTTCTTCGTACACTATCTCTTGCTTTTCTCGCAACATCTCTTGCCATAGCTGCTTGAGTAATTTTTTCTAGTACTGTTTTTGCTATAGACGGATTTTGATCAAACCAAGTAGAAACTTTATCACTAATTATAGTTTCAACTATTAATCTTATTTCTGAAGATACGAGCTTATCTTTGGTTTGAGAAGAAAATTTAGGATCTGGCATTTTAATTGATAACACTGCTGTTAAGCCTTCTTTAATGTCCTCTCCCGATAAAGTAATTTTATTTTTTTTGTTATTTCTTTCATTAAAATACTTATTTATTACTCTTGTTAAAGCGCTTCTAAACCCTAAAAGATGAGTACCTCCATCTTTTTGTGGAATATTGTTTGTAAAAGGTAGAACATCTTCAGAATAACCAGCATTCCATTGTATAGAACACTCTACTACTACGTTGTTTTTTGTTGCAGTGACATAAATAGGTTTTTTAAAAACTTCTTTTTCATTTTTATTAACTAAAATTGGCTTTTTATTGTTAATATGTTTAACAAATTCTAAAATTCCACCATCATACTTATGTACAAATTCTCTATTTTTTTTTGGTGTTTGATCAATTAGAGTAATACATATTCCTTTGTTCAAAAAAGCTAACTCTCTAATTCTTTTTTCTAATATTGAAGAGCTAAATTTAATCAATGAAAAGATATCTGATGAAGGTAAGAAGTTTATTCTAGTGCCTCTTTTTTTTGTTTTACCAACTTGTTTTAAAGATTTAATAGTATTTCCATTTTGAAATATTATTAAATACTCTTTTCCTTCTCTATAGATATTAAGTTCAAGTTTTTCTGATAATGCATTTACCACTGATACACCCACACCATGAAGACCACCAGAAACTTTATAGGAATCATGGTCGAATTTTCCTCCAGCGTGAAGTTGGGTCATAATCACTTCTGCTGCTGACATTTTTTCACCTTTGTGCATGTCAACTGGGATACCTCTACCATCATCTTCAACTGTGATAGTATTATCCTTATTAATTGTAACTGTAATATTTTTACAATGACCAGCTAATGCTTCATCAATAGCATTATCCATAACTTCAAAAACCATATGATGTAAGCCTGAACCATCATCAGTATCACCAATATACATACCAGGTCTTTTTCTAACGGCATCTAGACCTTTAAGGACTTTTATAGAGTCCGCACCATAAGAAGGTTTGGAATTTAAAGCTGAATTTTTTGACATTGTTTTAAATTAGACGATTATTTATATCATTTTTTTGAGTTAATAGAAAACGAGTAAGAAACTTTGTTGCCTAGAATGATTAATTACCAACGCTTTTAACTTGAAATAAAAAAAAAATAACAATTCTTACAAAAACTCAAATTTTCATAGGCATTATAACATAATAACTGTTCTTATCTGAAGCATCTTCAATTAAAACAGGCGAAACTGAATCTTTAAAATTCATTTTTAAGTCTTTGTCTTCTACTTCAGAAGCAATATCAATAAGGTATTTTGAATTGAAGCTAATATTAAGGTCATTTGAATTAAAATTTGCCTTAATAATTTCATTTCCTTCTCCAGAGTTTGCGCTATTTACTGAAAGTTGAACATTTTCTTTATTAATGGCTAGTTTTACCCCTTCTTTTCTATCTAGAGAGACACTTGTAACTCTTTCAATAGAATTAATAAATTCTTTTGATGGAACAACTAAGGATTTATCATTATTAGATGGAACAACTTTTTTATAATCAGGGAATTTTCCATCAATAACTTTGGAAATTAACTTCATACTTCCTAAATTAAATTTTATTTTATTTTCACTTGTTTGCATAGATAGTTTTTCATTGGACTCTGTTAATAAAGAACAAAGTTGAAAAACAGTTTTTCTCGGTAAAATTAAAGATGAAAAATTGTCATTATTTTCTATTTCTAAACTACTTGAAGATAATCTGTGACTATCAGTAGCTACTCCAGTTAAAAAGTTTCGACCGTGCGCTGTAGTTAAATGTAGAAATATTCCATTCAAATAATGTCTTGTATCATCATTTGAAATAGATATTTTTGTCTTATTTAAAAGTTTTAAAAATTTTTTATTCTCAAGTGAAGTTCCGGGACCTTCAAATTCATCTGAAAATGTTGGAAAATTATCAGTAGGTAAGCATAATAAGTTGAAGTCTGAGTTGTCGCTTTTTAAACTAAGCTTATTTTCAGATTTTAATTCAAAATTTAATTCTGAATTAGAGGGTACTTTTCTAAGAATATCGTAAAGAATTGCTGCTGAAGTTGTGGTGCTTCCTTCTTTTGTAATTTTGACGTCATGTATTTCATCATGAAAAATTAAATCAAGATCTGTAGCAATTATGGACAGCTTATTTTCTTTAAGTTGTAATAAGACATTGGACAATATAGGGAGAGTATTTTTTTTCTCAACTACACCCTGTACGAAATTTAAAGACTTTAGTAATACATCTCTTTTAACAATAAACTGCATTCTTATTACTGTTCTTGAAGAAGACTTTTGATTTGATTTATATTTTTTTTCATTTCATCGTCTTGTTCAGATAATCTGGTTATAGTTTTAACAGCATGTATTACTGTTGTGTGATCTCTATTCGCAAATCTTCTTCCTATTTCAGGAAGAGATCTAGTAGTCATCTTTTTTGCAAGAAACATTGCGATTTGCCTAGGTCTAGCTAAAGGCCTAGATCTTCTTTGTGAGAGCATTTCACTTAATGGAATATTGAAAAAATTTGATACTACATTTTGAATTTTATCAACTGTGATAATTTTAATTTGACTAAAGACATCTTTCAGTATGTTTTTGCAATCACTTACAGATAAAATTTTATTGTGCACCCTACCAAATGCAATTACTCTATTTAATATTCCTATAAGTTCTCTAATATTAGTTTTACTTTCATGTGCTAGATAGTTAATTACATCATCATTTAAATTTATATTTTCTTTAAACTGACTTTCAATTTCTGCTATTCTTTTTTTTATAATTCTAACTTTAAGATCCAAGTCTGGGGCATCGATGTCTACAACTAAACCACCAGCTAATCTTGATTTTATCCTTTCTTGAACTCTATCTAACTTCATGGGAGTTCTGTCTGCAGAGATAATAATTTGAGATCCCTTATCCATCAAACTATTAAAAGTATGAAAAAATTCTTCTTGTAAACTTTCCTTTCCTCTTACAAATTGTATATCATCAATTATAAATACAGATGATTTTCTAAAAAAATCCTTAAAATTTACCATGTCGTTTTTTTTAATGGACTTTATAAAATGGTACATAAATCGTTCTGCAGAAATAAACATGACATTATTTTCAGATTGAAGTTGCAGACCTATAGCATTTAACAAATGAGTTTTACCTAATCCTACACCACCGCAGATATACAAAGGGTTATATCTTGATAATTGTTCACAAACTTTTTTAGAGTAAGATAATGCAATATCATTACTTTCACCTTTAACAAAATTATCAAAGCTTAAGTTAGGGTTTAATCGATTATAATTTAAAATAGAATCTTTTATTTCTGTAACTTTATTAAGCTCATCTATTTTGATTAAATCTGGAGAACTCTTTCCTTCTTCTATAATTTTAAATTCAATTCTATTCAAACTCAACTTAAAATTTTTCACTTGCTCTAAAATTTTATCTAGATATCTTGACACAATCCAGTCTCTAAAAAATCTTGTTGGAACTCCTAATATTAAATAATCATTAAATTCCTTTACCAATGAAATCTTTTGCAACCAGCTTGAATAAATCTCATTACCAAAAGTTTTCTTAAACGAGGTTTGAATATCTTCCCAATTTAATGTTTTTTCCTCTTCAGAAACATAAACATTTTGTTTTTTTGTATTATTTTTTTCCATGGTATTTTGTAAAAGAATTTACTTTAAACTCCTTTTACAATTACTTTGCAACTAGCTACAGGTTGTAATGAAAAAAAAAACTTAACTGGTTGTAAAATTTTTTTTTTAATTATTTTATAAAATTACAACCCTTAAATGAAAATCACTTTAGACTTTTAAAAATTCAAAAAAAATAATTATCAACTTGAAATTGTTTTAAAGTTAAATTTTCTTTGAAATTCTTGAAATTTTTCTAGAAACTGTTTTTTTGTTTACGGCCCCTGACTTGGCAACCTGCATTAGAATTGATTGAAACTTAGAGAAGAATTTTTTAGCTTCGGTTTTGTTTTTGGCTTTAATTAATGAATCCATTTTTTTTACAGCGTTTTTATACTTACTTTTTCTTATTCTATTAATTTGAGTTTGTTTTTTTACCCGTCTAACTCTTCTAATTGCTGATTTAGTATTTGGCATATTTTTTAGAGATATATATATGTCAGCTTAATCATGGTCAACATTATTATTTTTGACAGACCGGACAAAAAAAACTAGCTCGATTTGATATTACAATTTTTTTAATTAATCCTTTACAATCTGAATTAGAACAATTATTTCCCTTTTTTCCATAAACTCTAAAATATTGCTGGAATGAGCCAGTTTGTCCACTACTGCTAGAAAAATTCTTGATAGAAGATCCTCCAAAAACAATGGCCTTTTTCAACACTTTTTTAGTATTAGCCAATATTTTTTTAATTTCATTATCATTTAGTTCAGTAACTTTTCTATTAGGTTTTATATTACTAAAGAAAAGTATTTCATTGACGTAGATGTTCCCCAATCCGGAAACAAATTTTTGATCCATTAGTAAATCTTTTAAAGTTCTATTTCTACCTTTTATATACTCTTTGAAATATCTAAAATTATAATCATTTTCTAATGGTTCTGGACCTAAAATTTTTAAATGAGAGTTTTTTTTATAATTATTAAATTTATCAAACTTTATAAAACCAAATTTTCTTACATCATTATAAATTAGTTTTGATTTATCTTTAAAATTAATTATTAAATGATTGTGCTTACTATCTTTCTCGGTATTTAAATTATAATAAAAACTAGTTTTTTTTTTTATACGTTTTTTATTTATAAAAAAAAATTTCCCAGTCATACCAAGATGTGCAATCATTACGATATCTTTGGTTAAAAAAAATAGTAGGTATTTAGACCTTCTTTTTACTCTTATAATTCTTGATCCAATTATTTGATTTATTTCTCTTTTTATTACTTTATATCTTAAATTTGTTTCATTAATTTCTATATTTTTAATAGATAAATTGCAGATCAATTTTTCTAGGGACCTTTTAACAACTTCAACTTCAGGTAATTCTGGCATATAATTTAATTATGAAAACTACTATTCAAGATAAAACTATATTAGTCAATTCTGTTTTTTCTAAAGTTCATAAAAAATATGATTTAATGAATGATATAATGTCTATGGGCATTCATCGAGTATGGAAAAAAAAGTTTTTAGACTGGATGAATCCTCATCAAAACGCATCTTTAATTGATGTTGCATCAGGTACAGGAGATATTGCTAAACTTTTTTCAAAAAAAAATTCTAATATTAATAAAATTTCCTGTGTCGAACCAAATAGAGAAATGTTTCAAATAGGTAAAAATAATTTAAAGCATTTGTCTAATGTTAGATGGTATAAAGCCTCTGCAGAAAAATTACCTTTTGAAGCTGATAAGTTTGATTTTTATACTATAAG
>MDTC01207135.1_pt1 | contig 10973 bp, 5 predicted proteins | sample 811181 | NCBI WGS metagenome assembly MDTC01 (sample SAMN05326644, study PRJNA326480) | marine metagenome | isolation source: seawater | place: Pacific Ocean: North | collected 2011 | reverse complement strand
CCCGGAGGAACACGACGCAAAAGGCGCCCAAGCCCGGTACTACGCAATGATTGCCCAGATCGACGACCAGTTCGGTCGGATATTGGCCGCCTTGGACGAAACCGGCCAGCGCAACGACACGGTGATCATTTTCACCAGCGACCACGGCGAAACCTTGGGTGACCATGGCCTGATGTACAAAGGATGCCGCTTCTACGAAGGACTGGTGCGGGTACCTCTCATTATTTCCTGGCCCAGTCATTTTGGGCAGAACAAGCAAAGCGACGCCCTCGTGGAAATGCTGGATCTCTCCGCCACCCTGCTGGATCTGGCAGGAGTGGAGTCGCCGGACTACCTGCAAGGCATCAGCCTGTGTCCGATATTGTCGGGCGAGTCGGACGGAACGGACCACCGGAGCTTTGTCCGCAGCGAATACTTCGATGCCCTCGACCCGTACTTCACGGGCGGAAGTGGCACCTTTGCCACCATGCACCGCACCCGGCAGCACAAGCTTTGCGTCTACCACGGCAAGGGCGTGGGCGAACTCTTCGACTTGGAAAACGATCCATGGGAACACGACAACCTCTGGGACGATGCCGATCACGCCACCTTGAAAAACCAGTTGCTGGCCGAAAGCTTCGACGCCCACGTCCTGCTCACCACGGACATGGGATCGAAGCGGATCGCACCGATGTAGATGCAGGTCAAGAGCCACACCATGATCCCCCGAAGGCGACTTTCCATTCTTTCGTTTCTTACCATCTCCTGCTGCTTCCTCTCGGCCGAACGACCCGCAAGACCGAACGTCGTACTGCTCTTGGCCGACGACCTGGGATGGCAAGACGTGAAGTGCTATGACCTCGATGCACCGACTCCCATGGAGACCCCGAACATCGATGCCCTGGCAAAGAAGGGCGTTCTTTTTCGCCAAGGGTATTCGCCGGCCCCGACTTGCGCCCCGACTCGGTGCGCCATCATGAGCGGCAGGCACCCTGCGGTTGCCCAGAAGACACACGTAGTGGGAGGCAATCCACCCACGCCCTACAACAAGCTGGCCCATCCCATCATGGACCCTTGGTACAGCGGCAGAATGAAGTTGGAGGAGGTCACCATAGCGGAAGCTCTCCAGACCAATGGCTATGTCTCCGGCCATACAGGAAAGTGGCACATGGCGATCGATCACAACGCCTTTCCTCAACCGGAAGACCAAGGTTTTGCCTTCACCAGACACGACTTGGGAGAAAGCCGAGGCATGCGACCGCATCGCCTGACGGGATTTGCGACGAAGGCGAAGAGCGATCCCTTTCAACTGGATGGGGACGGTTTCCCCAAGGACCAGACCACGGTCGACGCCATCCAATTCATGCAGGACCACAAGGCCAAGCCGTTCTTCCTCTACTATGCGGCCTGGTTGGTACACACGCCGATTCACAGCCGGAGCAAGGAACTGCTGGAGAAATACTGCAGGACGCTCGACGTCCCCTACCCGACCGATCCCAAGGGATGGCCGCTAGAAGGGCAAAAGAACCCCTACTATTGCGCCATGGTGGAGATGTTCGATCATTACGTCGGGCAAATCATCCAATACCTCGAGCAAACCGATGACCCGCGATGGCTTGGTCACAAACTGATCGAGAACACCTACGTTATGTTCACCTCCGACAACGGTGGCATGGAGAAGGTTCCCGGAGAGATCATCACGGACAACTACCCCTTGGACAAAGGGAAGATCAATGCCAAGGAGGGCGGCGTGCGCGTCCCGTTCATCATCGTCGGGCCGCAAATTAAGCCGAACCAGGAAAGCAACGTGATGGTGAACGGACTGGATTTCTATCCGACCATACTGAAGTGGACAGGCACCAAGAAACCAAAGAAGCAAAACCTGGATGGCTCCGACTTGAGCGACTTGCTGCTCCAAAACCCCAAGGCAGCCAAGTTGGTAAAAGACAAAAACGGGAAGCCGAGAAACGCGATGGTTTGGCATTTCCCGCACGGAGTGGCCCAACAATCGACTGTACGGCTCAATGGCTGGAAATTGATTTACAACTACATGCCCAAGAAGCCCCGGCTCGAGCTGTATCAATTGTACGAGAATTATCCGAACCCCTCCAAGCGGACGGATATCGAGGAAGCCAAGAACCTGGCGGACAAAATGCCTGAAAAGGCCGAGCAAATGAGGAAGGAACTCTTCCGCAGGCTGGATGCCATGGAGGCGTCCTACCCCTATCGGAATCCTCACTTCAAGCACCCGTTGCCGCATAAGGACAAAGTATGCCAAGCGCTCGAGAATGGCCGCGAGGGAGCTAAGGTTTGGGCACGGTTCAAGGAACGGGGCTCAAAAGTGGTCAGCGGACAGATCGTCTACACCCTCAACGGGGGACATAAATCAGAGGAATGGTATATAGCCCCCGCCCGAGTGGAAGGCGATCGACTGATCGGCGCACTCCCTAAGGGCGCAACCCATTACGTCTTCAACTTGGTGGACGAGCATAACTTCCTCGTCTCCTACCCCGACATGCCCGACATGATGAGTGGAGGGAATGGACGGGGAAAGGCCAAGTACTCGGCCAAGGCACTGAAGAAATAACGGGGACTCAACCTGTCAGGTAGTCTATTTCCCCCCATTGGGTTTCAGGTGAACAGGCAAGGCTTTTGCTTGCCGAGGATCGGTCTCAATCCTTGTATGTAAGAGCGTGAATTTTGCTAGAATAGTTTCCATCGTCCTTTTTTCGGCAAGTGGGTTTGCCTTTGGCGAAAAACCCAAACCTACCTTGTCGGAAGCCAAGACCAAAAAGGGAGGAATCCATTTGGAGGAAACGCCCACCATCGCGGCGTTCTTCAAGGCCCACTGCACGAAATGCCACAACGCGGAAAAGAAAAAGAGTGGAATCAATTTCCTGAAGTACACGGATTTCCGACTGGAGAACGCCAAGCATTGGCAGGAAGCGCTGGACAACCTGCAGCGGGGTGATATGCCGCCGGAAGAATCCATCCAACCAAGCACAGCCAATCGCAAAGTCTTCGTGGCCCAGGCGCTGAAAGAACTGGACCGTGTCTATGCCGAATCCGACAAGCGGGACTTCCGATTCAGCCGCCTGACCAATACTCAAATCGCATGGAACCTGCACGACCTCCTCCAAATCGACCGGGACTTCAGCGGTGATTTGATCGAAGATCCCGCGGGCAAGCATGGCGAATCTCTCCAATCGGAAATGGAACTGACTGCCGGCCACATGGAGGTATACCTGCATGCCCTGCAGAAAGCCGTCGATCTGGCCGTACCCGACTTGAACAACCCACCGAAGCCGTACGTCCTGCATGGAAACGACTGGGAAAAACAGCATTACCTGAACCGCAACGACCTGGCTCACGGCAACCGTCGCAAGCATCGCCGTTACCGCGGTCCCCAATGGCTGGGCGACGACTTCGAGGTGCCCGTGCCGCCCAATCACTTCTTCCGCATCTACGTCGACGACAACAGGCAAGAAGGCCCATTCCGCGTACGCATCAAGGTACGGAACGAACCCCCTCAAAAGGGCGGCGATCTGGCCAAACATGAATTCTCCCTATTCTTCGACAGGGGGTTCAAGTCACCGCAGCACACGATCGACAGTTTCACCGTGGAAGCGAAGCCGGGGCCCCAGGAGTTCGAGGTGTTCGGCAACGTCTTCGACTTCCCCGGGGTGGATCCAGCCCCCGTGTCCAAGGAGGACCCCTATGGCATCACGGCCCATTTTCACTACCGCTTCCTCACTGTCCAGAATACTTCGCCCCTGACCTCGCCCTCGGACAAACCGGTGAAAAACAATGACTGGGTGATCAAAGGGGACGCCCACTTCATACGGGCCGACGATCGCTGGACCGACGCTTGGGGACAGGATTTCGCCAAGAAGAACTGGCTGAAGCCATCCCATGGCGGCAGCGACCACCCCACGCGCGGCAAGCCGGCCGTCTACAAGGAGGTGATGAAGGACACGAGCTACGCCGTGATCGAGCGGATCGAGTTTGACCTGCCCTGGCAATGGCCACCGGCCAGCGTCCAGCCGTTCCTGAAAGACGGCAAACTGGATGACGATGCCATTGCCGCAGGAGTGAAGACCCTTACCAAGAAGGCGTGGAGGCGTCCCTTGACGGAAAACGAAGACAAGGAACTGGATATCCTGATCAGCGGAACCCTGAAAAGCTCCGAATCGAAAAGCGATGCTCTTCGGGACCTACTCATGACGGTATTCGCCGACACTCGGTTCTTATTCCACTCGGACGTCGAGCAAACGCAGAACATGCAGAACTTCGAACTCGTCGGTCGCCTGGCCGCATTCCTGTGGCGCAGCGTCCCCGATCAACGCCTCTTCGACCTCGCCTCCCGCGACCACCCGATCACGGATTCCGAGTTGAGCGTAGAAGTAAAGCGCATGCTGGCGGACTCGCGATCCGATCGCTTCATCTCCGACTTCACTTCCAGTTGGGCCGGATTCCCAAAATTGGAGCAAATTGCCATCAACCCGAACTACTACCGCTGGTGGAACCCCAAATACAAGGATTACATGAAGCTCGAGCCAGCCGCATTCTTGAAAACCTTGCTGCAAGAGAACCTCAGTTGCCTCAACTGCCTCTCATCCGACTTCATGGTGATCAACGACGTCATGGCGAAATACTACGGGGCGCCTCTTCCTGCAAGTGGCCACCGTTTTTCACGCGTGCCCGCTATCGAGGGGCGCGGTGGCGTCCTGACCCAAGCCGCGTTTCTACTCGCCCACAGCGACGGGGAAGATGCCCACGCGGTAAACCGAGGGATTTGGCTTCGCGGCCGCCTCCTCGGGGATCCTCCTCGCGACCCACCCGCGGAAGTGCCTGCCTTGAACGAACTGGTTGAGCGCGATCCGGATGCCGCGGGACTGTCGACCAAGGAAAGATTGTCCATTCACCGCAAGGGCATTTGCCTCGACTGCCACGCCGACATCGACTCGTGGGGAATCCCCATGGAGTCCTACGACGCAGCCGGCAAGCTCAGGGAAAAAGTATTGCGCCTGACACCCGACCAAAAGATCAAGCGGCGCATATTGAAGGTCGTGGACGAGTCGGAAGTGCGTGGATCACCGGTGCAGGGAATGGCCGAACTGCAAAAGCTTCTTCGCGAGAAGCATGCCCAGGACTTTGCCCGTGGATTCAGCTCATCGATGCTGTCCTTTGCCTTGGGTCGCCCCGTTTCCTACCAAGAGGACAAGGCGTTGGCCCAATTGACCAAGGAATTTGAAAAAAGCGATTACCGGATGGCCCGCTTGATTGATGAAATCGTTCGCCTTCCGGCCTTCCGTCATCCAAACAAGAAGCTGCCATGAGCGAAATAAGCCGAAGACAATTTCTATATGGCGCCGGGGTATCCATGATCTTGCCGCGGCTCGAGTCCTTTGCCGCCCCGGCCATCGCGAAAGCAGCCTCGACCCCGAAGCGCTTCCTCGCCCTCTACGTCGGGCATGGCTTCGCAGTCACGCACAACGACGAACATCCCAGCAGCGACTTGAGCTGGTATCCCCGGGTAATCGAAGACAAACTGAAGTTCGGTCCATCCATGGCCGCCATGCAACCCCTTGCGGACAAGGGAAAGGTATCCGTTTTCCGGGGCCTGGAACACCCCCAGGTCGCGAGCATCAACGGACATTCCTCGGCTGACTCCTTCCTCACCGGGAGCAACCCGGAAGGCACCTCCGGCAGTCCATCCATCGACCAGGTGGCAGCCATGGCCCACGACAAGGCGACGCGCTTCCCCAGCCTCGTCCTCGGCAACGAAGGAGGGCTCGGAGCCTCGGGTAGCTCGCTTACACTATCGTACAACCGCTCCGGACGAGCCATCCCCTCGAACAATGACTTGCTCGCCCTCTACAACCGGCTCTTCAATTCCGATCCCGCCATCATTCGCAAGGAGAAGGCGCTTTATGCCCGCAACGGTGCCTTGGTCGACCGCGTGCTGGAGTCAGCCAAGAGCATGCAGCGACGCGTCAGCGCCGACGACAACCAAAAGATCGGTTCCTACTTGGAAAGCATACGATCCGTGGAAAAAAACATCGAGCGCATGGAGGCCTGGTCCGATACGCCCAAGCCCGAAGTGGATCCAAGCAACCTCTCCCTGAAGGCCACCGTCAATGAACCCGAACTGTTCATCGACACGATGTACGACCTCATCTACCTCGCCTTCAAGACGGACTCGACCCGCTACGCCACCTACATGCTGCAGAGCATGATCGACGGGCCATGGAACGAAATGTCCAAGAATGCCCTCGGCCTTCCGACAGGTCATCACCGCTTGGCCCACGGAGCCGCCGGCTCAGGCCGAAAAGCCATGGAAAATCTCGGAGCCTACGACAAGTTCCAAGGCGACCGGATGGGACGCTTCCTCGGAAAAATGGCGGACACCCCGGAAGGCGATGGCTCCATGCTGGACAACACCATCGTCTATTACGGCACCAGCAACAGCAAGACGCACGTAAACAGGAATTATCCGCTGCTGGTTGCCGGCGGAAGCAATCTCGGGATCAAGCATTGCGGCTACCACAACTTTCTGACCACGGGCAAACAGCCCCTCTGCAACCTCTACATGACCTTTCTGCAGTCGCTGGACGTCCCCGCCAAAAGCTTTTCCGACAGCACCGGTGTCATCCAGGAAATCCTCGCGTGAGACTCCCGTGCGCCCTCGGCTTGGCCGTCCTCCTGACGGCAACCGCCCTCTCCGCGAAGATCGTCTACCGTCAACCCTTGGACGAAGCGGGCCAGTCCGGTGTTTGCCTGCAGGGCGACAAGCTCTTCCTGACCATGCACGCGAAGCTGGAAGGTCGCATGAAGGGAGGATTCTTTTTCAACGGCGACGTCGTAGGCCAATGTTTCGACAAGTTGACCGGCAAGTTGCTTTGGTCGGTCGACCTGCCCGGCACTTGGGCAGGGCGCGTCCTTGAGTCGTGGCACGACTCCACCAGCCTGCTCCCGGTGGCCACCGACAAGTACGTCGTCTTTCACAACCTGAACGGCATGCTGGCCTGCTTCACCCATGAGGGGAAACTCGTTTGGGAACGTAAATGGCAGGCCCCGAACCCGGATATCAAGAATTGCCGGATGTTTCTAAACGGTGGGGAATTGCTCGTGTCCATACCTTCGGGAAAGATTGCGGTGGAGGAAAATGCAAAACATCCCGCCCTGCCTTTCTACCAAATGCATTCCATCGATCTAGTGACGGGAAAGGATGTCTGGGTCTCCCCTGTATTGCTTCACCACGGGACGCAGTACTCATTGGGCGAATGGAAGGGCAAAGCGGTGATCGTGGCCTCCATGATCGACCTCTCCCACTGGAAGTTCAAGCAGGGTCGCAAGGGATACTTGCTATCGCTGGAGGACGGAAAACCGATCCTGACCTTCGACCTGCCGCCCGCAATTCCCCACCAAAAGAACCAGCTCTGCCAAGGAAAGTTCCTCGTCACGGGAACCGCCCGCAAGGAAACCCAGTTTCACCTGGTCGATCCCGAAACCGCCAAGATAACCGCAGAATTTTCCTTCGAGAAACCCGACCGTTATTTCGGATGGAACGAAAAGGAATACGCGGAACAAGACTTTGTTCCGGAATACGTCGACAGGACGTTGCGCGGCAAGGGCCAGCCCACGCCGTCGACGGTTCATGCATTCGAAGACCGCATCTACTTTTGGCGCTACGACAGCGGAGACATTGGCTGCATCGACGTAAAAACCGGCAAGTCCGTATTGGTCGAGGCTCCGATCCAAGTATTGGCCGACAAAATCGTCTGGAACAAGGTCGACTTTCAGTTCACCAAGGGAATCCTTAACTCCCGCGACTTCAACGTGAACAAACGGGTGGGCTCGGTGCGCGGCATACAACGGGGCGGGTTCGGCCACACCAACCCGGCCTGGCCCGTTCGCCATAAAGACAAGCTCTATTGGCAAGGCGGAGCCGGCGTGCTCTACGTCATCGATTTGACCAAGCCGTTTTCACCCGATGCCTTGAGCTGGGTAGCAACGGACCCCGTGGGCTCATCCTGGACCTTCGGCGCCCCCGCCATCGACCAGACGGGCATCTACGTGCGCTCCCAAAGGGACTTGGTCCGGATCACTCCTTAACCCAGCAGGTCCTTGACCACCTTGGACGGTTCGACCCCGGTCAACCCAAGGTCCAGACCCTTGAACTTGTACTTGAACTTGTGGTGATCGATCCCAAGGAGGTGTAAAATGGTGGCGTGCAGGTCACGCACGTGAACGGGATCCTCGGCGACGTGATAGCCGAACTCGTCGGTCGTGCCGTAAGTGAGCCCCTGTTTCGTTCCGCCCCCCGCCATCCACATGGTGAACCCGTGCGGATGGTGATCACGCCCCCATGTCTTGCCGGACACCTGGGCGACGGGCGTGCGCCCGAATTCGCCACCCCAAATCAGAAGGGTTTCTTCCAGTAGACCCCGTTGCTTCAAATCTTTGATCAGGGCAGTGATCGGACGGTCGGCCGCGCCGCATTGCCGCTTATGCTGGTGCTCGATATGCGTATGTGAGTCCCAACCGCGATCGTACAGTTGAACAAAGCGCACGCCACGCTCCACCAAGCGCCTGGCGAGCAGGCAATTGTTGGCGAAGGAAGGTTTGCTTGGATTGGCTCCGTAGAGACTGAGAGTGCCCTTCGACTCCTTGGTCAAGTCGGTCAACTCCGGTACGCTGGTCTGCATCCGGTAGGCCATTTCGTAGGAGGCGATGCGGGAAAGAATTTCCGGGTCATTGACCTCCTCGTGGTGGCGCTTGTTCATCCACTTCATGAGATCGAGTTGCTCCCGGCGACGCTTGGAACTCACGCCGGCCGGATTGTTCAGGTAAAGGACGGGGTCGGGGCCCTTGAGGAAAGGGACGCCCTGATGCTTGGAGGGCAAGAATCCATTCCCCCAGAAACTCTGGAGAAGGGGTTGTGAACCTTTGGTGGGCCCCGAGGTCATGACGACGTAATTGGGCAAGTTCTTGTTCTCCGAACCAAGACCGTAGGAAAGCCAAGCCCCCAAAGTCGGGCGACCAAAAAGAATGGATCCGCAGTTCATCATGTTGACCCCCGGATCATGCACGTTGGTGGTCGTCTTCATCGAGCGGATCACGGTCAGCTCGTCCGCCACCGTGGCAAGGTGCGGTAAAAGCTCGGACATGACGACACCGGACTGTCCGCGCGGGGCGAACTCGTAGGGTGAGCCCTTGAGGGCCGGCAACCCTCGTATAAGGGCGAAACTCTGATGGTCCTTCAGTAACTCGGGCGGAATCTTCTTTCCGTCCATCTTGTTGAGCAAGGGCTTGGGGTCGAACAAGTCGACGTGAGAGGGCCCGCCCGCCATGAAGAGAAAAATGACGCGCTTGGCCCGAGGAGGCAGGTGGAGTTTACTCAGGACTCCGCCATTTGCCACCGGATTGTCTGCGTATCCTTCCGACTGGAGCATCGAGGCCAGGGCAATGGAACCCAAGCCCATCGCGGAGTCCTTGAGGAAGGAGCGACGCTCCATCGATTCAAGGCTGGAGATTCCATCCAGTGGATCACTCATGGTCGGGTAATGGTTTCATCGAGATTAAGGAGGACGCTACAGGCCAAGGCCCAAGCCGCATCCTCGTTCCAGTCCTCCCGCTGATGCTTCAGGTAGGAAAGGAACTTGCTTCGTTCCGCAGGCTCCGGGGCACGTCCCAGAATGAGACGAAAGGCTCGTTCCAGTCGCTTTGGGTCACTGCCCTCGACTTCACTGATCAAACGGGCGGCAAAAGCGGTAGCCGCTGCATGAAAGATCGGGTCATTCATGAGGGCAAGGGCCTGGGTCGGAACGTTCGACACATCCCTTCGGACGACGCAATTGTCGCGAGCCGGCGCGTTTAAAATTTCCAGTGTCGGATGCAGGGCCATCCGTCGCCAATAGGTGTACATCGTGCGGCGATGACGATCCATACCCTGGCTGTTGTTCCATTTCCCGGGCAGTACGCGCTGCTCCCAGTAGTCCGGGGTTTGAGTCGGATAAACAGGCTTCCCCCCGACTTTCCGAACCAGCAACCCGCTCACGAAAAGAGCTTGGTCTCGAATTTGTTCGGCCGGCAAACGAACGCGCGGCATATGCCCGAGCAAGAGGTTTTCGGGATCGCGTCCGGAGGCGTCGGATGGAACGCGGGCGGATTGCCGATAAGTAGCCGAGGTGACGATCAGCCGGTGCATGCGCTTCATGTCCCATCCACTGGCCACGAACTCGGTCGCCAACCAGTCGAGCAAGCGTGGATGGGTCGGGGGTGTTCCCTGTGCCCCGAAGTCGTCCGGTGTGCGCACCAAGCCATGCCCGAAATAGCTTTGCCAAAAGCGATTCACCACCACCCGCGCGACCAACGGGTTCTTGCCCCCAACCAACCAACGGGCAAATTCCAGGCGGTTGCCCGGCTGAAAGCTCTTGGGCAGGTCAAACAGGTCGGGAACGGCCGGGGACACTTGGGCGCCCTTGTTCAGAAAACTACCGCGAAGGTGGATGAAGGTGTCACGGGGCTTTGCTCGCTCACGCATCACGGGCACGGCGTCCACCACCTTGGGGGCGCCCTTTTGGTCATCCAGTTTACGAAGCTTGGCTTGCAGCTCATCGACCTTCTTGCCCGCTGCCCCGATGGAGATTTGATCACCCACGGCCCGACCGCTGAGGCGAACCTCGCTCAGTTTGCCCTCGAAACGATAGGCATTTGCCTTCGGGCTGCTGTTGTAGCCCGAGCCAATGGCAAGAGGCCGACTGGACTTGGCGATGAACGCCGGCGGATTGCCGCTCACCTTCGCCGCCTTGTCCTCAATGCCGTCGATAAACAAGCGGACGGATTTGCCAGCCACGAACTCGACCGCCACCAAGTGCTCCTTGCCGTCGTTCACCGCTTGGCTTCCGTAAACCGTAACACCGTTGAAGGATTCGGCCCGCGAGGACACCCAGAAGAACAAATGTCCGGGCACACTGCCCTTGTCCCCT
>MDTC01195032.1_pt1 | contig 10973 bp, 11 predicted proteins | sample 811181 | NCBI WGS metagenome assembly MDTC01 (sample SAMN05326644, study PRJNA326480) | marine metagenome | isolation source: seawater | place: Pacific Ocean: North | collected 2011 | reverse complement strand
TGGCATGCTCAAAAAGTGTGACGGGTCAGTATTTGTGCGGAGAACGTCAGATCGCCGTGCCCAAAAAGCGACGGAATACCAGATCAGTTTCAAAACTTGAAATAAATGGAGCATCGGCAAACAATCTGAGGAATTTGTGTGCGGAGGTACCTCTTGGCACTTTGACATGCGTAACCGGTGTATCCGGAAGTGGAAAATCGACATTTACGGTTGAAACACTGTACCGAGCATTGGCACGACATCTAAATAACTCCCGGGTCATTCCAGGTGCCTACGAAAATATTAAAGGTTTGGAACACTTGGACAAGATTATAGAAATTGATCAGTCACCAATTGGACGAACGCCTCGTTCTAATCCAGCAACGTACACGGGTGCATTCACGCCAATACGAGAATGGTATGCAAACTTACCCGAGGCAAAAGCAAGGGGATATGCGCCGGGACGTTTCTCATTCAATGTTAAAGGCGGACGATGCGAAGCCTGTCAGGGTGATGGAGTAATAAAAATCGAAATGCATTTTCTGCCAGATGTATATGTCCAGTGCGACGTTTGCGAAGGCAGACGCTACAATCGAGAGACATTGGAGGTGCGGTTCAAGAATAAATCTGTAGCTGATGTACTTGCCATGACAGTGGAGGAAGGAGCAGAATTTTTCCATGCTGTTCCTTCAATACGAGATAAATTGGCAACCCTTAACCGCGTGGGGCTTGGTTATGTGCAAATCGGTCAGCAAGCAACAACACTTTCCGGAGGTGAGGCGCAGCGAGTAAAACTCGCTAAGGAACTCGCGAAACGAGCCACTGGCCGCACTCTTTACGTATTGGATGAACCTACCACTGGTCTTCATTTTGAGGATATACGGAAGTTACTTGAGGTGCTGCACGCGATAGTCGACACGGGCAACACAGTTGTGGTTATCGAACATAATCTCGATGTAATCAAAACAGCTGATCATATTATAGACCTTGGACCCGAAGGTGGAGAAAATGGTGGCAAATTAGTGGCAAGCGGCACCCCGGAAGAGATTGCCAAAGTAAAAAAAAGCTATACAGGTATGTATCTGAAAACAGTATTGAAAAAACAAAACGAACGTTCACGAAGAAAAAACTTTTAAAGCAGACATATTTGCTCCATACATCACTGCCGGAAATCCTTTAATTTTTTTTTCATACAATTCATATAATGTAGGTGAGGGTGTGCAAAACATCTACAATAACTGTGCTGGCATCAATCATGTCTGAGAAACAATCACCCATCCACATAATTGGCGGCGGCTTAGCTGGATCTGAAGCTGCTTGGCAAGCAGCCCAAGTGGGCGTGCCAACAATCATTCATGAGATGCGACCAACCCGTGCCACCGAAGCACATAAAACAGATGGTTTGGCTGAATTGGTGTGTTCCAACTCTTTTCGCTCTGATGATGCACTTAGTAACGCTGTAGGGTTGTTACACGAGGAAATGCGCCGTTGCGGGTCAATTATCCTCACAGCCGCAGATGCCAATAAGGTGCCAGCCGGAGGCGCTCTTGCAGTAGACCGCGACGGTTTTAGCAATACGATTACCAATGCTTTAAATAATGAACCTCTAATCGACATAGAAAGAGCTGAGATCACAGAAATCCCATCGGGAGATTGGGATAATGTCATAGTAGCTACCGGCCCTCTTACATCACAGGAATTAAGTACCTCAATTCTGAATGCCACCGGTGAAGACAATCTCGCTTTCTTTGATGCTATTGCGCCAATCGTTTATCGAGATAGTATCAATTTCAACATCGCATGGTTCCAATCACGCTATGATAAGGGTGATGGCGCAGATTATATAAATCTTCCGATGACCAAAGAGCAATACCTAACGTTTTTAGAAGAAGTTAATCAGGGTGATAAAACAGAGTTTAAATCCTGGGAAGAGACACCCTATTTCGAAGGCTGTCTTCCACTAGAGGTTATGGCAGAACGAGGTCCAGAGACACTTCGTTTTGGACCGCTTAAGCCGGTAGGATTGACTAACCCACGGGATCCAAACCAAAAACCCTATGCTATAGTACAGCTCCGACAAGATAATGCCTTAGGCACATTGTACAATATGGTGGGTTTTCAAACAAAACTTAAGTATGCTGAGCAAACTCGCATTTTTCAGATGATACCAGGCCTTGAAAATGCTCGGTTCGCGCGGCTCGGCGGCCTTCATCGAAATACCTTTTTGAATAGTCCGCTTTTACTAGATGATCAGTTGCGCTTAAAACAGGATCCTCGCCTTCGGTTTGCAGGTCAAATTACCGGTGTGGAGGGGTACGTGGAATCTGCTGCTATGGGGCTATTGGCAGGCCGTTTTGCAGCCGCTGAAAAATTAGCAGCCACCATAACAGCACCGCCGCTGACAACTGCCCTAGGCGCACTGATCAATCACATTACTAAAGGGGCCGAGAGTTCTACTTTTCAGCCTATGAATATTAATTTTGGCTTATTCCCTCCACCCATTATTCCAGAGGGAAAACGCAAACTCCGAGGTCGCGAGCGCAAACTTGCGTACACCACTCGAGCGAAAAATGACCTCCAAGACTGGCTTTCTTAAACTAAACCAAGGGGGATAAACTACTGCCATTTTCTACTCCATACCTTGAGTGCAAGGCGCACCTCATGAAACGGAATGGGTAACGAAACAGCATAAATATATGGGTCGTAATTAACCCGCTTCAGGCGCATCAGATACCAACGTGCCTGAACAGCGGACAGCACGGCGGGGTATGCCGCGCGTGACAGCTTAATCCCAGCCACCTCATCCAAACGCAAGAAGGCCATTTCGCCGAGCCTAGATATGATCTTTGATAATTCCGAAGATGGCCTGAGTGAGAGCAAAGTTCGTTCACTAAGGCCCGCCTCATCCATCAAATCTACGGGTAAGAAATTTCGATTCTGTTTGAAAAAGTATGGTGCTGCCCTCAACAAACCTGCAATACCATAACAAAGAGATGCCGTACTAACTGCGAGCGTGTTTTTTTCATTTTCTGGCACCTCAAGCACCTTCAATGCTAAGCGGTTTAAGGGGGTTACGGTTTTATCGATATAAGCAAATAGAGTCTCTACGTTTGCAAAAGACTTATTTTTTAGGTCATTCATTCTACCCATAATCAGGGTCTGTAATTCCTCCCTATCCAAACCCCACCTCTCATACGCGTGCGCCAACGCTTGAACAACCTGGTGCTGCCTTGGCGTTCCTTTGCAAATTTCTTCAATGGCATCTGACCACCATTGCAATCTTATCTCCCCCAGCATTGGTTCAGATACAGTTTCTCGTATTTTAGCAATTTCGTGATTAAAAGCATGGATCGCCCAGAGTGCAGGCCGTTTCTCAACCGGCGCAAAAAGACTCACAACGTATGCATCATGTGCCACACGCCGAACGAGGTCACGACAATAGATATCATTGTCATTCCAGTTCATTAAGGTACCCAGTCAACCCTATTTAAAACAGATTATATAATTAAGTTTCATATTTTAATATGTAATGACCTTACAAAAGTTCGACACCTGTTTGCACGCAGGCATATAATAGCCTGCCAAAAACTGGACCGTAAGAGAATTCATAATTATTGCTGGAACTTTATCTATGGATAAACTGCAGAAGATATCGTGGATTTTACTCTTGAGATAAAGTTCTAAGCCTTATCACAACCCACTATTGAAGCTTGCAAAAGTAGACTACTACACAATTGGATGTCTTGCCGGATAACCGTAGGCCTTAAAAATGGCTCTCAGTAAAGTCATATGCTGTAATTTCAGAAAGACCACCCGGACAACCCTATGACTGAGAAAGACATGGAGTCAAAATTCAGCAAACTGTTTTCAAAATTTGGTAATGAAAAAAAGGCAAATGAAATAATTAATTTGGTAAGAAAAACCGATCATTTGAAAAATATGTCTGCTTTAATTGCAGCTTTGGAGAAACGCAACTAAACCAACATTAAAGCAGCTGCGACTCTGCGACCCTCAGCTAACAGAACATTATAGGTACGACATGCTGCGCCGGTGTCCATGCTGTCTACACCAACCCCTTGGGCCCGGATGCATTCCCTCAGTTCATTTGGGATACGTTCCATTTTTTTTCCGGTGCCGATCAGCAGAACTTCTATACTTGGGTCAGCATTGAAAATCGGTCTAAGGCTACCTGATTCGACATCAGAGATACTTGAAATTGGCCACTTAACGGTCTGTTCCGGAGTAACGATGACACAACTGCTCCACACTACCGATGCTATTCTAAACCGCCCAGGTCCGTAGCTATCAACGACTTGGAGACCCTCCGGAACGCTGGTACTCACGTCCATCCAAAGACCCCTTATTCTCCTGATTGCGGTGAATATTTACCTTCACCGCCGCTATTTCGCTCTACCCTGAGATAGAGTAAAGTTGGAACCGCAAGAGCCACAGATGAGTATGTTCCAATCAGCACGCCAAATATTAGAGCGATTGAGAACCCACGAATCACCTCACCGCCTAACACTACTAGCGCCAGTAAGGCCAGCAACGTTGTCACGCTAGTCATGACCGTGCGAGCAAGCGTCTCATTTATGGACTTATTAAATAATTCAGTAAGAGGCATACTCTTGTATCGGCGCATATTTTCACGGACACGATCATATATTACAACAGTATCATTTATAGAGTAGCCGGCTATTGTTAATAATGCAGCTACAGAAGCGAGGTTAAATTCAAGTCCTAAGAGTGAGAATAAACCAATCGTTGCTAACACATCATGACTAAGAGCAATGACTGCCCCCAAACCAAACTGCCACTCAAAACGGAACCACACGTATAGCAGAATAGCGCCGATCGCCAATAGCACAGCCAATATGGCAGCTTCTTTGAGCTCGGCACCAACAGTAGGGCCAACTGTCTCAGTTCGACGAAATTCTATTACCTCATTCTTAATTGCCTCAGAAATTAAAGCCACTGCCTCCTGTTGTTGCGCATCACCACCCTTCTGGCGTTGAACGCGAATTAGCACGTCGTCAGGAGCCCCGAATTCCTGTATGGAAACTTCGCCAAGCCCTAGGTTGCTTATCTTGTTTCTCAGACCAGCCACATCTGCAGGACCGTCAGTTTTTACTTCAACGAGAATACCACCTAAAAAATCTATCCCCAGATTAAGTCCCTTAACCCCAAGAAGACTTAGCGATCCGACAATTAGAAATACTGAAAAAATAAGTGCAACGAAGCGCTTTTCTATAAACGCTATATTTGTGTTGTCCGGAACGAGGCGGAGCTTAATCATGTTTGAAAATGCCTTAAATCATCATCTCAGTTGGGCGGGCTGACCGTAGCCAGGTAACCACCATTAATCGTGTAACCATTATGGCTGTGAACATAGAAGTGATGAGCCCAAAAGTGAGCGTCACAGCAAACCCTTGAATGGGCCCTGACCCAAATGCATAAAGTAGAATTGCTGCAATGAGTGTTGTAAGATTAGAATCAATAATAGTAACTAATGCCCGGCCATATCCTGCTTCAACGGCGTTAATAGGCGTTCTTCCAGAGCGTAATTCTTCCCTTATTCTCTCAAAAATAAGAACATTCGCATCAACTGCCATTCCTACAGTCAAAACAATTCCAGCTATACCCGGTAAGGTTAACGTCGCCTGAAGAGCAGAAAGCAACGCTGTTAACAAGGCTACATTGATAAAAAGAGCAATATCAGCCATTATGCCAAAACGCCCGTAAACCAACACCATAAAAACAAGCACTGCGACGAACCCAATTATACTGGCAGCTTTTCCGGCCTCGATTGAATCTCTCCCTAGACCTGGCCCGACGCTGCGCTCCTCGAGAAAAGTGACGCCCGCCGGCAGAGCACCAACACGAATAAGCAGGGCCGTTTCTTGGGCTTCCTTAATCGAAAAACGCCCGGTTATTACACCATTACCTTGACAAATTGGTTCGTTGATGACCGGAGCGCTTATGACTTTTGTGTCAAGAATAATTGCTAGTTGCCGATTAACATTTTCCCGACTTGCTTTGCAAAACTTACGCGCTCCAATTGTATCGAAACGAAAAGTAACTGCAGGACGATTTTCATGGTAGGTACCGGCTGCATCGACAATATTTTCTCCACCAACTCTTACCCGTTTTTCAACCGTGTAACAGATTGGTTGTCCGCTAGCGTCGGTGTCATCTGAACGCATGAGCTGTGCACCACCTCGCATTCTCTTTGGAGAGTCAGTGCAGAGGTGCATTTTTTTTACCTTTTGGATGGTAAGCTTGGCGGGCTTGAACTTGTCTTTAAGCGAAGCATCACCGCCCGGAACTTGGACCAAAATGCGTTTTTCTCCCTGACGTTGTATTGATGCTTCCAATGTTCCGGTTGCATCAATACGACGACGTATCACCTCTACAGTGCGGCTGAGGATATCGTCTTTTTGTTCAGCTAAAAATTTTGAAGAATACGCAATGGCGAAGGAACCTTTTTCATCAACTTCATATTCCAGATTACCAATTCGATCACGCAACTTTTTGCGCACGATCTCTGTCTTACTAGGATCAAGCAATTTAAATCGCACACTATTACCTGAGATAGATATACCCGAACTGCGTGCCTTAGCCTGCCGAAGCGTTACGCGTACTGATGCCTTCAGGTTTTCTACTTGCTGCTTAAAGACGGAATCCACATCAACATCCATCAAGAGATGGAGGCCTCCTTGCAAGTCGAGCCCCAAATTCATACGCTTGCCGGGCAGCCATTCACTGCCGAGATCAAATGTTCCTTCCTTAAAAAAATTAGGAAGAGCGTACAAAAAACCCATCCCACAAACAGACAAGATGAGTATTTTTTTCCATGTCGGAAAATTAAGCATCACGCAGTCCGATTATTTAAATATTTATTTTTTAGCGGTATCATTAGCCGGCTCTGTTTTGGATATAACCTCGGAAATCGTGCCGCGGGCTACTCGAACGCGAACTCCGTCGGCTATTTCTAGCGCAACTTCTGCCTCATTAGTAATCTTTGCAACGGTTCCATAGATACCCCCTGCAGTGACAACCTTATCTCCACGACGCAGAGCACCGATCATCTCGCGATGTGCTTTCACTTTCTTTTGCTGTGGGCGGATCATTAGAAAATAAAAAACACCAAAAATAAGCACCATCATGATAATGGTCTGCATTAACCCACCACCACCAGCAGCTCCGCCGCTTTGTGCCCATGCAGTTGAAATCAACATTGAACTCTCCTTACCGTACTGATGTTAGCAAAATCGAAGACCATTTTATTAGACGAGACGCGACTATACTCAGAACCGCAGTAATTTCAATTCTGAACAACATCGCTGACATACCAAATTTTTCAACATAAATGTTTTAAAATGGTACTTCTTCTAAAACATTCATGATACCTCCTAAGAATAGCTATATTTTACGGCGAGTGTTGAAAGATGAAAATTGACAATCTGGCAAACAAATTTCTCGAAAGGATTGCAATTGCACTTGAAAAAATTGCACCAACCGATGAAATACAGAGCGACCTTAATCTGGCAGATGGTTACGTTTGGCAAGCAGATCGAGGTTGGCTCGAACCGGTTAAACACATCAATAAAGTAGATATAAGCTTGCTGCAGGGCATAGACAAACAAATCGCGTTGCTGCTTGAGAACACTGAACGCTTTTCAAAGCAATTACCTGCAAATAATGCATTACTTTGGGGCGCACGCGGTTCTGGAAAAAGTTCTCTCGTAAAGGCAGCGCACGCCGAAGTTAACCGGAATATAAAAGATTTGTCATCTCGGATTGCGCTCATCGAGATACACCGAGAAGATATCCCCACACTGCCAAATTTACTCTCCATATTGCGAGAAACCCCACGGCCATGTCTTGTCTTTTGTGATGATCTTTCTTTTGATGGTGAAGATACAAGTTATAAGTCACTGAAAGCCCTTCTTGAGGGAGGAATTGAAGGCCGACCCAAAAATGTGATTTTTTACGCTACCTCAAACCGGCGTCATTTACTTCCTCGAGACATGATGGAGAATGAACAATCTACCTCTATTAATCCTTCTGAGGCAGTTGAAGAGAAGGTGTCGCTTTCCGACCGATTTGGTCTTTGGCTAGGCTTTCATAACTGTACCCAAGAAACCTATTTAACGATGGTAAGACACTATATGGAACATTTTGAATTAGACACGAAAAGTATGGACTGGGAAAAGGAAGCAAATACGTGGGCGATCACTCGGGGTGCGAGATCCGGACGTGTCGCCTGGCAGTATATCCAGGATCTAGCAGGACGATTGGGCAAATCATTAGATTAATAACGTGCAGCTGTCCTTCGGACCAAATGCCTTAGCGGATTGACCGAGCGTCTGCCCTTCCGAATTTCAAAATGCAGTTGCGGGCGCGCAACTGCACCCGTACTCCCAACTTTTGCGATAATTTGACCTCGCCGCACTGTTTGGCCCCGTTTAACTAAAAGTACAGAATTATGTGCATAGGCTGTCACATATCCTCCGGAATGCTTAATCAAAATCAGATTACCAAAACCTGCCAATTCACTGCCGCCATAAGCAACAACACCATTCTCTGCTGCTCTCACTGGCGAACCAGCAGCCGCTGCGATATTGAGGCCATCATTATACAAACCACCCTTCTTTTTCCCGAACCTGGAAATAACTTTTCCGCGTACCGGCCAAAGAAAACGAGATGAGGTGCGTGGTGGAGCCTTTAATTCAGGCACTTTTTTTGACCTACCCGTCTTAGGTGCTTTCGGTACCCCTGCCGTTCTAGAATATTGAGTCGAGGCGACTTGCCGATTTTTTGGCAATATCAATTTCTGCCCTATAGCAATTCGATAGGGTGATTTTATATTATTAAGGCGGGCCAATGCACTGACTGAAACATTACTCTGCCGAGAAATGGAATACAGCGTATCTCCTTTGCGCACAGTGTGATTAGTGGGGCCAGCTATTCTCGCTATGCGCAGTTGATCACCTATCTGCAGACGATATGGTGGTGAAAGCCGATTGTGGTTTATAATATCTCGTATTGGAACACCGAATTTCTTTGAAATCCGGTAAACTGTGTCACCTCGTCGCACAATATAAGATTGGCGATCATTAGACGATTTTACATAATTGACAAATCTTCCACCGCCATCACTAAAGGAGCCGCAGCCAGCCAATAGACCAAGCAATTTTGCCAATATCATAAAACGGACAGTTTTCCGCCTCATCAGTTCCTCAAAAAAAAACAGGGTTACCTGTTTGTTGTTCCGTCTGTTTCAGGCATTCCCGCAATTAAAGGCAGAAACCGCACATCGAAAAGATCCTGAACATCTACTCCATCTCGATTTTTTGCAATACGCATTACCCTCTGAACACCGTGCACTGGCCCAATGGGAGATACCATAACACCATCTTCGGCCAATTGGCCTAAAAGAATATCGGGTATATTCTGGCTTGATGCCGCGATTATGATACGATCAAACGGTGATTGTACCGGCCAACCTTTTTGACCATCACCCAACTGCGTAGTGACATTAAAGCATTTAACAGCCGCAAGCCTCGCCTCCGCATCCGCGAGCAGACTAGCGTGTCTCTCAATAGAATATACTCTACGATATAGCTGTGTAAGGATCGCTGTCTGATACCCTGAACCGGTCCCTATCTCCAACACCTTTAATCGCTTTCCTGTACCAAGCGCACTTATCATCCGTGCTACAACATTAGGATCACTGATAGTTTGCCCCATGCCTATCGGTAGCGCTGTTTCATCATATGACCTGTCTCGAAAAGTAGAAGGAACGAAAAAATCACGTGGAATACGCTCAAATGCTGAGATTATCTTGGCATCTGTTACTCCGGCCTGACGAAGTGACATTACTAGCCGGATTTGTTGCGTTGCGAGAACCTCAGAAATTTTCTTCTCCTACCAACATCAATCTTCATTAAATAAAGTCTTCAGCTCGCTAAGTGCACCCGCATGCGTTTGGTTTACATGTAGTGGAGTGATAGAAATCGCGCCGCGCTCAACTGCTTTATTATCCGCATCACCGTGTCCCAAAGATTGTCCCGGATGAGGATTTCCAATCATGTATAAATTATTTTTCCGAGGGTCAGCCACTTCAACGATCTGGTACGACTTACTGCGCCGCCCCTGACGGACCGGAATAATTTCAGAAACGTTTTCCTCAGGGTGGTCGGGGAAGTTTATATTCATGAAAACATCCCTACGCCATTTTACTGATAACAACCGAGAAATAATTTCTGGCGCAAACCGTTTTGCAACAGACCAATTCGTCCTTCTAGCATAGTTGGACTGTTGACTTAATGAAATTGACGGAAATCCCAGTAACGCCCCCTCCATAGCGGCAGCAACAGTGCCGGAATAACTGATATCATCAGCAATATTCAGACCTTGATTGATACCGGCCAATACCAAATCAGGTGGCGTATCTTTCATAATGGTATTAATCGCCATCAACACGCAGTCGGTTGGAGTCCCCACAACCGAATACTTTTTTTTTGAAATTCTCTCAATCCGGACCGTTGCGTTTAGTGTTAAAGAATGACTGGATCCACTTTTTTCTGTTTCCGGGGCAAATATCCAAATGTCACTGGTAAACTCACGCGCAATTTTTTCTAACACCCGCAGACCCAAGGCATTAATTCCATCGTCATTCACAAGCAATATACGTTTCCCTTTTGGATCGATTGGCGTGACCGACACGAACTAGTCCTTCTCAATTTTAGTAATGCCATTTAGATAGGGGCGCAAAGCACTTGGAATGGAAATTGAACCATCCGGGTTTTGATAATTTTCAAGAATAGCTATTAGAGTCCGGCCGACCGCTAAACCGGAACCATTAAGGGTATGCACGAAGCTGGTTCCTTTCTGACCAGGTGATTTAAACCGTGCATTAAGCCGCCGTGCTTGAAAACAGCGGCAAGAAGAACAACTTGATACTTCACGGAAATTATTTTGTCCGGGCA
>MDTC01160143.1_pt1 | contig 10974 bp, 10 predicted proteins | sample 811181 | NCBI WGS metagenome assembly MDTC01 (sample SAMN05326644, study PRJNA326480) | marine metagenome | isolation source: seawater | place: Pacific Ocean: North | collected 2011 | reverse complement strand
TTTACCTGTTGGCATTGGCCCCTTTGGCATTGGCCCCTTTGGCATTGGCCCCTTTGGCATTGGCCCCTTTGGCATTGGTGGAGCCATAGGATCATGTCTTACATCCTTCGCCCTGTAATTACTTTCGGGTTGCGATGGCATAGTATGACCATATATGGTGACGTTACCAAGTTTATTTGGCGATGGATATCCCATCCAGTCTAAGTTAAGAGTAATGATAAAATCACCTTGTTGAGCGAAGAAATTAGGACGACAGTTGGGAACTTCCGAACTCTTGTTCACAATTCCTACACATAGTCTTCCATCATAGGGTCCATCTGTACCATCTATTTTACACATAATAGAAAAGTTATTGGCTCTTACAAACTCCATAAAAGCAAGATCTGGTTTAACGTAAATAGCTGGTGCTTTATTAATGTTATCACTTGATAAAACATCCCAACGAATAATTGAATATGACATCTTTATATTAATATAAGAAAAACTTTAAATTTAAAGGGTCTAATTCTTGAAATAAAAATGTCTATTAAAGGATACGTGGATGAACTTAACTTACTCAATGAAGAAATTAAACGCAACAACATGCGCAACAAAAAACTTAGAGAAAGAATTAAGCAATTAGAATCAAACATAGCAGCCTACTTACAGTCCAAAGACCAAACTGGAGTTAAATACAATGGTCATGCTATAGTTGTAGAGCACAAACCCAAACATCTGATTAAGAAAAAGAAAGACAAAGAAGAAGATATCATAAATGTCTTAAAATCCCTTGGTGTTGATGATGTTGATTATGCCTATCAAAAATTACAAGAAGCTCAACGAGGGGAAACCGTGGAACATACAAAACTCAAAGTAAGTAAACTAAAAAATTCTCAAAACAGATTTTAGAATTGATTTTAATATAAATATATATTAAAAATATAAGTACCATATAAAATGACAATAACCACAGCAGAATTCCAAAATAAACCTGACTTTTATAATTCACAACAGGAATGCCTGATTGAATCAAAAAATTATGAAGGAGTTATGAACACAAACCCAAGATACAAACACTTCACTCAAAACAACTTTACTGCTGGAGATGAAGAACAGTTCCAAACATACAGGGATGAAACAAATGGAAACCTATGTATTCCAAATATTTCCCTAAATAATAACTTATTTAAGGAACAAAGGTTTCCTGAATGGTCCAAATATAAAGATGTCAAAGCTACAGCTGTTATTAACACGTTTAGATACATTTTCCATAAGTTCAAGAAGGGTATCTTCGTTAAGATTGTAGATAACAAGCTTAGAGTATTTCTACCTTTTTCTAAGGTTAATTTTAACAATGAATGGGCGGACAGAATGAAAGCTGACCCATCTAAATACTCTAACATCAACGACTTCTTAAAATTTGTAGCGGAACAGGGAGGTTATAAGTTTAGACCATACACTGTTAACCAAATCATAGAAGAATGGTATGGAAATAATTGTTTGATTAGAAGTGATTTATCAAGAGATAATCAAACTGGTAAATTTTTCCCAACAGAGGGAGATTCTAACGTTGGAAATGTCAAAAATATGCTAGAAACACTCTGCGCACGTCGTAAGATTCCTGATATAGAACTATTCATTAACCGTAGAGATTTTCCACTACTCACAAGGGATGAAACAGAACCATATAATAATATATGGGATGGAACAAATATTCCACTCATCTCCCATAACTATTCAAAATATATTCCCATATTATCAATGGCAACAGCTGAAAGATACGCAGATATAGCCATCCCCACTTGGGAAGATTGGACAAGAGTCCAGACCCTTAACAACATATGGTTCCCAGACTCTTGTAGAGACTACAACGAAGATTTCAACAAAGATTGGGACACAAAAATACCAACTGCCGTATTTAGAGGTGCCAGCACCGGATGCGGAGTCAATATGGAAACAAATATGCGCCTCAAATTATCAAACTTGTCTTACACAACTCCCCCCGACGAAGAAGGCATTCCATACCTTAACGCAGGTATCACTAAATGGCAACTCCGCCCCCGGAAAATACAAGGGGAACAATACTTACAAACCATAGATATTAATACTCTACCATTCGGCCTTGTTGATAAACTCTCCCCCATCCAACAATCTAACTACAAGTATATAATTAACGTAGATGGAAACGTATCAGCATTCCGCCTATCCCTAGAACTTAATATGGGCTCTGTTATTCTTTTAGTTGATTCACCATGGAAAATATGGTATAGGGATATGCTCGTTCCTTATACCCATTATGTACCAATCAAACAAGACCTATCAAACCTTATTGACCAAATCAAATGGTGTAGAAAAAATGACAGTAAATGTAAAGAAATCGTTCAAAACGCCCAAGAATTCTTCAACAAATACTTACAGTTTGATGGCATTCTAGACTATATGCAAAAAACTATTGTCGATATCAAAAACGAACTCGGAGTTTATCTATACAACATATCTACACCATTAGAAACACAGATTAATCAAGAATTATTATCTTTAAAAACAGAATATCCAGAAACTAACAAATCAATCATAGATATTAATCAGATACCAATTAGTTCAAGATGTTATGGCCTCTTTCAAGGAGTTCACTGGATTGTTAACATGATTCTCTCATCAGATAAGTACTTTGACGAAATAGCACAAAATACTATTCATATTAGTGACAATAAACTCAGTTCAGTAGATGGATATATGCTGGCAGGATTCCCATTCGCTATTAAATCTACAAAAGACACTAAAAAGATAAGAGAACATATCCACGATGCCTTTATAGGAACCAAATGTATTAATGAACTAACTAAGTATGTTCCTAACTTTATATACACATTTGGTATATACAAAAAAGCTGATACCTATAACGTAATAACCGAATATATCCAAGGGGAAACCCTCCACGAATACATCCAGAATAAGGAAACTTTTAACTTTGAAGAATTTCTCTTCATTATCATACAAATATCATTAGCTATTCAAGTAGCCCAAAACAGATGTGGCTTCGTTCATTGGGACTTGACCCCCTGGAACATTATACTTCAAAGAACAACTCAAATACAACAGTTTGATTATGTATTGAGCCACAACAAAACATTCCGGGTAAAAACACGAGTTATCCCAGTAATTATTGATTATGGTAAATCACACGTAGTATATCAAGAAGAACATCATGGTTTTATCAATATGTTCACAGTTAGCTCAGTCCAAGATATTCTAAGCATTCTACTAACTTCAATAGACCATATCAGAAACTCTCAAAGATTACCAGATAATGATTTCCATTACTTACTCTATGTAGCAAATTTCATCACAGGCACACAATACAGAAAAGAAAAGTTCACAAGCGCCCAAGAACTCCGGACATTTACGAAAAAAGCTAGAAGATACAGTAATCTAATCTCTGATAACAAATATGAACTAGAAAAACTAAATCCAATTGACTTAGTCAAGTACATATATCAAATCAAGAACTATCAAAATATCAGAAAATCTATAGGTTATCCCAAAGATAAAATTAATAATATTATGGAAAAATGCAACAGTCGGCAAGTATTCGAGTTCATACTATCGTCAACTCCAGAAGAACAACTAGAAACTTATATAAATGTTTACATAAGACTCAAAAGATGTTCCCTTCCACTTCCAAACAATATATTTTGCCTATACTACGCTATTCAAAGTCTAGAAAATAACCTCGTGTCCAATAGGGATAGTATGATGTATTTTATTGATTATCTAAACATAAACAGTAAAAAATACGAGAAAATATTTGAGAATACAATTAGATTCCTTCACAGTGTTTATCAAGAAAAAATAGAAAGTCTTAAAAATACAGAGATAAAGTATGAACTGGATGGCGATTTTTCAACTCTTAATATCGCCAACTACACCGAAGAAACATTCTTAGAACCCCAAACTATACTGGAATTACTCAATAAAAACAAAGATACTTCTAACAATCTTACAGATTACAAAGAAATTATTGAATCAGTGTTAAATTACAATGGTACATACCAGCTATCCACTGAAAACAAAGAATATTACGTTAGTTTATTTAATAAATTACTTACAACCAACTCTTTCAATATGTTGTGTAATACCGCTAATGTAAAAACCCTACATATTATGAGTAAAACTATATACACAGAAAATCTTGATCGAATGTCAGAACAGGAACAAGACGGGGATTGTGATAGTTTTTTTAAATATATTAAGACGTACAAGGATATAATACAAGTTATTCAAAATAATTAAAATTTTTCTTTTCTGAATATAAATAAAACATGATCGATACCAAATTTGTATGTACCCTTGCCGCACTTGTAGCAAGTGTTGTAGTTATTTGTAATTACGATAAGAAAGAGAACTTTGTAGAAAATTTCGCTGGTAGCGCTGGTGGTATGCCACAATTCCAAGTCAGAGCTGAGAAGGTTATGGCGTGCAATGAAGAAGCTGCCGCACGTGGCGAATTCTTTTCGGTCCCAAATTTCCAAGCTCAACTTTCCCCAAGAATGTTTGCGGAATCTTACGGTCCTGACATCAGATACAACCTTCCAGCCCAGAAAAATCTCGCTGTTCCCAATCACCCATTAGGTGCCAAAGAACCATTCCAATTCGCTAAAATGGCCAGAGAAAACTACCAAGCCAAACAATCATGTGGTGATGCTAAACAATCCATGCCAGGTGCCGCCCCACCAATCATGAATGCCAACTACCACAATGGCAACTGGAGCAAGGTTGCTTACGCTCCCAACTCTGTTGAAGGTTTTAATGGTGCTCGCCCAGCCGCTATGGCGGCGGCCCGTTCGGCAATGCCAGCGGCGGCCATGGCCCCCGGCAAAACTGGTAATGTAGTTGCTTCCAGTGGTATGCTACCAGCTGCCGCTGTCAAGAGTAACGAACCTGTTGCCCCAAATCTTCCAGTATCCAACATGAATATGCCAATGTCGGCCCAACAAATTGCGGCCGCCGCCAAGGTTGACCCCATGGCCGATCCATCGTGCCTATGTGCCGGTCAAGAAGGTGAACCAATCGTCTATGACAGATACATCATCTCGAACAGAAATAACAGACTACGTGCCCAAGGTGATATGATTCGTGGCGATCTTCCAATCGCCAAGACCAACACCGGCTGGTTCCAAACTTCGGCCAAACCCAACGAAGTCCTCCAACAAGGTGCCCTCAACGTTATCGCCGGTATTGATAATAGCACCGCAAAGGAAATGGCTGCGTTCCTACTCGAACAAACTGGCAACACCGAATCTGCTTCGGCCGGTGTTCCTCTTGACGCCCAAACCGTATCGCAAGTCACTGGACAACCAGCCAATACCGTCCAAATTATCAACCGTGGTCTTGGTATGTAAATTATTAATTAGATATAATACATAAACAATATTATATCTATCTCCATGGTATATCATCTGGATTACCTCTCATGTTTTTCTTGAGATGTCTAACAAGGTCATTTAGTTGCTCAACAGATTTTACTTTAGACAATTGTTCTTTGACATACTGATTATATTTAAGATGACCACTACTATGAACTAATCTCTTAGTATTCAAAACAGTCTTACCCTCTTCATTTGGCATCATCATAATATTATAACTTTCAGCAACATCATAACCATTATCCAGCAAAATATAATGTTTTTTCCATTGTTTAGGAATAATATGATGGTCTTCAACTAATCCCTTAAGATTAAAACGTGCCTTGAAATTACGGCGACTAACTGAACCATACCTAAAACAATTTACAACAAAACATACAAAATAAATAATACGCATGAACTATTTATTTTACTAAACATATTATTCAACCAAATGAATTCTCTCTATACGATAGATATCATCATCCTTCAACTCATTAGTATTACTAACAGTCTCCCTCAACTTCGCAAAAGAATCATATTCCTTAGTAGGTTTCATATACTGAGTCAATACACCATCCCGCTCCCTATAATTCGCCCTTTCCAACAACTCATCTATCGCCTTCTCCCTATCCCTAAAAATACCAAGAACCTCCGAACATTCGGGATTATCAGTCTGAATATACAAGACGCTATACACGGCGTTCATTTTGATTAATTATAAGCAATTTATCTTTTAAACATCTTATATTTGTGTAAATATAAGATAATTAGTTAAATAGACTCTTCATAGCCGTAAACTTCTGATTAATCGCATCATACTTACCCTGAAGATCCTCACACTCCTTACTCTTATTACCCAACTCAACCGTCAAACTATCAATCTGACTTTGTAGGTCATTCACAACTTCCATAATATTCTTCGTTAGCTCACTCGTTAGGGTCTCAACCCTTTTAACTGAAGTAGAACCACTCACATTCTTAGACTTGGGAACCACCTTCCCAACCTGAACTGGTTCAGGAACTGGGTCAGGAACTGGGTCCTCCTTTTGCTCCTCCTTACCATCTTCTTCCTCCTCTTCCTCTTCAGGAGATCCCTCTTCCTCCTCCTCTTCGGGAGACGCCTCTTCGCCACCCTCAGATTGCTCCTCCTCACTACCATCTGCTAACAACGATTCATCAGGCTTAAAGTCCCACTCATCACACAAAGCCATAGCATCTTCATCAAGTGGAATTAACTCATCGTCAACCCACCTACCAATAACTACTCGGTCTTTCTTAGTAGTTCCAGGAGCCTTAAACACACAAGTAGAATCAGGATGCCATGTAGTACCCAACTTTGTTAGCTTCTTTAGAACGATTTTTTTAGATTCACTAGCACTCATTTTTATTATACAATCGTTCCTTTTAGACCATCTAGCTAATCACTATCCGACGACGATGACTCATCAACAACTCCTGCCTTCTTACGAATACGACCAGAAGATTCAGGAGCAACCTTCTCATCTCCTCGACGACTTGAGGGACGCCCCTTAGGTGGAGAACCAACCCTAGACTTCATAGTATCCTTCTGCGAAGCAATATATTGCTTCAATACCATCTTTTCACTACGAATTACAACCTTCTTTAGCTTAGCCTTAAGGTCTACTGTTAATTTATCAACAATCTTATCTATCTCTTGGTCAATTTGAAAATCAGTACTCATTTTGTGTTTATATTGTTTTTCTTTATATTATTTTTGTATTATATAATAAAATGCAAATGCTTAAAAATCCATTAGTAATAATTGCTATCTTACTCTTTATCTTAGTAGTTGTAATTGCCGTATGCTGCTTCATGAATAAAGATAAATTTAGAGCTAAACTAAGAAAAGGAAAACCAACCAGAAAACCAAAAACCTTAAAATCCAAAGCGGATCCTCCAGCAGTTTCTTGTGCTTCCGTGCCAAAAGGCGGCTGCTCGTTCTACAAATGCGACCAATGTATTTCACCCAGAGCCGCATCCTACTGCGTCAAAGGTAAAACAGAATGCGAAGCCTGTGGAGATGAAGCCATCTGGTGCGTTAATGGCAAACCAACCCCAAGACCTCCTCCACCCCCTCCTCCACCACGCCCAACACAATGCCCCCAAACTAACCACCCAATTAGAACAATTACAAGGGACTTTCCAGACGTATTCGGATACTTCGGAAACTCCGAAGCCGCCGCCGGACCAGGCGAACAAGGTTTTGATACATTCCCAGACATATACAACATCATCGTTCTAACTTTCGTTGAATTTGACAAAAACGCCAAATTCAGCTTAGTCATCCAAGGAAAATACGCAAGCTGGGAAGGAGGCAAAGTATCCCTCATAACTGACGCTACAGCATGGTTAGCCAAACCAGATCCATTCGGTAGAGAAAAACACATCTTCATCTCCATCGGTGGCGCCACTTTCCAACCAGGAACATTCGTTGAAAATGACCCCGCAAGAGTAATTCCACCAACCGCAACAGCGTCTTACCCAACTTACGCTCAAATATACAATGGTATCATAACCCTTACCGACGAATACAGAGGGTTATTCACAGGTGTTGATTTAGATTTTGAAGGAGAATCCAGAAAAGCTTTCAGATCACTTACAGCAGTCTGGAGCAACGTCCTAAGAATGCTCAAAGGTACATCTTCCCAAGGATTTACCTATAAAATCAGTTGCGCACCAGAAGCTGATGACAGATCCCTTGATGATTACATGCCTTATATTAGATATTACGACTATTTTATGGTCCAATTCTATAATAATGGTCCCTCTCAACTAACAGCCAAATACAATGTATTTTGGGAAGATGTAACGAATAACCTAAGCGAATGGGCTAACAAAGACGACGCGTGGCAACACGTATGTAATATACAACCAGTCACAGCTTGGCAGTATGCCGCCTTAAAAATTGAACAAAAAATTCAAGAAAATACTCAACAAGGACAAATTCTAAAATTTACACCATTAGTACCTGCTTCAACCCAAGCCGCAGAACTTTTCAATTGCTGGGATTACACCAAGTTCTGTAATGGTTTAATTGAAAACAAGACTGGAGCCATGGGCACTTGGTGTATTGAACAAGACAGATGGAACAATTACGTCTTCGCCAATGCCGTATCCACAATGTTTAACAGACCAATGTAAACATTAAATAAATTTTATAATTTCTATTATAAAATATGATAAATTTGAAAAATAGTATAATTGCCTTAGTAATTTTGTTAATAATTAGTATAATCGTTTATTATTTCGTAAATAAAGACAAATATACTTCAACCGACTGCAAACAAACTAATCACCCAGTTAAAACAATTACAAACAACTTCCCAGACGTATTCGGATACTTTGGAAACTCCAAAGCAGAAGAACAAGTCGGACACCTAACTTTTGACTCTTTCCCAGACATATATAATATCATAGTAGTAACCTTCGGACAGTTTGATGTTAACGGAAAATGCTATCTTATCATCCATAGACCTATTGGCTCTTACAAATATGGTAAATACTCAGATATGATAGAGAGCAACTACCTAACACCTAGTGGAGAAGTAAACCTCTCTCGTGATGGTAAGAAATGGTTAGCCAAACCAGATCCATTCGGTAGGAAAAAACGCATTTTATTATCAATAGGTGGACCAGATTTTCAACCACCAAATGGTGAAACTGGAGTAGGTTATATAGAACCTGAAAAGAAAGGACAATTACGGAAAATCCCAGGCTTTAAAGACTATCCATTCTCACAAGCAATAATAAATGGTATAACAGACCTTATTATATATAGATGCCGTGGAATATTCTCCGGAATTGACTTGAACTTCCAAGGAGAATCCAGAAAAATTTTCAAGGTAAAAGAAGATGTATGGAATTCAGTTATAGTTTATCTAAAACAAAATATTGTCTTCGCTAACCAACCTGACAAAAAATTCTGGATAACTTGTAGTCCACAAGCAAGTGATGAATCCCTTGATGATTACATGCCTCTAATAAGCAGAGGAAAATATGATTACATCATGACTAAATTTTACAATACTGGACCTGAAAAAATAACATCCAATTACGGTGTATTTTGGGACGATGTCACCGATGACCTAAGCGATTGGGCTGGGGAAGACAACGCATGGCAACATATGTGTAACCTAGAACCAGTAACAGCAATGGAATACGTAGCTCTAAAACTCATGCAACACTTTGTTGTATCCGCCGGATCAAATGGAGAATATGTAAAACTCGTAATTTCAGTTCCTGCTTCAGTTAATGCTGCCGAACTTTTCAGTTGCTGGGATTATACCAAGTTATGTAATGTTTTAACCGATGAAAATGCTCCGGGACTCGCTTGTTGGTGTATTGAAGAAGATAAACTAAACGGGCAGATATTTACCAAAGCCGTCTCTAGAATGATGAATAGACCCATGTAAATAACAATTTTTATACTTTTTTAAGTATAAAAAACTCCTGAATAACCTACACCATCTCCAACAAAATAAACTCCAACTCATCTACCCACTTAAAATCACTATACAAACCAATATAAAACCCATTCTCCTTAACCTTATCCAAAGTATTTGACCGAAATTTACCAACCTTCTTATCACGAACAATATTACTCCACATACCAATCTTATTGTTCAACCTCTTCATACACTCCACTATCACATCCTCATCATAATTCATCACAAACTTACTCATCTGCGACACAAAACTCTTACGGTTGATACGAGGACGATTACACCTCTGACCCTCCTTAACATCAACAAACATCCCAGGATACTCAACATCCAACTTCTTTAGCACAGCCTGAATAATAGTATTTGGATTAGAGCTCACCATATTCAAAACACAATTAGCATCCTTGAAATACTCATTCGCCTCCTCAGACTCAAAATCCTCAACATCATACACTTCCACCAAAATATTACAATTAAACTTAGCATTGTTTTCCATGATTTTCTTCAACGCCTCAGTCCTATGCTGACCGTCTATACACCGAACTTCACCATCAATGTTCCTAATAACCTTAAACGTTCCAATAATTTTCTTACGTCGTTTAATAGATTCAAAAAGAGAATCTACATGGTCTTCGTTCAACCCCCTCTGACAAGACCAAGGAACGACATTAAGGATAAAATCCCTCGCAGGGGATAGAAAATACTCTACATTACCATCAAAATACAGAGACTGACCCAAAATATTAACAGCCTCATCAGCATCACTTTCTTCATCAGTATCATAACTGTTATGTTCCGACACAATGTCATTTAATGTTTCTGTGGCAGAAACGGGCCTGACGTTCTCAGTGGAAGTATTAGAAAATAGTTTAGCAATCATTTTATTTTGTAATCTTGAAATATTTTTGAATTTCAATTTTAAAATTATATAACTAAAATAAAAGATGCCAAAACCTTATTATACTCAGAACGGAACATACATTCGTAATCCTGAAGCATACGCCATGACAGGAGCACCGATGTATACAACAAGATATGGTAATTCAACTAACATCAACCAAGAAACCGACATATACAAACTAAACCTTGCCAATGGTAAGAAGTATGTTGGTAAAACTACGGAT
>MDTC01152769.1_pt1 | contig 10974 bp, 12 predicted proteins | sample 811181 | NCBI WGS metagenome assembly MDTC01 (sample SAMN05326644, study PRJNA326480) | marine metagenome | isolation source: seawater | place: Pacific Ocean: North | collected 2011 | reverse complement strand
GATGCCATCAGAGAGCAGTTCCGTTGTGTCAAACGCAACAAATGGAATCGAACCACCTAGAGGGTATTTGTCCATTAAAAAGAGCAAGAAGGGCCCACTTAAACAGATTGTCCCTGGTTACCAACATCTCAAGAATAATTACACTCTCCTCTGGGATATGCCTGACAATACTGGTTACATCAATGTTGTTGCCGTCATGCAGAAGTTCTTCGACCAAGCCATCAGTGGGAACTGGTCCTACAACCCTGAGAACTATCCCGACAACGAAGTTCCAACCTCTGTAATGGCACAAGACTTCCTCCGAACTTACAAATATGGTTGGAAGACTTCTTATTATCAAAATACCTACGACAATAAGACAGATGAAATCAAGGAGGATACGAGTAACGAACAACTGAAAGTTCTAGAACAAATGTTAATGGAATCGCAAGAAGAAGATTGCGAAAGCTGCAAAATCTAGTAAACTATACCCACAATGGAGAAACAAATGATCGAAGGAATGACAGTATTCAACACTAGTACAGATGTTGATAGTCGTAAACAACCCATGTTTTTTGGACAACCACTGGGTTTGCAGCGTTATGATTCTTATAAGTACCCCATCTTTGACAAACTGACCCAACAACAACTTGGATATTTCTGGAGACCCGAGGAGGTCTCCCTTCAGAAAGATCGTAGTGATTATCAACAACTTCGACCTGAACAGAAACATATCTTTACTTCTAATCTGAAGTACCAGATTATGTTGGATTCTGTTCAAGGTCGTGGACCTGCAATGGCTTTCCAACCTTATTGTTCACTTCCTGAGTTGGAAGCGTGTATGGAAGTTTGGGGATTCATGGAGATGATCCACTCCCGTTCTTATACCTATATTATTAAGAACGTATATTCTGATCCTGGTGAAGTCTTCGATCACATTCTTGATGATGAGAAGATTGTTTCTCGTGCCGCATCTGTAACAGGTGCATATAACGATTTCATTGCTGCTGCACAACAATATGGTAATAGTAATGACTGGAAGATGGCACAAGAAGATGCTGGGTATTTCAGAGATGAACGTCGTGAGTTGAAGCGTAAACTTTATCGAGCTGTTGCTAATGTCAACATTCTGGAGGGTATTAGGTTCTATGTCTCGTTCGCTTGCTCGTTTGCGTTTGGCGAACTCAAACTTATGGAAGGATCCGCTAAAATTATCTCTCTCATCGCAAGAGACGAAAATCAGCATCTTGTCATTACTCAAAACATCCTCAACAAGTGGAAACAGGGAGATGACCCAGAGATGCAAGAAATTGCGAAGGAAGAAGAACCTGTGATCACTGAGATGTTCCGCAAGTGTGTGAATGAAGAGAAAGCCTGGGCAGAATACCTGTTCAGAGATGGATCTATGATTGGTCTGAATGACAAACTTCTCAACAACTACGTTGAGTGGATTGCAAATCGTCGTATGAAGGCGATTGGTTTGAAACCCATCTATGACATCCCTGCAAAGAACAATCCTCTTCCTTGGACTGAACACTGGATTTCCTCTAAGGGTCTTCAGGTTGCACCACAAGAAACTGAGGTTGAGTCCTATGTTGTTGGTGGTATCAAACAAGACGTGAAGAAGGATACCTTCGCTGGATTCCAACTCTAAATAAAAATACGAACTGATTTGAATTAAACTTCATGGCTACTAGAACTAGTATTCCACGGGTAGTTTCTGAACAACTACCCGCAAACCCTTTTGCTTTTGAAGTACTTGCACTTGCATCTAAACAAAGAAGTAATGCAAAGAAAGCAGAAGTCCTCAGAACTTACTCTGATCCATCCCTACAGACTCTTCTGATCTGGAACTTTGATGAAACTGTCATCTCTGTTCTACCAGAGGGTCTTGTCCCATATTCTAGTGTTGGACAACAAAACGTTACTCAGGGAACTCTGAGTTCTAACATCGAACGTGCAGTTGGAATGATGGATGAACTGGATTCCAATTCTATTGGATCTCAGGATATGGGTAGAACTTCTATCCGTAAAGAATATACCTACTTTTATAACTTCGTAAAAGGTGGTAATGATAGATTGACTCAGAGAAAGAGAGAGACAATGTTTATCAATATTCTGGAAGGTCTTCATCCACTGGAAGCCGAAATCCTAATGTTGGTGAAAGATAAGAAACTTTCAGATAAGTATAAGATTTCTCAGAAAAACGTTGCGGATGCATATCCAGAAATTAACTGGGGTAACAGATCCTAAATATCTTTATAAAAGAAAGTAACTTACATCAATGGCATACCAAGGTATTAATACTGGATCGGTTCCTAATGATGGAACTGGTGACACTCTTCAGGCGGGTGCAGTAAAAATAAATGCAAACTTCACTGAAGTTTATGACACCCTTGGTGATTCGGGTGTCATTGGAAACGCAGAACTGAGTCAAGTTTCATGCACTGGAATTATTACTGCATCCAGTTTTGTAGGAAACTTAAACGCAAATAGTTTAAACCAAGGAACTATTCCTAATGGCAGATTCCCTGCAACGTTGCCTGGTGACTTGAGTGGTAATGCTGCAACTGCAACTCAGTTCTTTGACTCGGTTCTTGTTGGTGGTGTTCCTTTTAATGGTGGTTCTAGTATTAACCTCCCTGGTGTAAACACGGCAGGTGATCAGGACACCACTGGTAATGCTGCAACTGCAACTAAGTTAGCAGTCCCGATTAGTATTGGTGGAGTTTCTTTTGATGGTAGTGCTTCCATCAATCTTCCTGGTGTAAACCAAGCAGGTACGCAAGATACTTCTGGTAATGCAGCAACTGCAACAGTTGCAACTAGAGTAAGTGATACCACTGCACCATCAACTGCAACAGATACTGGTACTGCAGGAGAAGTTCGTTACGATGGTAGTTACATTTATGTTTGTGTTGCAACAGACACCTGGGTTCGCGCAGCTCTTTCTACTTGGTGATATTTAATTTTTAGTATGCAAAATTTTGTCAAACATTGTGTAAACAATGGTGGTGTAATTAAACCTCTCGTCATTCCATCAGGAGAAACCAATGGTACGGGTCTTTTCAACCCTACCATTTTTGTTGATGGCGACGAAATTTATGTAAATATACGTCATTGTCAATATACTCTTTATCATTCAGAACTCAATCGGTTTGAACACCAATGGGGACCTCTGTTATATTTGAATCCAGAGAACGATATTACTCTTACAACTACTAACTTCTTTTGCACTTTAGATTCTGATTTAAATATCGATAGAATCCATCGTGTTGATACTTCTAGTTTCGATAGAAACCCTCTTTGGGAATTTGTTGGACTAGAAGATTGTCGTATCGTAAAATGGGATGATAAGTTCTACCTTTCAGGTGTCAGAAGGGATCTTGACAATATTGGAACTGGTAGAATGGAACTATCTGAACTAGATATTTCACCAGATCGTGTAAAAGAAGTATCTAGATTTAGAATCCCTGCACCTGCACCAGATACTTCTTATTGTGAGAAGAACTGGATGCCCATCGTGGATAAACCATTCCACTATGTGAAGTGGAGTAATCCCACTGAGGTAGTTCGTGTAGACACTTCTGAGGTCGTTACTACAACAACTCACCTAGGATCGGAAAGAGACCTATCCCATGACCTTAGAGGCGGGTCTCAGGTAATTCCATTTAAGGATGGGTATCTTGCGATTCAACATGTTACCTATCTCTATAGGACAGAACAACAACGTAAGAACGCAACTTACCGACATCAATTTACATATTGGGATAAAGACTGGAATGTAATCAAACGTTCTGAGATCTTTGATTTTATGGATGCAAAGATCGAGTTCTCTTGTGGTATGTCTCAGTATGGTGATGACTATCTAATCACATTTGGATTCCAAGATAACGCTGCATATGTTTTGAAAGTTCCTGGGAACGTACTGGAGGATTTTATAAATGATTGACCAAAGATTACAAGAATATATTCAAGATCCTTCTAATCCAGATCTTAATTACAATCTTGCATTAGAATACAAGAAAGTAGGTCAGAGTGCCGCTGCAATCTCATACTTTCTACGTGCTGCAGAGAGAACTAAGAATCTAAACTTCTCTTATGAATGTCTGATTCATATTGGAGAGTGTTTTGATCTTCAGAAGAATCGTGCGAATGCGGTGACGGGTGCATACAAACATGCAATCGCAACTCTTCCGCAGAGACCCGAAGCATATTATATGCTTGCAAATTATCAAAACTGGAACCAACAATATCAAGATGCGACATACCTCACCGAAATCGCGCTCAAAATGTGTGATTTTGATTCCGTACCTTTTAGGACTAGGTGCAGGTACCCTGGTCGCTGGGGACTTCTGTACGAGAGAACTATTTCATACTGGTGGTGGGGTAAATCTGCCGAATGCAGAGCAGGATTACAAGAACTTGTCGATAACCACTGGGACGAACTAGATGGTTACCACAAAGAAACTGTAGAAGATCGTCTCTGCAGACTTGGATGTGGTCCAGAGTCACAAGCATTTACCTATTATCATAAGAGTAGCCATCAATATCTAAGATACAAGTTCCCTGGATCGGAGAATATCGAAAGAAGTTATTCTCAGGTTTACCAGGATATGTTTATTCTTTCTGTTCTGGATGGAAAGAGAAACGGAACTTTCCTGGAGATTGGTGGTGCAACTCCGTATCATGGAAACAATACTGCACTATTAGAACAGGACTTTGGATGGACTGGCGTATCCATTGAATATAAACAAGAATTCGTTGATCAATATAAACAGGCGAGACCTACTACAATCTATTGTCTAGACGCACTAGACACAGATTATGACAAGTTTATTGCAGAAAATTTTGAGTCAGATACTATTGATTATCTGCAACTTGACATTGAACCTGCAAGGAATACATATTCTCTACTTCTCAAGATTCCATTCGAGAAGTATAAGTTCCGTGTGATTACATATGAACATGATCACTATGTTGATGTAACCAAAGAATGTCGTAGAAAGTCTAGAGAGTATCTACAATCTAAGGGATATGTTCTCGCAGTTAGTGATGTATCACCTGATGGAAAGAGTAACTTTGAGGACTGGTGGGTGCATCCTGATCTGGTAGATCCAGAACTTCTGAAGAAGATGCAGAACACTAAGAACTATACAAAGAAAGCAGAGACACACATGTTGTCTCAGGATATTCCCCCAGAACCAGAACCCGAAGATCAACCAGTATCTTTCAGTGTTGCATCTAAGAATAGTGTATGGATTGTAGATAATTTCTATGACGATCCAGATGCAATCAGAGAGTTTGCTCTGAGTCGTGAGTTTGATGAGGGTGGATTTGGTAGAGGATATATTGGGAGAAGAACTAAACAACAATATCTGTTCCCTGGTCTCAAAGAAAGATTTGAGTCAATTATGGGTAAGAAGATCTCTGCATGGGAAGATCATGGTATGAATGGTCGATTCCAAACTGCATGGTCTGGTGAAGCACTTGTATATCATTGTGATTCTCAACGATGGGGTGGTATGCTGTATCTGACTCCAGACGCACCATATCAATGTGGTACTACGATGTATGCAAATAAGAAAACCAGAGCACGAACTTATTATGATAAGGGATGGGATGATGCATGGATCAATGTCCCTGGAGATTGTCATTTAGATGGAACACCATTTGAACCAGTCGATGTACTTGGAAATGTTTATAATCGATTAGTTATTTTCGATGCAAGTTGTATCCATAGTGCATCCGAATATTTCGGTACAGTTATGGAGAATTCTCGGTTGTGGCAAATGTTCTTCTTTGACTAAATACTTCGCCTTGTTCTTTTACTAATGCTTGGTAAACCCAAAGCTGCGGTAGAAGAGAAGGACCATGATGAAGATAAAAGTGAAGTTCTTGGTAATTTGGTGAAAGTTGTCGTACTTATTTGGTCCGCATCTCTTCTCACGTTTAGCTACGTAAGACTTCCAAATGGAAACAAAATCTTAGATTTTGATCCTACCTTCATTGCATCGGTTTTCTCTGGCTCGCTGGCTGCGTTCGGACTTTCTCCTGCTAAGGCAGGTGGAGGGAACGGAAACGGCAAAACCACAGCGAAGAAGGAAGAACCCCCTGTCGTTTCTGCCGTTGAGCCCAAAAAGTAATGCAAAAATTGATTAACGCACTTGCAGTTCTATCATTCTTAGGAACTGCCTCTATTATTGGTGGTGGAGTTTATGTCTACCTCCAAAAGGATGCACTAATTGAAAGTGCTAAGGAAAAGATCACTAGTGCTGCAACAGAAGCAATTGCTGGAGCACTCCCTGGAATGTTGGATGCAGCAATGCCCGAACTTCCTAATGCTACTGGTGGTATCGCTGTTCCTGCTGGTGAAGATAAGGGTGGTTCTGTTCCTGGAATGAGACTTCCCTGAGAATTTGATGAGAGGCGTTAAATAACTATGCCTCTCTGAGATTCATTATGGCACAATCAGTTTACGAAAAACGTGCTAAGAAAGAAGCAACCCAAACTTTTGCTTGGTATGTATTCTTTCATTCTGTTTGGACTTCTGTATTTAAATTCTTCAGTGAAGATTAATGGCTGAAATTCGTGATATTTCAATTCAATCTATCGAGATTCCAGAAACTCCTAGATTCTTGATGGAACCGCCTATGGCGCTTCCTCCAAGAGTTCCTGTTACTCAACAGATAGGTGTTCCTATTATCGATATGCCAGGTTGTGTTGAAGCACACGAATTGGACAGAGGAAAAAACGATAACCTTAAAGGAGATGATCCTAAAGGTGCTAAAGTCTTTTGTGATGGACAAATACCATCGTTCAATCCAATTGACTACAATGAGGATGAACTGGAGTTTAATTACGAACCTCCAGTTCCTCCAGTCAACCCACCCAAAGCCCCAGAAATAAAGGCACCAGAAGTTCCTACGGATACGAAAGTTCCAGAGGTAGAGTGCCCATCAGAAGCATTATCATTAAAAGAACCAATCGGATTCATCAAAGGTGACGAGAGAGTCACAGAATACCGATTGGTCGGAAAAGAATGTATTCAGATAAGAGAGAAGTTAGATATACCCACTCAAATTATTGAAAATATACCAAAAGCAGGTGCAGTAACTACTACTGCGGGTATTGCAGTTGTTGCAACTACCTCGGCACTGCTCGCAAAACCTCTTGCTGATCTTTTGTTAAGAGCGGTGAAACCTGTGACGAAGAAGGTACTGAAGAAGATTGCTGCCTTACGGGGTAAGAAGCCCCCAGTCTTGTCTGTAGGGGCCCGCCGAGCAGAGCAGCGTCAGATGAATGATGCTGTGAAGACTCTTCGCTCTGTGTTCCCAAGACGGAAGAAGTAGGTTTAGGAATACTATGTCTATGTTGCGGTACCGAGTTTACATTTTGTACCACGACATCCGCACATACTGCCGCATACGGGCTACGAGGATGGAAACGTATGCCCTGTTTTAACAATTCGCCACAATTTTTCAATCTCGCGATCTCAAAGTCAAGGCGTTTGTTTGCATGTTGTTGACGCATCAATGCAATGTTTGCTGCTGCAGCCTCTTTACATTGATCTTGTAATTTTTTATCCAATGGTCTAGACCAAGTAGCACTAAAACCAAGGGATAGATTATAGTTATCTTTCTGACCTGTTCTGATTGGACGATAGAATTGTACGGAACCTGGATTGTCTAAGATTCCATCTCCTATTTCATTTCCGTTTTCATCGAAGGCGCCTTTTTCATCACTCATATCATATACAGGATCCATATAGTAATCCTCATATGGTTTCATTGCCGATACTGCACCAGTCACATACGGCGTGATGTTGAGAGTCGGCCCCTGACACTGGATTCCTCCGCCGTAGGTATTCGTGATGTATGGACCCTGAAGAACCTGGATAGCTTGGTTGGTCACCGAGCCAGAACTATTAGCAACAGGAGCAGCAGTAGCGGATACACCGCCAATAGTCTCAGACAAAACCTGAGCAGGGGATAAGATTGACGCCGCACTTAAAATTACTGCTGGAAGATACTTGTAGTGTCGGTTACGCTTGTAACTGTCGTTTCTCTTTGAATTATTGTATGGTTGCTCAGTCCAGGCCCTGAGTAAGTTTCTGTGAACTGAAATGCTGCGCCTGGTGTTGTCTGTTTGAAATTGGGCGTACTCGTCGCTCCTGTCCATGTCGAATTCACTCCATTAATAGTTACATTAGATTGTCCAGTTGTAGGACTAATAGTTCCTCCAATTGGTTCCACACCACTACCTGATACTGAATATTGATATCCAGTATTATAATCCATTGAATTAATGGTCTCGGTCACTTTGGATGTAGTTTCAGTGTGGCTCGTCATTGAGCCTTGTGTGAAATTCGGGACCACTGGCACTGAGTACGCAGGCTGAAGTAGTCCATGAATAACACCAAGAACCAATCCTAGGCCGATTGCTTCTTGCAATCTAGTCATCAGTCGATAATTGTGAGTTCAGTTACAAATTGAGCTGTTACACTAGTACCAGCACCTTGACTTGTTCCTGTGATGGTAAGTGTGTGCTTGTTATCAATTGTACCAAGAGTTCCACCACCACTATAGTCACCAGCACTACCTGCGGTGTATGCAGTTGAGTTAGTTCCAGTGCCATTACTTGCATCACCTGCAGTAAAAGAATTGCTGAAACTAAAAGCATTACCAGAAGTTGATTGGGTAGCGGTTGGAATTGATCCTCCTGCTGCACCATTAGTTAGGGTTCCAAGACCACCAACATTTAAGTCTGCAGTACCCGTTCCACCAACGTCAGTGACAACTCCACTACCAGACACGGAGTAAGAGTTACCAATTCTGGTAGTGGTTGTTCTTGCTGCGTCTACAGTGTGTTGTAAACTTGATTGGTGTCTAGTAACTAATCCGCCTGCATTGGCTGCACCTGCGGTCACAAATAACATACTAAATGCTAAGAGAGCTCTCTTCATTAGAATGCCGAAGTTGAATACAGCCCTATTTAGCAATAATCAAACTACACTAAAAGTGCCAAGCATACTACCATGAATCGTACACTGGTATTGATACGAGGATGGCGCATCATGTGGGATTGTAAACACTTGTGTACCACTTTGGGAACCACTAACGTATGTTCCTACACCTGTCCCTGTTCCTGCAAATTGAATACGGAATGGGTGAGTACCACCATTAGAGTTCTCGAAGATATATGTAAATCCCCTTTGAACATAGATGGTTGGATTATTAGTAGTATTTAAAAGTCCTGGACCTGCAAAACGGAATGCAGAACTTCCGTCAGCAGTAACATAATACTTAATTGCAAATCCTACATCAGATCCATCACCTACAGTTGAATTGGTTTTAAAACCAGTTGCAGTACAAACACCTGTAAGGGTAGTATTGGTTTGAATAGCAACGTGACCTGCAGTGATGTTCAGGTCACCATTACTTTCCAAAGTCGGAGTTCCAGTCGCTCCGACTAAGTTAATATCCTTTACACCAAAAGATTTCTCTGCCATTAGTTTATACTTTTTAGTTATTTATCGGTCAGTGAACGTTATATTTAATCCATTAGTGAACGTAAGTCCATTTGGATTTTTAATTTGTAAGTTTGGTTTCTGTGGTTCAGATGGAGAACCCGTAGGTGCATCCCAAATGACTACGATATCTGTACCATAGCTATTTGTTCCGTGTGCATCTCTCCAGTTGTCATCAGTTGCAGACCAAGATGTTTGGTCTCCTCCCATGTAAAACTTCGCTGGATTCTGAGGACCACATTGATTTTTCAACCAAGTCTTAATATCACTCCACAACCATGCTCTATTATATTGAAGTTTGGTAGTGATCCATCCTGCTGCAGTTGGACATGCAGAACTAGTACCACCAAAATCCACATCATATGCAGTAATTGTTAGTCCAGTATATGTTTCTGGATGTTGATAAGTTAGAGCACTATTTCTTCCATCAGCTGAAAGGGTATCATCTGCTGCGGCATAACAATCAATACTAGAACCCCTATCAGAGTAACTAACAATTTTTTCTTTATAATCTGTTGGTCTGTCGGCAACATTACTGCCACCCGTTCCAGAACTCTGAATTTGATCATCTAGTGCGCCAATATTGATTGCAGGGTAGATGGTATTTGCACCTGTACCTGCTGCACCAATTGCTTGAGGCCAACCTCTTCTATTCAGTGTATTATAAACAGTATAACCAAATTCTGTATGTGTACATTCTGTTAGTGCAACACCAGGAGTACCATTCCAGTAATTATTGTAATCAAGATCTCCTGGATTTACTTGAGTTTGGTTTGAATTGCCTGCAGCAACAACAAAAATAACACCTGCATCTACTGCTTCTTTTCCTGCAACAACATAAGAAGCTTCTCTAGGGTGTTCACCCTTCATTCTTCCTGAGTCTCCATAATTACCCACATCAAGGAAGAAGGCTGGTTCTGTTGTATAGCTTGTGCCACTAGTACCTCCATCAATATCTGCTGGTCTGTACCAATAATAGTCACCTTGGCTAGAATGTGAAGTGCTCCTGTATCCCCAGCTGTGACTTGATAAGGTAGGATTTCTATCTCCATTTTGTTGTCTGCCGTTTGTTTCGGATACCCAACTATAATTTGGTTTATAAAGATGGAATAATTTTAAAACATCAAAACCTGGACCTGCAATACCTGCATCACTGCCGCCATACAGATTCATTACCCATTTGTTGCAGTTGTAAGCAACACCATAATTTTTTCCAAATACTTGACCTGCACATTGTGTTCCATGATTAGTTCCATTTGTTGCTTTCGCAGTATTAGAACCATTGGATGTAGCTCTTGTATATGCAGTACTAATTCCACTCACAGTACCAATTGTGGAGAAACCAACAGATCTTTGTGATGAATCAGACCACCAGGATCTTGCTGCAGATTCTATAGGAACTGTTGTTCCATCCCAACGAGTAGTTAGGAGTGATGGGTTTGCATTGAAGAAGTCTGGATCGATAT
>MDTC01011858.1_pt1 | contig 10974 bp, 9 predicted proteins | sample 811181 | NCBI WGS metagenome assembly MDTC01 (sample SAMN05326644, study PRJNA326480) | marine metagenome | isolation source: seawater | place: Pacific Ocean: North | collected 2011 | reverse complement strand
TACTAAAAAAAAAATGATTGCCGGATATAATAAATTGTTAAAAAATAGACCTGAAAAAATAATTAAAACTTTTGTACATAAGTCAGCTATTGTTATAATATACGTAGGAACATTTATTTTCCCCCAATAAGAAATACCAGTAACAAGTATACTATCAAAAATATTAAAATAAAAAGATATTAATATAATGAATAAAATTAATCTTATTTGATCATCGGAAATATTTTCAAAAATTTTTAAATCTAAATCTACTATTAAAAAGCATGATAACCATAGTATTGTATAAATTAACATATTCATTATCACTAAACCAAAACCATTTTGAAAGTTAGAATTTAATAATTTATAATTTTTTCGAGCATAATTAATAGTCATTTCAATTCTTGCTGCATAACTAAAATGTAAATTTAAAAATGTGAATGTTGAGGGTAGAGCTGTTACAAAAATCCAAATTCCATAATCTTTAACACCCCATACAATTATCATAAGCGATGGAAAAAATATTTGAACTAATAATTTTGAGGAGAAATTTGATAATAATGAAATAAAATTTTTTTTAACCCTGGCATATTGTGATGACGTAAAACTAAAAAAATTATTTTTTAACATTATTATTAAAGATTTAATAAAATCATTTTAAATGTTAAAGTTTTATTTGATGATTCTATTCTTATACTCAATTTTTGGTAGATTTCTACAATTACTACCAAAATATAAAATTATAAATATCTTAAATATGAAATCTAAATTTTATGCGCCTATTAATAATCATTATGTTAATTTAGATTTAAGAAGGCTTAAAAGTGGTCGCAGAGAACTCAAAACGATAAAATGGCTTAATCAAATTCCAAATAACTCAGTTTATTTTGATGTTGGAACTGACTATGGACAAGAAGTAGTTCTCTTATCAAGCTTGGTCGAAAAAAATATTAAAATCTATGGTTTTGACTGCTCTCTTTTACCTGCTCATTATTGTTCTATTAATAATGAAGTTAATAATAATAAATTTGAATTTACATTTGCTGCTGTTTCTGATCAAAGCGGTAAAATTATGGAGTTTACTGCACTTTCAAACCTCTCAATAAAAAGCAAGTATACTTATAAAGTAATGACTCTTAGCTTAGATGATTTTTGTAAAATAAAAAAAATATTCCCAACACACCTAAAAATTGATGTTGATGGAGGTGAGCTCAAGGTAATTAAAGGTGCAGAAAATGTTCTTAATAATAGTATGCTTAGAGAAATATATATAGAAATTGATGATTATAACAAGGAGGAAATTTTTAACATATTGAAAGTAAAAGGTTTTGACAACATTTGGACAGTGCCAAACAAGAAAAATAGTGATTATCTTTTCAAGAAAATTTTGTAAATATTTAAAAAAATGCAGCTCAAAAAACCATTTATACCAGGTGAAAACTTACTTGGTAATTATCATGAGTTGGACGGAACTATCGAATTCTACGGAAGAATAAATTCGATTTTAAAAAAAACTGATACAATTCTAGACTTAGGGGCAGGTAGAGGATCATGGAATTTATTAGACAAATGTTTTTATCGAAGAGAAACAAGAGATTTAAAAAATAAAGTTAATCTTTTAATAGGAGCAGATATTGACAATATAGTTATGCAAAACAAAACAACACACAAAAATATTTTAATGTCTTCAGATAAAATACCTCTCGGGGATAAAAGTATTGATATAATTATTGCAGACTGGGTGCTTGAACATGTTGAGAATGTCGATAGTTTTACATCTGAAATAAACAGGGTGCTAAAGCCTGGTGGTATTTTTTGTGCTAGGACACCACATAAATATAAATATGTTTCAATTTTAGCTAGAATTTTTAGTAACAAAATTCACAAAAAAATAATTAAACTAGTTCAACCAAGTAGGGAGGAGCAAGATGTTTTCCCTACCTTTTATAGATTAAACACTTTTAAGGATATTAAAAAGAATTTGTTTTCTTATAAAAATTACAGCTATTTATATGCTTCACACCCAGCATATTTTGCAAATAAAAAATCAATATTTTTCATTATGAGTTTTCTTCACAAAATTCTACCTTCCTTTATGGTGTCAGAAATATTTGTTTTTTTAAAAAAACCAAATGAATAGCAGAAATTTATTTATATATTTATTTTATATAGCGATTTCTTTTCTAATTTTTTTTGTAGATAACTATTTTGGATTATTGGTAAGTATATTTGGATATGTATTGTTATTTCTCCTAAATTATAAAAAAAATAAAACTATTTTTAATTATATTCAATTCTACCTCTTAACATGTTGGATTTTATCGATTACACAAGTATTTAATCTTTATAATTATGATGAAAATATTTTTTATGAGGAAAGACTTTATTTTTTTTATTGTGTAATAATTACAGGTCTAATTTCAACATTTTTTAAATCACCAGATAATAATTTACTAATAACTAATTTAAAAAAAAAAAAAATTGATTTTAAATACTTAAATCATTTTTTATTTTTTTTTTGGCTATTATCTATATTAAGCATAGATGGATTTTTCGGCAACATCATACAATATATTTTTAAACATATTTTGTTTTTATCTCCTATTATATTAACATCAATTTTATATCTTAATTCAACCAAAAAAGTATTTCCAATCGTAATATTTTTTTTAACATTTGTTTATTATACCTCTATAATGTTCAATAGAACTGGATTTTTATTAGTACCAATATTTTTTTTTATTACGGTATTAATTGAAAGGAACCTAAGCATTAATTTTTCTAAAAATTATAGATTTATTTTAGGTACAGTTATATTAATTTTTTTTACATTAGTTATTTCTGATTTATATAAAGGTTCTAGTACAAGAAATTTTTATAGTTTTTTAAGTCAATTAACAATTAACGATTTTAAAAATTTTTCATCTGAGACAAGATATCAAATTAATCCAGTGACAAATGTTTATGATTATTTTTCTATTTTAGGATCCTTGACTGATGATAAACGTGAGCTTGGAGGTAATATTTTTTCTCAGTTTATAAGTATAGCAAAACCGAGATTTTTTTTTCCAGAAAAGCAAATAACAAATATCTCAGAATTATTATTTATACAAAGATACACTTCAAACAGATTATTTTTTTCTATATTTTTAGAGTCTACGTATAATCTTGGTTTATTTGGTGTATTAATTTATCACCTTTTAATTCTTATTGTTGGTAAAATAATGTTTAATTCATTGCTTATTATTAATAACAAACTTGTATTTCAATTTTTATCCGTACATTATTTTTTTTATGTTTTTTATTTATACACATTGATAAGAGGTCCAGGAATTCATTTCATACCTTATTTCTTTTTTTGTTTTTGTTTTATGTTGTATTTTTTATATTTATTAAAAATATCCAGAAAAAAAAATAGATCAAATATATGAAATATAGTTTACTAAAACAATTATATGACAAGAGGATCCTTGCTGAAATTCTACAAAACAGATTTTGCAGTTTTGATGAGTCAATTGTAAATTGGACATATAACGATAAAAAAATAAAAGCCATAGATCTAGAGAAAAAACTTATTAGAAATTACTCTAATAAAGTTGAAAATAAAATGTTTGGCAATAAAATTGATTATACCGATTGGCTTGATATTTTCGACAAAAGCATAAAAAAATTAAATTCATCTAATAGACAGCCTATATTATTTTTTTCTGGAGGCAAAGACTCAACTTTCATTGCATCAAGAATGATTAAAAATAAGATGAAACCATTATTTTATTCTTACGCAAATAATAATAATCATAAAAAAATTATTTTAGATTTAGCTGAAAAACTTGACATTAAAATTCATTTCACAAACCAAGATTTAAAATATTTAAATTTTGAGGATGTTTATAAACAAATTAAAGAACCAGTGCTTGATCCTGCAGGATTATCTATTTTATTATTACTAGATATTAATTTTAAAAATAAAATTAATTTTACAGATTCAGTTTTTATTGATGGCATGGGTAATGATGCATATATGGGTCATTTACCTGGTAAAAGAGAATTACTAAAAATGAATTTACAAAAGCTATTTACAAAATTAAATATTCATAAAATTATAAAAATTAACTTTTTAAATAAACTAGGTAAAGTTGGCGATCTTTTGAGACCTGATTATATGGCCCATTTCCCAGGATCAACTATAAAATTGAGCAATTATTATAATCAAGTAAACTTTTATAAAAAATATAAAACTTATAATGATATTGTACTACAAAGAGCGTTACAAAGAGGCATTCATTATGATTTTTGCTGTGCAATAAATAAATCAATCTTATATTCAAATGCATGTGATGAAAACTCACAAATTTTTTTTCCATTCCTTGATGAAGATTTAATTGATCACTATGAAAAGAGATCATTTATTGATTATAACTTATCAAAATATATTAATAAATTATCAATACGTAAATACCTTGATGATGAATTAAATTTTAAAAAAATCTCAACTAATAAAGGAATTTTTCATCCTTTTTTTCCAAAAATTGAATTTGATTCAAAACAAATTAATCTTTCTAAAAAAATTAAAATTAATATTTATCAATTAAACAAATTCCAGAAATATGATTTTTTTTTGTGGTCAAAATATTTAATAAATAATGATATTAATTTTGAGTTGGCTGATATATTATAAAATTAAATATTAACAAAAAAATATATGCTGTGGCCATGGGAAATTATTTCAAAGCTATTTTCTTTAAATTTTACGTATCGTATAAATTTTGATTTTGATTATCAGAAAATTCTAGATGAATATATTAATGCGAAAAATAAGTTAATTGAAATTAAACACCCTAGCATAGGGATAGATCACGATGGTGGATGGAGAGTTGTATCTTTATACTCAGAAACTGGTTCTGCATCGTCAGTAGAAAAAAAATTTAATAACGACACAGCGCCTACAGAAATTATAAAGTTTTTTACATACACTCATAAAATAATCAAAGAATTGTTAATTAAATACGATTGTAAACCTCGAAGAATACGTTTTTCAACATTAAAACCAAAGAAACAAATTAATTGGCACAGAGATTGGGATGAATCAATCAAATATAATAATAGCCGATTACATTTACCACTTATCGTAAACGAAAATTGTAAAAGTAAATTATGTCATGAAAGTTATCAGTGGAAACCCGGTGGCCTTTATTATGGTGACTATTCCTTTCCACATCAAATTAAAAACGAAGGATTGGACGAAAGATTACATTTGATTATTGATCTAAAAAATCCAAAAAACTTATTTACTGATTTAGAAAAATTTTCAAAAGATCAGTATAAAAGAGAAAAGTATAAAAATCTTATAATACTAACTTTTAATATATTTTATAAATATCCAAGAAAAATTATAAGATTACTATCTTTTAAATAGTAAGATTTTAAATACTAATTTTAAATTTCTCAATCCATATTTGAAGAGAAATAATTGAAAATAATAATTCTAATTCTGAGCTTGATGATTTATCAATATTATTCCAAATTATTAAAATTTTTTTATAATCATATAATTTGTTTTCTTTAATACCAGGAAAAATTTCTTGTTCTATTGGATCTCTAAAAGAATTGTTTTGAAAAATACTTTTTAGAGGAAAAGAAAATCCACTTTTGGATCTATAAGAAAATGATTTTCCAAAATATTTTGTTGATATCTGTTTCAAATATTTTTTGGTTTTTTTATTTATGTTTTTAAGTAAAGAATAATCAAAGTTTGAATTTCCTAGGAAAGAGAGCGAGTAATCAACTAAATCGTTATCTAAAAATGGGACTCTGTTTTCTATAGAGTGAGCCATCGTCATCTTGTCTTGTTTTATAAATAAATCATGCATATATGTTTTCATTTCGTAAATAAGATTTTTTTGCTTATTAGGCAATTGAATTTCTTTAATTAACTTTCTTCTAGAGTGCAAACCATTCTCTATATTTATATTTGGAATAAGGTTTTTAATATCCTTTAGAGAATGAACGGATGATGATAAAATCATAATATCGTTTGTATCTAGTTGAAAGTATTTGGAAAATTTGAATAACTTAAATCTTTTACTTAAAAAAGTTAAAGGCAATAATTTTTTTTTGTATATATTATTTAAAAAATTAAAAAATTTAATTCTTGTTAATCTTGGATATCCACCATGAATTTCATCAGCTCCCTCACCAGATAATAATACTTTTACTCTTGTTTTAGCAAGTTTGGCTAAATTTAATAAACCAACGGAATTAATCTGGCTAAGTGGTGCATCAAAAGACCAGATACTACTACACAAATCTTTATAAAAATTTTTGTAATTAAAAATATCAGAATAATTTTTTAAATTTAGTTTATTTATTACTTCTTTTATAAAGGTCTCTTCTGTAAGATTTTTCTCATTAAATAGTATAGAAAATGTCTCAATTTTTTTTGAATATTTCTTTGCAAAAAAAGTTATTAATGAAGAGTCAATACCACCTGAAAGTTGACATCCAAGATTTACATCTGACATTAACTGATTTTTAATGGATTGCTCTAGTTTTTTTTCGAGGGTTATTAATTTTTTATTTTCAGTATCTTTTTTTATAACAAAATTTTTAAAGTCAAAATATGTTGTTTTTTTAATTTGATGGTTATCATATTCAATAATTTGACCTGGCTGTAATAAATTTACTCCATGAATAAGTGTGTTAGGAAATGCTAAATACTTAAAAATAAAATATTCCGATAAATGTTTTTTATTCAATATAAATTTAAAGTTTTTTATTGCTAAAAATGACTTAATTTCTGATGAAAAAGAAAAAAAATCTTCATTAAATATGTAATATAGAGGTTTTATTCCAAATCTGTCTCTAGCTAAAAAAATTTTTTTTTTTTTAAGATCTAAAATACAAATCGTAAACATTCCATTGAGTTTTTGCAGCGTATACTCTAATCCAAACATTTCATATAAAATTAAAATAATTTCAGTATCAGTCTTACTTTTAAAATTATAGTTTGATGAAATTAATTCTTTTTTGAGTTCAAAAGCGTTGTAAATTTCACCATTAAACATTATATAAATTGATTTTTCTTTATTAGACATAGGCTGATGTCCATTTTTGGATGTATCAATGACACTTAGTCTATTAAAGCCTATTCCCCAGTTATAATTATGATAGTTATTTCTTGTATCAAGATTTTTTAAATCATTTTGATCATAAGATATTGAACTATTCTCTTCCGACGAAAGCAACGCTAAGCCAGCATCATCAGGTCCCCGATGCCTTTGTAAATCCATCATTTTTTTAATCATTGATGGATCTACTTGATCAATATTTTTGTTTATATACCCTACAAAACCACACATTATTTTTTAACATTATTTATTAGAGACTTATAAACATTTATATTTTTTCTACACTCTTTTTATTGATACCTAAAAATAAGTAGATTATTTAATTAATTTTATTATTAAAATGAAATCAAAAAAAATATTAGTATTTAGAGTCTCTAGCCTTGGTGATTTTATACATGCATCACCTGCAATTAAATTGATAAGAATAAAAAATCCCTCAGCAAAAATATATTTTTCATCCCAAAAAAAAAAATCTATTGGATTTGTTACTCCTGACTTATTACCTTTAAATAAAAAAATTATAGATGAATTTATTTTTTTTTATAATAATTATTTTTCTTTATTCTTTTTTTTTATAAAAGTTTTAATAAAAAGATTTGATAAAATTTATTATTTTAATGAATTTTCTTCCAAAACAAGAGAAAAAAGAGATTATTATTTTTTTAAACTTTGTGGAATTAAAGAAATGTATGGTTTCAATTTAAAAGGCAAAAGCACAGAAGCAGAAAGATATAACTTCAGTAAATTTAATGAAACATATTACCTTTGCCGGCTTGTTGATAAGTCAATTAAATATAATCAAATTTCTTACTTTGATATTTTTAATAAAATTAACACTATTGATGAAAAATATATAACTATTTCTATGGGGGGAAGACAGGTGAAAAAAACTTGGGAATTTAAGAATTGGGAAATGCTGATTAAAAAAATTATTCATAATTTTCCAAAAATGAAAATTAAATTAATTGGAACAAAAAATGAAATACATAATGCTAATCGAATTTGTAAGATAAATAATAAACAAATAATTAATATGTGTGGAAAAACATCTATAAAATCTTTATTTAAATTAATAAAATCAAGTCAGTATCATATCTCACATGATGATGGAACTATGCATGTAGCGAGTATATTTTACAAATCAGGTGCAGTAATTTTTGGACTTACTGCTCCAAAAGGCAAATGGCGTACAATAAATACAAATCTTAAAGTTTTTTATCCAGAAAAAAATATCAATGAGACAAAACCAAGTCAGGTTTTCAGAAGTATATTCAACGACCTAAATAAGTTGAAATAAATTTAATTTTTTAAATTATAATTTTTTTAATTTATTTTGTTAACCCAATACTCAAGAAGATCCTCTAAGGTTTTTTCAATAGATATTTTTGGCTCCCATCCAGTTAAATCTTTGAGTTCAGTTGAGTCTCCATGTTGATAATAGATATCTATTGGTCGATAAAAAGGCTCATGTATTTTTTGATTTACATCTTTAAGTTTACTAATCTCTATAAGTTTATCTGTAAAAAATTGCATTTTTCTAGGTGTGTCACCACACACATTAAATATTTTCCCATTACAATTATCATTAATCATTGCAAGATAGTAAGCATTAACAGTATCTCTAACATCTATTACAACTCTCACTGTTTCAAGATTTCCGATTAATAAATTTTTATCCTGCAAATTTTTCATCATTCTTGCAATTTGATATGCATCTGACGAAATTGAAAAATTTTTACCTCTTCTTGGTCCTGTGTGAGAAAATGCTCTAGTAATAAATCCTTTTATTTTTTTATTTGTAATTCTTTCTTGCATATATAAATCTGTAGCAGCTTTTGATGACGCATAAGGATTTGATGGTAAAATTATATCCTCTGATTTTATTTTACGTCCATCTTTTCCTGTATTTCCGTAAACTTCAGAAGTTGAACAAAACATTAAATTGCAATTTGGTTGTTGATCTGCAATACATTGAATTAGATTTGCAGATCCCATTACATTTGTTTCCATAGTGCCAACTGGGTCAACAAAACTACTTGGGGGATGCGATTGTGCAGCCAAATGAAAAACTCCATCAAATTCATTCTCCCTAAATATATTACTTAAACTTCTTAAATTTCTCAGATCTGAATAAACCCATTTTATAGAATTATAAATTTCATCGCTAAGCACATCTCTAATATCATTCTCTCTGCCATTACTACACATTATTAAACCATAAACATTATGATTATTTTTTATTAATAATTCAGCAAGGTGAGGTCCTGCAAATCCAGTAATACCAGTTATTAAAAAATTCATATTTTTATCCTTATTTATAGTGATGTTAATATTTTGCGCAAATAAATTTCACAAATAAAAAACGTCGTGTGAATTATATAAATTTTGAAGAGCTAAAATTCTTCAATTTTTTAATAATTTTAACCTTACCACCACTATTTTTAATTATATTATAACCAGCTAATTCTCTTGCCTTATAATCAGACCCTTTAAATAAAATATCAGGTAATAGCTGAGAAATAATTTTTTCTGGAGTTTTTTCCTCAAAAACTTTTATATCATCAATGTGTTTTATTGTATTTAGAATTTTAACTCTTTCTTTTAGTTTTAAAATAGGTCTTTCGATACCTTTAATTTTTCTAATTGAATTATCACTATTAAGTAGAACAACTAATTTATCACAATATTTTTTAGCCTCACCTAATAAATGAATATGACCAGAGTGCAAGATATCAAAACATCCATTTGTTACTCCAATTTTAAATTTCGCAAGTTTCCATAGTGAAATTTTGAGTGAAAGTTCAATAGATTTTTCTTCACAAAATTCCTCTATTATTTTCTGAAATTCAAAGAAGTCTAATACCGCTGTATGTTTTTTTTGCACTATTTTACCACATGCAAAAGAAGAAATTTTTATACTATTAATTAAATCGATTTTGTTTGAAAGTAAATAACTTAACAACCCAATAAATGTGTCTCCAGCACCAGTGACGTCATAAACATTAATATCTTTCTGGGGCACTTCTATTTTTTTACCATCATTAAATATCACAGATACACCTTTTGAGCCTTTAGTGATAACAAAAGCGTTGGCTTGTGTTTTTTTAAATAATTTTTGAATTGATTTTTCTTTTAATGAAAGTTTTTCATAATCTAAGAAATTAAAAAATTCATTTTGATTAGGACATATAAAACTAGAATTTTTATATACACTTATATTTTTATTTTTCGGATCTGTAAAAATCTTTTTATTATGTTTTTTAAAAATTTTAATTACTCCTTGAATTAAATTTTTTGTCAAAAGACCTTTTGAATAATCTGAAATTATTAAAGATTGAAATTTTGTTATATTCTTTTTCACAAAATTTATTACTTTTATTTCATCTTTTTTTTTTATTTCAAAAAAAAATTCATCATCAAGTCTACAAAACTGGTGATCATTTTGTACAATTCTTTGTTTTACAGGTGTTGAATAATCCTTATCTGTGATTATTTTCGAGTCAATTTTATTCTTAGAGAGCATCTTCTTAATAATTTTGCCATGTCTATCATTTGAAAATTTTGATATTAAAAAAGTTGAACCTCCTACAGATTGAATATTATTTGCTACATTAGCTGCACCACCCAATAAATTAATAATTTTTGTTGGTTCTAAAACTGGAACAGGTCTTTCTGGAGAAATTTTTATAATTTCTGTTGTTTGAAAAATATCTAAAAATACGTCACCCAATATAAGTATTTTTTCAAAATTTTTGAAATTGTATTTTCTCATAGTCATTTATTACATTTATATTTTTATTTATTCAATTTATGTTTTAATTCATTTTATTGATAAAAATAAAAATATTGTATATTCTTTTTATTAATT
>MDTC01220592.1_pt1 | contig 10975 bp, 13 predicted proteins | sample 811181 | NCBI WGS metagenome assembly MDTC01 (sample SAMN05326644, study PRJNA326480) | marine metagenome | isolation source: seawater | place: Pacific Ocean: North | collected 2011 | reverse complement strand
CATCAGAAAGATGGCTACTTTCTTACCTGTAACTGACGAATTGTTAGCTGATGTTGCTGGTATTCAAGGATATGTCAACTCTCGTCTATCAACAATGATGAAGTTGAACTTGGACAACCAATTAATTAATGGTAACGGATCAGCTCCTAACTTAACTGGTGTATTAAACAAATCAGGTATTAATACCTTTGCATTTGGTTCATACTCAGGCAAGTTAAGGAAAATCGGTCAAATATATCAAGCCATCACAGAAATTAGAAAAGATGCATTCGTAGAACCAGATTCTATCGTTATGCATCCATCTGACTGGTACGACATTGTTACAGAAGAATCTTCTGTAGAAACAAGCGGTTCTAGAAACCCATTGTTTGTCGTTGCAGGTGGATTTGGTGCTGACGTTGCTCCAAAGATTTGGGGTCTTAACGTTGTACCTTCAACAGTTATTGCTGAAGGAACAATGCTAGTCGGTAAGTTTGGCGGAGGTGACGCAGCTCAAGTAGTATTGAGAGAAGGCGTAGACCTAGCTGTTTCCGATAGCCATAGCGATTTCTTTGCAAAGAATCAATTGGCAATCAGATTGACAATGAGATTAGGATTTGCAATATATCGTCCAACAGCATTCTGTACTATTACAGCGATGTAATTAGACAATTTGGTTTTTGAAGGGCGGATTTATATTCGCCCTTTAAACCAAGAGGAGAAAAATGAAAAAAGTATTAAACCCACAAGATGTAACAGACCAACTAGAGAGATTTGGTATGGTCGTTAGAGACAAAGACTTCTTTAAAGCATCTGAGGAAAAATTGAAAGATTTTATTATTAAAGAACCTAAGAAGGCAAAAAAAGTTAAAGTATCCGATGAAGATCAAGATGAGAAAGACAACTCTGAGGTAGAATAGATTTATGTACACAATACCAGAAAAAAATATTTGGAAGCTCCCTGACGGTAAACTCTGGGAAGGCGTTTCTGCAGACTTACCTGTAAGTCAAGCAGATTTAATTGCCAAAGCTGGACACGAGTATCCAACCGAATGGCTCAAAGAGCAAGGTTGGGGAAAGAAAGCTCCTGCTAAAAAATCAGAACCTAAAGCTGCTCCCAAAAAAGAAGTAGAAAATAAAGCTGTAAAGCCAAAAGATACTGAAGATAAGTAAGGAGTCCTAATGGCTCTTTGTACAGTATCTGATGTTGAATCAATTGGTCAAATTGATTATCATACAGATTTAGAATCAGATATTACAAATGTATTTATACCATTTGTTGATTCAGCAATCAAAAGATTCATTGGTTATAATGTTGAATACGATTCATCTATAACTGAAAAATTTGATGGAAAAGAAAGAACTCATTTATTTTTAAAAGTAGTTCCAATTGTTACTATAGCTTCTGTTACGGAAGACGGAGTCTCTTTAACTGAAGGTAATGATAAAGATTATGTTGCTTACTTAGATGAAGGTTTTTTAGTAAAAACAGGTAAATCTAGATGGTCTGATGCAAGAATGCAAAACGTTACAGTTACATACGCAGCTGGATATCAAACAATTCCTAGTGTAATAAATTTCACAGCAGCAAGAGCAACAGCTAGATTATTAAACGCAGCTTTACAATTATCATCTCAACAACCTGCTGAAGCAATAACCTCTCATAAAGCAGATAGTGGTAAAGATGGAAACTTATATGCAGTATCATCAGAATCAATAGGAGATTTAAGTTTAGGTTACGGTGATGTTTTAAACTCACCTTTAGGTCCGGTGCTTAGTGCATTTGACATAACAGCTCTAATGCCTTTTAAAAGGATATTTTTCGAGTAAAATTATTTAGGAGGAACAATGCCAAATAGAATAGCGCCAACAGTAGAAGAAGCTAGAAAGTTATTTTTAGAAGATCCACATAAAAAATTATCTTTATGGGCTCAAGAATGGGGAGTATCCGATGAAAGGGTTAGGCAATTAAGAGAACAAGCAGGAATAGCTCCAAGGTCAGCTTACAATTCTGAAATAGCTGAAATAGTTTTAACTAGAATAGCTGAAGGTAAAGGCTCTTTAACAACTTCAAGAACTTATGAAGAACTTCCAATTGGTTACGAAAGATTTAAAGCTTGGATGAAAGATATGCCAGAGCTTGTAGAAAAAGTAAATGAAGCAAAAGCAAAAGCAGAAAAGTTAAGTTGGAATCCTGAATGGAAAAAATGTTTTCAGTGCCAAGAAGAAAAAAGCATTAGTGATTTTGAAAAATCTCAAAAATATAAAAGCGGATATACAAATCATTGTAAGGAGTGTTTAGTAGGTTTAAGAGAACAAACTCATCAATATAAAGAAACATTAAAATCAGAAGAAAATATGAAAACTTGTTTAGTTTGTGCAAAACAAAAACCTTTAAATAAATTTAATAAATCTCAAAAAGATTCAAATAAAAGAGAATCTATCTGTGCTCTGTGTCACAGAAAAGCAAACCGTCAAAAAGAATTGGCATAAAACAGACTACCTGCTTATAATACAACTTGGTTATAAATGATCTTAAGGATTTAACCAATCCTTTCACAGAACATAAGTAGCCTCCTTAATTGATGAGAGAAACTGGGTCTAGTACCCAGTTTTTCTTTTATATAAAGGTATAATACTCCTATGGCTGATGAACGTATGACTAAACTTAGACTTATGGCATTTATGAGAGCGGGTAATAAATGTGAATGGGCTGAGTGTGAATCTAGGTCACAGCTACAGTTGGCACATATACACGGTAAAGGAATGGGTGGTAATGAACAAAGAAAATACGATCCTGAAAATGTTTCCGTGTTGTGTATGACACATCACGATATTTATGATGGTAGAAAACAACAGGGAAGTTCGTACGCTGTAAGAATGCTTCTTACTGCTTATTTGAAAGGAAAATGGAATGAATCAGGAACAGAAAATACAGGAAGTAATTAGATATATACAGGATGCAAATCCTGAAGCAGAGTTCTTAGAAGGACACGATAATGCAATATTAGGGATTGCTACTATTCCTCGCTTAGGTGAGTGTGTAGCTTACTCTTCTGCACTTGTCTGCAATAATTTATTTAACGAATATATAGATGATAAAAGTATTGAATGGGAAACTGAAGAAGAAGCTGGTATGAATAAAAATGATCAAGCTTGGCAAATGGCTTTAGATTTTTATGGTCATAGTATATATTCTGTCTCTTATGGAGAATATGGACCTATCTTCATAGACGATTTCTTCTAATCAACAGAGGTTTTATTGTATGATTAATATATGGCAAATATTCGCGGTAATCATCATTTATTAATTGATACAGTAGAAATTCAAAGAATAACTCCAAGCTCTGTAGATGAAAGAGGTAATATATCTAATGATTGGAGTACTTCTACTGCTAGTGCTAAATGTAGAAAAATTAGTAATGGAAGTGCTGAAGACAGGGATGGAAAAAATACTATAGTTGAAGCTCTTACTTTATATTTTGGTGATGATGTAGATGTAAAAGCAAATGACAGAATAAAAGACGGTAGCAAATATTACGAAATTACAGCTGTAGTTACTCAAAGAGACTCAATAGGAAGCAATTGTTATACAACAGCTAGTGTTCTTTATAGAGAGTAGCAATGGCTACTAACAAAACAGTTCTTAGATCCCATCCGGTAAAAACCGGTAGTACTGGAAGAAAAGTAAGAAATAGATCTCTTACTAATAAAATTTCTGACCAAGTAAACAAATGGTCAGTTCGTGCAGGTTATGGAATATCTGCAGCTCCAAATGCTCTTGGAGGTCTTAGAACTCCTCGTAATATAGGTCTAAAAGTTCATCGTCACAATAGAGACCTTAATGCTGTTTTAAAAGGAAATGTAAAAGGTCGTGTTAACAATCGTCTCAAAGGTCGTGTAGGTGGTCTTTTAGTTAATGCTATTCTCCCAAACTTTAACAACATAGCCTTACGATTTGTTCGTGCAAAAATTGGTAGTCGAATGAATAAAGCTTTACATAAAAAATATAGAAACTTAAATGTTTTAGAAATGTTTGGTGGTCAGGCTACAAGAAGTATAACTAAAAATTTTTATGGTGCTAATGGAGAAAAAGGAGCAGGAGGTCAAATGCACAATTGGTTATTTGCTACTCTAAATGCTTTAGCTCCAAGAACAGAATTTTCTATGAATATAGATGGAACTGTAGTAGATTTTGGTCCAAACAACTTAGCTATGTCTATTCATAAATTACCTGTTATCGTTAAACCTGATCAATTTACTCTTGCTTCTTTTCCTGTAAATATAGGTGGAGCAACTGCAGAATCTACAGTAGCAGATAGAGCACCTTATGTTTGGTTAGCTAATTATGGTGGAATGTTAATTAATCCAGAAGAACCAAATAAACCAAAAGCCTATGCTCCTACATTTTTTGCTGAAAGGTCTTTAGAGTTTGTTGGTAGAACATTTAAACCTGTTATAAAAGGTATGGCTGAATTTCTTATAAAAGATAATCCAAAATTTGCTGGTAAAAAAATTGATACATCTAAATTAATAAAAACTGAATATAGTGATAGGTCTAAAAAACTTCAAAAAATATGGCTTAGTAAAGATGCAGAAGCTGTTAAAAAAGAAATACTTAGTGAGGGTAAAGGTAGAAGAGAATCTGTTAAATACAACACAGCAGAACTTGGAGAACAATCATTTACTGACTACTACAGCAAAAGAGGAGCTCATTACTTATCTGATGATGGAACTATGAATGCTGAAGCTGTACAAACAGGTGCCGATAATATAATGAAAATACTTTATGGTGATGAATTTGTTAAAAAAGAAGTTATTAAAAAACGTACTAAAAAAGATGGGACTATAGATAAAAGATATAAAGATCCAGAATATAAAGCAACAGTTGAAATTCCTTTAGCTGTTAGTTCTGGACAGGGAAGTTTCCCAATATACGCAAGTATGAGAGAAAGAATAAAAGACCCAACAACAGGAAAGTATGTTGCAGCTGGAGATTATTCAGAAACTTTTATAGAGCCGGGTAAAGTCGTTGCTAAAAGAATAAATGGACAAGTAAATCTTGGAAATGTAGTTTTTGGAGAAAGAGAAATGAAAATTTTACGTCCACATATTCAAAATGGAAATATTGTAGTTAAAAAAGATGGTAGAGATGGAAAGATGCATCTTGAAATTCAAAAAAATGCAGATGAAGTTCTAAACGACCTTGACATTGTAAGTAAAGGTGGAACTGTAAATACACTTAAGGATATAGAAGACCAGACTGGAAGTACTCTTAAGAAATGGAATGAAGAAAGATTAAAACCTCCAACACAAAAAGATCCTAAAACAGGAAAGATTATAACAAACGAAAGTGCAGAACCTATTCCTCTTAGAAAAGATCTTGAGTTTAGAGAAGAAGGTAAGAAAGCCGCTGCTAAATTAATATCCGAAACTGATTCTGCTCTTAGAATAAGTAGCTCAGATAGAATAGTTCAAATTACTGGAAAGAAAAATCCTACCAATAGTCAAGTTATTAATTCTATAACTGATCCTGAATTGAAATCAAAAGTTCAAAATGAATTAATTAAAAATCGAAGAGGATATGGAATTAATAGTAGATTCGATCCTGAAAAATTAAGTAATGATTTGAAAGCTAGATTAGGTTTCTATACAGATGCTGAAATAGGATTTGATAATATGCCAGATGGTGGGTTTGGTGTTGCTCGTGTAACTACAAGTGACCATAAATATATTAGTCAATTAAGAAGGAATGAAAGTAGAATACAAACAGAAATACAAGATGCTAAACGTGGTGTACTTAAAGCTGAAAAGGATGCTCGTACTATAAGTACAATAAATGCACACACTAAAGATTATGGTAAAGGTGGAGCTCCTACTGAGGTTTATAGAACATCATACGGTTATGATGACAGAGGTGTAGATGACGCAACAAGGTTAGCTCTTGGTAGAAGTGAGAAAATTGCAATACCTACAGACCCTAAAGCAAAACCTGTTATATGGACAACTGGTACTAGAGTAGCTAAAAATGATTATTACCATCCGGGTTTTGGTGTTGTTAAAGAAGGACATAAAGTACCTTTATCTCCAACTAATAGAAGTTTAAAATCTAAAGCAAATATGAATAAATACGGTATTAAAAGTTTAAATGACGGTTCAGCTGCTGTTAAAAGAGCTTCTAAAAAAGTTGAAATGTTAGAAAATAAATTACTTACTACAAGAATGGAAATAGAAGCCACTACTAAGAGAGTTAATGCAATAGACTCTCTTACAAAACCTAAGACAACAGGAAAAACAGACGCTAAAGGACGACCGGTTATTCAAGCAGCTCCACTTAATACACAAGCTCGAGGTGCTTATAATACTGCAAGAGATAATTATCTAAACAATAGAACATCAGAAGCTATACCTGATTACTTACAAGGAATGAAACCAATAAATGCAGATAGTGGACTCTTTATACAACAAAGCAATCTTTTAGCTGCAAGAGGTCCTAGAATAGGTACTAGAAATCCTGAACATAGAGATCTTTATACCGCTGCTTTAAAATCTGGAAATGTTACAAATTTAACATTTACATTTAAAAAAGGAATGGATTCTGGACAACTTAGAGCAAGAGGTATATCTTCATTTGAAGCAAGGATTCACTCTCCACGTCTTGGTGGTGGTCATAAATCTAATTCTAAGAAATTAAAACCAATAATAACAAAGAGAAAATCTGGTTCACATACAGATATAACAGATTTTACATATAAAAGCGATACTTTCCCAACAGGTAAACTTGTACTATCTCAAGAAGTAAACAGAGCTAATCCTAATAGAATTAGTGGAGCAGAACCTACAGCTAAATTCGGTGGACAATCTGGAACAGCAATAATACCTTTGACTAGAAATAGATTTAATCCAGAAGAATTAGGACCTGTTAGTGGTGTCTTAGATGAAATGATGATGTTTATGAATAAAAAAGACGTAGGTCAACAACCAGAAGGTGTAGATATAGGTGGCTGGAAGACTAGTACGACTTTGGGTGGTGGTGTTATAATAAGGTTTGAAGATAGGTAAATATGGTATACGGTAATCAAACATCAGCTCCAGATGCAGAAGTTGTATTTAGAGCTTGGGCAATAGGAAGAACTCCTATAACTGATATATGTGGAACAAGGGTAGCAACAAGACTACCTAGAAATGCTACTTTACCCTTTTTAGTGTTTTTTAGAGGAGGAGGACTTCCTGTTATGCCTAGAAGTGAAGTTCTTATAGAGGAAGCAATTATTCCAATAAGTTGTTATGCAGGTAGATGGGGTGGCGATGCCACTGATGCAAATGCAGATTATTCTACCGCATACTCGTTAGCTGCAGCTATTCAACAAGCTGCTTTTAATGAAAGTAATATAGCCATTACTCTTTCTGATAACTCAAAAGCGTTTATTTATGGTTTGGAAATCATAGAAGGAATTATGCGAATAGAGGAAACAGAAACTGGGTTGGGGTTGTATACTATAACAGTAGGAATGACATATAGGTATGACACATAATGAAAAAAGTACAAGTTAACCCATTAATGCCTTTCACACAAGTGTGGTGGGATATTAATGGAGAAGAAACTCTATTTACTAAAAGTTCTTGGGTAGAAGTCTCAGAGAGCACTTGGAAAGAGATGAGTAAGCATATGAAGCCAATGAGCGACACTATGCAGGGACAACTCTTCATCGCTGAAGATGAGTCAATTCATACTAACCAAGTAATTGAGCGCGTTGATCTTACCGACAAGGTTGAGGACAACGAAGTCGTGGAAGAAGACTCTTCTGAAGAATGGTATTCTGAAGAAGAATAGGTAATTGACGTAAGTCAATTGTCGCGACAATTGAAGTATAAGTATATATAGTAGGAGAGTATAATGCCAGCTACAAATGGTTCAATATCTGAAGTATTGATCGGTACTGGAGTCCTTTATTTAAAGGACAGAACTACAGGTTCGCTTGCTTTTCCAACAGATGCATCTGGGGCGTTTGATACGCCAACAGCTATGACACCTGCTTGGGAAGAAGTAGGCTATTCTGAAGATGGTTGGACTCTTGAAATGGATAAAACTTTTGAAGACATTATGGTGGCTGAAGAAGTAGATCCAATTAAAACAATTAAAACTGCTCAAGAAGTGAGATTAACAGGTGAGCTTTCACAAGCTTCACACGCTAAGTTAATCATAGCTCTTGGTGGTGGATCAGCTACTTCCGGTAAAATTGGAAGTGGTCTTAGTGGTGCTGCTGGTGCAACCGCATCAGGTTACACTACTTTAGTTCCCCCAACATCATCTGCATTTAATGAATATGCAATGTTATTGGTGGCTGATGGTCCAAAAGGCACAAACGGAGTTGCAACAAGACACGTTAGAATCCCTCGCGCAGTAAGCGTTGGTTCTTTCTCTATGCAACACGCTAAAGCCCCACAAAAAGTTGTTTTGAGCACAGAGTTCAAAATACTAGTACCTGACACAACAATTAATGTTGGTTCAGATAGTAATGGTTATTTCTACTTGTTCGACATCGTTGATAATACCAACGCTGCCGGTGCAGGTGGTTCAAGTAACCCATAAAATTAGATAGGAGAAGAGGACGAATATGAGTGAGAAGAGTAGATTTAAGGATTTTGATGCTGCGGTAGAAGAGTCTGCCAAAGAAGCGATTGAGGTCAAAATAGCGGGTAGAAATTATGAGTTTCCACCTGAACTACCTGCAAAGGTAGTACTGGGGCAACTACGCTATATGGACGAGACTGGTAACTTATCCGCAGCACAAATTCCTGATTGGCTTGCTACATTAATAGGTCAAGAAAGTTTAGATCAGATGATGGAAGATGGAGCATCTTGGGAACAACTCCAAGGATTGTTAAACTTCCTTCTACAAGAATATGGAATTTCTAATCAAGACTTAGAAGCTATTGATGACACTACTGGAGATGAAGAAAGCCCAAAATAGACTTCACCCCTATGACCATAGTCGAGAGGTGGGGTGCTCTCGAAGCTGACTTTTTAAGATATTATAATATTTCTAATCCACTCAGTGTTAGCTGGGGAAGATTTCTCAGATTAGTAACCAATATGCCTTTTAAAGATTCTGTATTCTTTTTACCAATGTATACGGAACTACAGAATCAATCAGAAGACAGTAGTGAAGATGAAGAAGACAAAACTGATCGAAGAAACTATAAACGACAACTTGATAAAGCAAGGGGTCGTGAAGGTAAAAAAAGAGAAGTTGTTTCTTTAGATAAATTTATGGAAGATATAGGTAATAGATAATATGGGTGTAAGCGATACAGACTTACAACTGAAGATAGCGGTAAACTTAGGTCTCGTTGACACTGACGAGATGATGAAAGATATTGAATCATCTGTTAAAAAAGTTGGTGTAAAAGCTCAAGCCGTTTCCAAAGCAGCATCAATAGGTATGATAGGTGCAGCATCTGCACTAGCGGGTCTTACTGGAGCAACCATTATGGGTATTAGGTCTTTAATAGCTTTTGAAGATTCTTTTGCTGGAGTAAAGAAAACAGTAGACGCTGATAGCGAAACTTTAGCAAAATTAGCTGATCAAATTAGAGAATTAGCAACAGAAATACCTATTGCAGCTACAGAGTTAGCTAGAATTGGTGAGCTTGGTGGTCAGCTTGGTATTGGTGCAGAAAACTTAGAACAATTTATTGAAGTAGTAGCTAAGTTAGGTGTAGCTACTGTATTGAGTACAGAGACTGCTGCTTTAGCTTTAGCTAGATTAGCTGCTATTGCAAACATACCTGAAGCAGGATTAGGAGAGTTTTTTGAAAGAACGTCTTCTGCTTTAGTAGATTTAGGTAACAACTTTGCTGCAACTGAAGATGAAATCATTACAACAGTTTTACGTATTGCTACTGCAGCTAAACAAACAGGTGCTTCTACTCAAGATGCTTTAGCTTTTGCTACTGCACTACAAGCAGTTGGTGTTCCCGCTCAAGCTGGTGGTACTGCTATAGCTCGTGTATTTCAAGAAATGCAAAGAGCGATACAAGCAGGTGGAGAGCAAATGAACTTGTTTGCTCGTGTTTCTGGTTTAAGTATTCAAGAGTTCCAAAAATTATTTGCAGAAGATGCAGCGATTGCTGTAGCAACTTTTATTCAAGGATTAAGCACTGCAGATGAAGCTGGAATAAAATTACAAGATACACTTCAAAAATTAAACTTATCTCAGAGAAGAACTCAGTTAGCAATAGGTGGTTTATCTACTGCTGGAGACTTACTAATAAATACCATTACAACATCTAGAAATGCTTTTGAGGAAAATATAGCTTTAAATATAGAGGCTTCTAAAAAATTCACAACAACAGCACAACAAATTTTATTGTTAAAAAATCAGTTTAAAGAAGTAACTATGGTTATGGCTGAAAACTTTTTGCCAATTGCAAGACAAATTATATTTACGCTACAAGCTTTTGCAAAAGGAGCTTCTATGGAATTAATTACCCAGATGTTTAAGCTGGCTAGAAATATGCTTCTTGTTAATGGTGCAATAAGACTTGTAACTATAGCTTGGTCAATGTATACAACTGGTGTTTTGGCTGCTGCTAAAGGTAGTGCAATATTTAAAGCAATTATGATGCCATCAAGCCTTTTAGTTATAGGTGCAGCAATAGCTGCAGTTGTAATTCAGTTTAATAAACTACAAAATATTGGTGCAGAAATGGCTAGGCAAGGTGGTATTTCTAGTTTAAGTGGTATGTTGGGGGATGCTGTAGAATTTGGACAAGGAATTGAATCAGCTCTTAAAGGTCTTAATGAAGGTTTAACAGAATCAAAATCTTTGTTAGAAGCACAATCAGGATTTACTTTTGAAGACTTATATAGTCAAGAAGGTGCAACTAATGCAGAAAAAATTGCGAATGCTTTTAAAGGAAAAGGACTACCTGTTCCAAGTCAAAAAGATTTAACTAATTGGGGTGGGTTATTATTACATATAAAAGAAAT
>MDTC01173951.1_pt1 | contig 10975 bp, 20 predicted proteins | sample 811181 | NCBI WGS metagenome assembly MDTC01 (sample SAMN05326644, study PRJNA326480) | marine metagenome | isolation source: seawater | place: Pacific Ocean: North | collected 2011 | reverse complement strand
TAATCGTTTCTGGTCTCAGATCTTTGGTGTGGCTTTTAGCAACAAGCGTTGGCTTCACTTTTTTATGCTGTTTGTACCTGTTATGGGTCTTTGGGTATCTAGTATTGGTATTATTGGCCTCGCCCTTAATCTACGTGCTTACGACTTTGTCTCGCAAGAGATAAGGGCAGCTGAAGATCCTGAGTTTGAAACCTTCTATACGAAGAATATCTTGCTCAATGAAGGACTACGTGCATGGCTTGCACCAGTTGATCAACCGCATGAAAACTTTGTCTTCCCTGAGGAAGTATTACCTAGAGGCAATGCTTTGTAAGTGATAAATGCTATATCATTTAGTTATTTGCAGATGACAAATGTCCTTGTCTAACGAAGAACTAAATGATATCAGGCAAGCCTTAAGTTACTACATGCGTATGCATATAAGCATTAATAACCCACGCTACAAACAATTTCAATTAATATTAGAAAAACTACAAGATATAAATGAGAATCTTTCTTGACACTGCAGATACCAGTATCATTCAAACTCACTTCGCAACAGGTTTAATTGATGGTGTTACTACTAATCCAACTTTAATCAGAAAATCAGGTCGTGATCCAATTGAAGTTTACACAGAACTTGCTCAACTTGGCGTACCTGACATCAGCATGGAAGTCTCTGGTAATACAATCGCCATGTATGAAGAGGGTAAAAAGCTTGCCAACCTATTCGGACATGTAGCAACTATTAAGGTCCCTATGACCAGAGACGGGTTGTTAGTTTGTCGCCAATTGAGCAATGAAGGCATTAAAACAAATGTCACACTGATCTTCACTATTCCTCAAGCAATTCTTGCTGCAAAAGCAGGTGCTACTTATGTCTCTCCTTTTGTAGGAAGGTTAGATGACCAGCAAATTGCTGGGTTGGAAGTTGTAAGAGGTATCACTAGCGTCTATGCATCTCAAGGAGTCAGCACACAAGTACTTGCTGCATCTATTCGAAATGTGCACCGCGCTGTCCGATCTTTCTACAACGGAGCACACGCAGTTACAATGCCTCCCAACGTATTTTCAGATATGTATAATCACATGTTGACAGATGCTGGACTTGATATTTTTGAAAAAGATTTAGCCGCAATGACTAAATAATATATTAGAATTTAAAGAGATTGTTAACAATTATGTCTGTTACAACTGAAGACGGTAATCGTCAAAACATTTTCGCTAAGGAACCTATCATGACTATTGAATCAGTAACTGTTAATCACAACGAGAAAGCAGAAAAGCTCAACGGACGTTTGGCTATGTTGGGCGTAATTGCCGCACTTGGTGCCTACGCTGTCACAGGGCAACTTATTCCTGGCATTTGGTGACAATAGCTACTTATATATAATAATTAGCTAGTATTAATTAGTTGGGCCGAAGAAGAACTCCGTCAGGCCCTTTAATTGAATAAAAGTTAGGGAGTTTTTTGGAGTTTCCATCCCTGTAATTGAAAGCCCTGCTGGATTGATCACCAGTGGGGCTTCCCTTTTAGAAGATATCTGGCAAAGGCTCTTTAGGCGGCCTCAGCTCCATATTCCTCGCCTTCTGGGCACTTAGCTCCTGCATACGCATTTGCTGCGCTCTGATGCCCGGTGCGAAGGCATTACGGCCTTTGTATCTAAGTGTCGTGTTTGGCTGACGATTGTTTTCATACGCAGCTTGTCCACGCCTCTGGCGTGCTCTAGCCAAAGCTTGTGTGCGTCTAGACGTATCGAAGCCTCGGTCTTCAGCCTTCAGACGTCGCTTGTCAATCGGTTTGTTTCTAAGATTGACTGCCACTTCTCATTTTCTGACCTTTCTTATTATACCCCTAGGGTTGTAGAAATATCTTTCACTTTTTTAATCAATGGTGTCATTGTCATAAGCATCTGCTGCGCTGCTTTCTTCTCAACATCAGCCTCAAGAGTTTCAATCCTTACAGTAAGATCCTTGATAGTCTGATTTTTTGTATAAGCAGTAAAACGCATGCCTAAAGCCAAAGCTAGTGCAGGCCCAATTACATATCCAATCATTGTTCTAGCTGATATTTAACGTAAGTCTAGTGTATTACTCAAAGGAACATGAGGTCGTCACCATCTAAATCTTCGTCTTCCCAGCCAGTGTCCTCAATATCAGGATTAATGGTGTCATCGTCCTGCATGCTCAAAATATCTACGAAAGTTTCTTCAGAAATAATCTCAGGTGCCGGACCCGCTTCTTCCTGAATTTTAAACAGAATGCCACTAGAGGCTAGCGTTTGCTGAATGTCATTCTTCTGCTCCATACGAGAACGAAGCAGTTTTATGACGGTCCTTTCAAGCGCACGACGGGACATACGACCCGCTTCGTATTGGGCTCTCTGTAATGCAAATCGTTGTTCGATCGATAGTTGATTCATCATCTTCCTCATGGCGGGGTCTGTGATTAGCAACCCACTCATCAATTAAATCGTGTGCTACACGGTTGTAAAAACTTTGAGTAGTAAACCACTCGTAAAAATCTCTACTTCCTTTTGACTGGTTACAGTCTACACAGCACGGAACTAAATTGGAGCGGAGATCTGAGCCTCCTCGACATCGTGGTTTCAAGTGATCAACAGTGGTGGCCCTTTCTTCTCTGCAGTAAGCACATAAACCTCCCCATGCTGTTTGGATTGCGTGACGGAACTGTCTTTTAGCAGAACCCTTTTGTAAGCAATTGAGCGAGAACATAAGTTCCCGCCAATCTTCTTGAATCCCCATCGTTGTTGTTAGCAACTTGCCTTAACTATAAAGGCATCACGAGTCCTTTTTGTGTCTGTAAGTAACCCCCATAGGACCTCCTAGTGGTGTTTCACCATCCTGCTTTTCCCAGTACTCCCATTCTTTTTCATAAGCTTCTTCTGTTACTTTGACATACTCGTCCACCTCTACCCCGAGCTTTCGAGGCAGAGTAACGTAGAACTTTTTAGATTGAATGGCTCTATTTAATTCATCTAATCGCGAATGGGACCTGTATTCACGGATCCAGTCCCCATCCTCAATCATCAGATCTTTTTTCCAGGCTTAAGTTGATACACGACACGCAGAACCATCTGAACAATACTATTATCTTTCAGTGGGCTGAGTGCAATAATTTCGCTGATAGCAGCGACAACTATCCAAAATTCAGCAGACGATAGAAATTCCATAAGTTTATATAACTCTCCGTATATTCTACTTGCTACACAACTACGTTAACTACCCCAAATTCCTATAACCTCTATTTTTATTCCTCTATCTATATAAGACTTTTAAACAGGTTTATATATAGAGCAACGTAGTTAGCGTAGCTTTGTAGTTAAATTCCGTATTTACGCTTCATTTCATCGATACGTCGTCTATCACCACCAACATGAGCGTCAATTTTATCTTCTAGACGTTCTAGCACTCTGAACAGCTCTGAGAACTGCTCTTTAAACTCTTGTTTAGTCACGTAATTCTCAGCAACTTTAAGCTCTAAAGCGTCCATCCTTCGATCCGCATGATCGATCTTGCGAAAAGCCACACCAAACATTGATAGTAATGATGCGACTCCGGCAGCAATAAGGTAGTCAGGAAGCATGGTTTCCACTTTTTACTAAATATGTGCCTATAAAAAATGGCCCTTTCAAATTGTACCTTTTATACAACTTTCTATGTTGTGTGCCCCTTTATAAATGCAGCTCAATAACTACCTCAGATTTCTAGCCTTTATTCTCTAAATACTGCCTATGTACTATAGACTTTTTATTTAGAGGAGTTAGTAAAGAAGGTAGTTAGCGTAGTTTGTGTAGCTTATCGAGGATCTGGGATGCGACACAGGGCCTCAAACAGGAGTTGAGGTAACACCACTCCGTACCTAGCGGTCATGTTGGGGAACGTATGTCCAAGCAACCGTGCTTCCGCCGCAGGATTTGGATTCGTCGCACGCATGCGGCTTTCGAAGTTATGTCTTAGCGAGTGAGCGCCTTCACCAGGGGGTAGTTCAAGCGTTCTACGGAAGTGACCACTCCAGGCTTTACCAGGTCCCCATGCGTCTGTTGATAACGGGAACCTCATATTCCTGACAAGCTGTAAACAAGCAGGATGAATAGGTACCTGCCTAATACTCATGTCGTTTTTTAATCTCCGGAACGGTGACTCATAGTGGACCAAATTAAAATATGGGATTTCCGCACTTAACACCACGTCCTCTTGCTTAATTCCTGCGATCTCACCTACGCGAAACCCATGAAACCATAGGAGGTTGAACAATGGATCATTGTGATATTTCTCATAGAAACTCCACTCTCTGAAGGGGTGGTGTGACCTAGCCGTCTTCAGGTCTGAGCCTGCTCGATGCCATGGGTTATTCGTCAGTAACCGACGTTTGATAGCACGGTTCCAGATCCCAGAAAGGTAGCCAACCCTTTGTTTGACGGTACCTTCTGACAGCCTTTCTGTTTGACTATCGACGTAATCCCATACGAATTCAGTATCAATTTCAGAAACACATACATCCTGAATGGGCTTAATTGCCTTCATCCAGTTTCGCCAAGTCTGATAAACAATTGTCGGTTTAATTTTCCGACAGCGCAGGACTAAGTCACTGACTTTCATTGGAGGGTTCATTTGAGGTTATAAGCAACGCCTATCGTTAATGTATAGACAAGGCCAACAAATGTCAACCTTATTTGTCAAAAACGGAGAGGGTGGGATTCGAACCCCCACATCAGGCGTTACTACTGGGATCTTATCACTTCTTTCTCTACATATAGATAAGCGTTGATTATCAGTAGACCCCTCGGGTTTTCCACAGCCTACTTGTACAAGCTGGTCATCTAGTCACCTGGTCATCTTTGGAGACGGGTAATCATTGGCTGGCCAAGCAGTGAAGGCCCATGGCTCATTTGTGGCTTGACTCTTGGCGGATAGACCTCAGGCTGAGTATTGCAACCTTGTCCCATCAGGTTTGCCGGGGGAAACCAGACTTGTCCTGCAAAACGAATGTCGTTCATGACCGATGCTTCGCTGTTTTCTTTGCAACGTCATCAGGCTGCTTACTGAACTGCTTACCTTTACGCATAGCCGCACGCTTCTTAGCAGTGGACCGCGCATATTCCTTGTCAGACAGCGCTTCACGTGCCTTCTTAGGTAGATAACGCTCACCAGAGGCTTTCTTGCCTTGAGTACTGTTCTTACCAGACTTGGTTCCCCAGTCTTCTTTAGTCCAGCTATCTAGTGATTTCTGTGATTCAGCTTTAGCCATATTCACAAGCCTCTACGCATTTAATACTATCGTTGATTACCCAGCCAGCGGTTGCTAATTCCACACCAAGAAGTCCGATTTCAGCCATACCGTCTGTCGCGACAGCTGCTACTATTGTAGATAATGCGGTAGCAGCATATAATATTTTATTGCCTAGAGTAAGTGAACCTAGCCAAGCACTGACTACAGCACCTAAGCAACCACCGCTATATATAGTTGAAATTATCCCAAAAACTGCTGTTGCTACATCAGTTTTATTTGAGCTTTCACTAGCAATAGTGATGATGTATTTATCTAGCTGACTGAGAACGGGCTTTGCAGCTTCTGCCATTTCTTCTGCCACTTCTGCTGTGGCCGATGCTCTAATACTTGCTGCGCCTAAAAACAAGCAGACACAATCGAAGATTACAAACCCAATAGCTTCACCACATTTAAGAGACATTAGTTCTTGTAGCCTCCACCTGCTGCCTTATACCGCTTAGCAAGCATCTGTGCTTTACGTGCACTCCACTGACCAGGCTTACCTCCTTTACCACCAGATTTAATGTCGTTAAAAATACGCTTGCGCATACCAGGCTTGGTGTAGTTACCTGCTTCGTTAACTTTGGACTTCTTTTTCTCAGCCATGTCTACTTACCTTGTTTCTTTTCGAAGTGTTTACGGAGACCTTCAGGCATGTTACTGGTATCAACTTTGCCGTCTTTAGCCTTTTTCTTGGTTTCTTCTTTCTTTTTTTCGAAGAACTCTTGCGCTTTTTTAGACATTTGCTTAGTAAATAAATTAACAGTTCCATTTACGCCGTGCTTTACGCAGACGACTGTTGGGATCTTTGGCGGCTTTTGGGAACTTCTTCATCTGCCCTGCACTGCGAGCACAGTAAGAGTCACGCCGCTTGCCGCCTTCTGGCTGTGGACGCTTCAGATTAGAACCAGGATTCTCACGTTCATAAGACTTACGTCCTTTCTCGTTTAAACCACCTTCAGGGTTTTTACCCTCTTTTCTTGTCCAAGCAGCACTTTTCTTTTTAGCGCCTTTACGATCAGCCATTACTTGCCTCAGCTTCTAGAAAATCCATCTCTGCGTGCATTTGATCACTCAATTGGCACACTTGGGCGCAAGCACCCAGAATCAAGCCCCTTTGATTCGGAGTTAAATTGGTAGCAGTTTCTGCATCTTCAGCAAGAATAGTTGAGATATCACCAAGACACATAATGATGGCCGGTAAACCCCACTTTTCAGTTAGTCCGTGCATAACTGAAAGAAGTGGATTTTCACCACTTTCAACAGCATCCCAAAACTCCTGACGTTCTTCCCTAGTCATAGAAAGCCTCCAATAATTATATTGTACTTGGTAGAATTAACTTGATTGCAATCATATACTGATGCTAGACCTTGCAGGCTTTAAAAACTTTTTCAAGTACTATAAAGGTGAAGAGCATCAAGATAAGGCTCTAGAAATCCTATTTAACAGCTTACCTCAGCATATTAAGAGTGAACAGTCGAATTGGGTTAGTACATACCGAACACCATCTTCTCGCAATTTAGTTAAAGAAGTAGAAGAAAAGCTCCCTTGGCCGATCACAAAAACTCAGATGGGCAGGATCATGAATCGTGCCGATAGAGATATTAGTGACGAATGCATGGATGATTTTGCGCGTTGTGTTGAACTATACAACATGAATACACTATCAATGGCGTATTTCTTAGGACAATGTGCTCATGAAAGTGCTGGTTTAAAGTATGTAATTGAGATTAAGTCAGGAACAGAATATGAATGGCGGACTGACTTAGGTAATAATCAAGCAGGTGACGGCGTTAAGTTTGCGGGCACCGGCTATATCCAGACCACAGGTAGATACTGGCATACAAAGTTCAGCGAATATCTTGAATCAAAAGATCAAGATGATCCAAAAATTTTAGAAGAAGGGAAAGAATACACTTCTCAAAAATATCCTTGGAGTATCAGTGGGTTTTGGTGGAATGAGAATGGCATGAATGAATACTGCCAAGGGTGGCCTGACGTTGACCGTGTAGGAGCACGAGTAAATGGAAGATATCTTCCTAATGGTTTTCGTGATAGGAGATGGTATTCAAATCTTGCATTTGATGTCTTAGGACTCTAGAGAAGAAACCTTAGATTCAAGTTGCTCAATTCGTGACATTGCCTCTTGAAGTGCTCCAATTGCCTTTAAATAAAGCACAGAATATTTGACATTTAAAGTAGTGTCTCCAGTTTTATTCTCAACTTTTTGAGTGATTTGATTTCCATCTTTATCTAAAGAAGGATTGCCATCTGCATCAAATACAGGTGATTCACTCACAATTACATCTTCAGTTTCATTAATCAAGCCAGGAGAAATCTCTTGTAAATCTTGGGCAATTACTCCGAGGTACTTGTCAGTACCCATTGCTGAATTTTTAAATTCAAAGTTTTTCAGCTTTACGGATTTAATGTCATCCCATTGTGATTGTGCTTCTTTAATATTTTTCTTGAGTTTAATATCAGAAATTGCTCCGTAATTATTGTTTAGGTTCTGAACGTCACCATTGGTATAAATCTTCAATACATTTACACCTCCACTACCAGTACTAGTAGCAGATGCTGATGCATTTACTAATGTGTCCAAGCTAGAGGCAGTTCGGTTGGTTCCAATCTCAATAGCAGCAGAAGTGGATGTAGTGTAAGTTTCAATTCTGCCGTTTTCTCTAATACGAACTTTTTCTGGAGAACTAGTACTTGTATTGAATGAGAATCCGTTTGTTGGAGTGTGGTTTATTTCGCTAAAGTTATCAGCAGAGTTATTTGTTTGTGTGAATTTAATTGATTGCTCGTCGTCTCCTCTAATTTCTATTCCCGATTTGTCGAATGTGGCATCACCTACAGTAAGCAGAATTTCACCATCTGCATTCCAGCGGGTTTTACCTCCAATAACAGCTTGCCGCTTATCAGCACCATCGTTGACTAAAGTCATCAATGTATTGTAATCGCCAATAAATTCAATATCACGATTAACTTCGTTGTTTCGGATAATTAAGTCATTAGAAGTGATGAGTTCAATATCACCTCCAAACCTTTGGGGATTGCCACCTGATATTTGTCCACCACTACTTCCATCAGTTATGAAACTAATTCCTGATTTACTGGCAGTATCAATAGTAAGTTTGTTTCCATTAGTAGCTGCATCGCTGCCAACTACTACATTACCTGTAGATGAAAACTTAGCTACTTCAGTATTCTCGAATTTAAATGAAACATTGTCTCCTCCATATTGCTTAAATTCAACGTCTTGATCGCCATCTTGGCTAATTGAAAAACGTCCCGAACCAGTAATATCGCCGCCATCTGCATTAAGTACCAAGCTAGCAACCCGGTTAGTACTGGTATTACTAGGATTAATTGTAAAGCCTGCACCCGCCCTATTAGCTGCACCAGCAGTGTCTTGAAACACAAATGTTGGTGAGCTGTCCCCACTTGAAGATGTGACATTGCCATTAGCTGAGATAGTTAATCTGTCTATTGAATTAGTCTGTAAAGCAAAAGCATCATTACTTGTTGTTCCAGCACCTTGGGAATCAATTGCAACTTCAGCACCATTGATGATTGTTATTGGTGCTCCCTCAACTTTAACCTGACCTGCAACGTGAAGTGGAGCGGTAGGAGTTAATTTTCTGACACCAATGTTTCCTACATTCTTATAAATTATGGGGGTGTTGTCAGTATCTATTTCAGCTTGAGCAGTACTATGATCGTAAATAATCGAAGCCTTTGGTGTATTACTTGACGAAAACTGAATTCCAGTATTTCCGTTGTTATCTATTGTGATGCCTTCCCCAAATACACCTAGGTTTTTAAAGTTACTAAATAATGTAGGATCTCCGCCAATACCTACTTCATCAGAATTAGTGACACGCAGGACAGTATTGCCAGTTACTTGCTCAGTTAGAAGAAGTTGTGTTGAAGGGATGAAGTTCCATTTTGTTGCGCCATCGGCCTTAGTAATTTGAAAGCCTTCGTCGTCTTTTACCTCTAGACGTGCTTCAGGTACTGTCTGTCCAAGACCTAATCTCCCACTTGAATCTATAACCATTTCAGGTGAACCGGCAATATCACCTGTATAAACTTCTAAACGATCATTTGAATTGTTGTATGCAATTGATCCGTCAGCAGTGGTGCCAGAACTAAATACAACTCCTGAATTACCTGTGCTTGAATTTGTTAATTCAATTATAGGATTAGCACTTTTAATTTCCAGAGCTGAATCGGGAGAAGTTGTACCAATACCTAAACGTGAATTATTTGTAATTGCTACATTGCCGGTGAACGAATCACCAGATTTCAACGCAAACGGACCAACGAGAGGAGTTGTTGCATCACCCCGCTGTACCTCCCCAGCTGAGTTCAGAAACGCAACAGCATCCCCGGTGCCTGCCTCTGATACAACTGTGAGAGAACCTGTGACAGTAACGTTAGGGTCTGGCGTCGGAGCAACGTTTTTATTATCGGCCTGCCAAAAGCCACTAGAAGCTGTACCCGAATACGTGTAAGTTACACCATTTTCAATATAAGTGTCTCCATTACTAGGAAATGCTGGAAAATTCAATACAGCCATTTTATGTTACACAGTTTGCTAATTTAATTCTATCTATCAGACGGCTGTTGTAGATAAGGTGCCATCGTTAGCTACGTCTAATCGATAATTTGTCCCGTTAGGTGAGACCAATATCACGCCTGCATTGAACGTTACAGCTCCAGCAAAAGTATCACCAGATTTTGAAGCAAATTCACTATTTGCTTCTGTTTTTGTGTAATAGTTTTGTGTAAATTCAAATGTGTCAGGAGCGGCATCTACCCATTGACCAGAATCTGCGTCTTGATAATAAACATACAGCCGTCCATCATTAGTGTTATACCAAAGTTCACCTGCAGCAGTAGCAGTTGGTGGTGTACTTCCTATACGTGTTACACCTCCAACAAAACTATTTGCTGTCACATCCCCTGATATTGTGCCCCCAATATCACCACGCAGGTATCGATCATCATAAGTGCCAGACTGGTTTGCACTGTTAGCAAAATCTGGCTGAACACCAATTTGAAGTTTACGAATAGCGTTAGTGCTGTCTTTGAAAAATATAGTGGGATCAGCAGCATTGTAGTTCAGCGCAAGTTCGCCGAATTCCATTTGAGCAACAGTCACAGATTTAGCTGCACCATTCTCTAGAACTGCGCTATTTTTAATAGTTAGTTTCATAGCTAATAAGCCTTAAAATTGAGTAAAAACTCTTTATCTATAAATTCTATCTAGCTGCGGTTTGCAGCAACATTAGTGGAAGGCCATGAAGTTGCATTCGTGCCTCCCCAAAGAATCCGAACGGCTCCTGAAGCACCAGCGGTTCCTGAATTTGACCTTCCAGCACCACCACCGTAAGTACCGCCACCAGTAGTTGATTGCCCACTAATATTTTTATTTGAATTAAAAGCCGTACCTTTTTGACCACCAGATCCGCCTTGTCCTCCATTGTTTGAGTTATTTGATGAGCCATTTCCACCAGCGCCGGTAGTACCTTCACCATAAATTCCGGTACCTCCTCCGCCTCCAGCCCACCAGCCGCCGCCTCCTCCACCTCCTCCATTTCCCGCTGCATATCCCAAGCCGTCTGAGCTGTTATTGCCGTTAGCGCCATTACCTCCATTTCCCCTATATCCTCCAGCACCACCTCCACCAGG
>MDTC01030525.1_pt1 | contig 10976 bp, 11 predicted proteins | sample 811181 | NCBI WGS metagenome assembly MDTC01 (sample SAMN05326644, study PRJNA326480) | marine metagenome | isolation source: seawater | place: Pacific Ocean: North | collected 2011 | reverse complement strand
ACTCCACATTTTTTTATTACAATTAATGTATGTCTAAAAGTTTAATCAAATATCTTACAATTGCATACTTTTTTTTGGTTTGTTTAAATATAAATGGAAATATTATGCTCGATGAAAGTGATAAATTGATTACTCCTCTTCCCTTGCCTTATGATGGTAAAACTTATTCTGTTGATGAGCTTAATGCATTTATAGATAGCTCTATCAAGTCAGACAAACAACCCATACTAATATTTGGTGCTAATTGGTGCCCAGATTGCAGAATATTTTCAGGAACTATGGAAATCCCAAAAATTAAATCTTACATAAAGAAGAATTTTGATGTTCTATATATTGATGTAAAAAGATACGAGATGAATATGGAATTAATGGAAGAATATGGAATTCCCTCTGCAGAAGGTATTCCTAGAGTTCTGGTTTTCGACAAAAATAGAGTGCTTTTAAATAATTCTAATACAACAGAATGGAGAACAGCAAGAGACAGAACAAGTCAGGATATTTTTGATTTCTTCCAAAATATAAATTTAGGCAACTAAATACAATAAGGTTAATCAAATTGTCTGCTGGCGCTTGCAAATATTAGGTAAAAAAGGCCTCCGAAAATTAAAACTGCCGAACAGATATAAAAGATTACATCCCAAGAGTTAGTTATTTCTAGAACCAATCCTGCTACCATTGGACTTAATATGGCAGCTATCATCCCTATACTACCTGAGATTCCAACCAGCGAACCAGTATATTTTGGACCTAAGTCAGCATGATTTACACCAAACCCACCGGCACATATACCAGAGCATACGTTTATAAGACATAACAAGAATACAACATTAAATAGCGCATCTTGTAATGAGATTAAATATAAGAAAATAGCAGAACCAAAAAATCCAATAGAATTAACAACTTTTCTAACTTTAATTATTTTATATCCTTTTTTTATAAAGCTATCAGTAATTACGCCACCCATGATAAGAGAAAAGATTGAAACAAGACTTGGAATAAGAATCGCATAAACAAAAATATTTGAGTTTAAATCAATACCCATTCCGCCTTCAGAAATAGGTGAATTTACAAACTTTGGTAAATAAGAAAGAAATGTATATAAGGACCAATTATTACAAAATGTTGCAACCGCTATTGCCATAAAAGGGCCATTACTTAGCAGTCTTAAGAATGGTATCGATGGCGGTGATGAATTTGCAGGAGCTTCATTTTTTATAAGCTGTAGTTCATCATGAGAGACATTTTTATTGTCTTCAGGATAAGATGTGACAATTTTACTCCAAAAAAAATACCAAAATATTCCCAAGACACCAAATGAATAAAAAACCCATTCCCATGAATAATTTGAAATTATTGCAGCCGCAACTACATACCCGAAAACAGTTCCAGCTGCTATTCCGCTATTAGTAAATGCAACAACTCTTGTTCTTTCGTTGAAAGGAATCCATCTAGCATAAATTGCATGCCAAGAAGGAAAAGTAATCCCCTCGCCTAGCCCCATTAATACTCTTATTAATATTAACCACCACAAACCACTGTAAGCAAAAAAAGGAGTGATAATTGTGAATAGAGACCAAATAAGTAATCCGTAACCAAGAACTCTTTTTCCACCATACTTATCAGCTAAATAGCCTCCAATAATCATTGTGATCATATATCCAAAATAAAAAGAACCCAAGATTATGCCAACTTGTAATTCAGACCAGCCAAATTGGGCCTGCATGGGGATAATAGCTACTGAGATATTAACTCTGTCTATGTAACAAATAAAAACAGCTACAAAAGATAGAAAAACAACTTTAAATCTATAGGGAAGAGTCATTCAGAAGAAAACTTGATTGGCATTTCCTGAATTGCATGGACAAAATTATTAGGTGCTACCTTCCATTCACCGTTCATCTCAAAGTCTTTAAATCTTCTTAAAAACTGTGAATAAAATTCTTGTAACTGCATCAAAGCTACTGGTTTGCCAAGGCAGGTATGTCTCCCGATTCCAAAAGCTAAATGCTTATCTGCATTTTCTCTTAAAATATTAAATTCATTTGGATTCTTAAAAATATCAGGATCTCTGTTTGCTGCACCATACCATAATGCTATCTTTTCATGTGCTCCAATTTTTTGACCATTTATTTCAGTTTCTTCTAAAGTAGTTCTTCTCATATGAATTACTGGTGAAACACATCTTATAGTTTCATTAATAAAGTTAGGTATTAAGTTTTGATCTTGAATTAGCATTTCTTTCTGTTTTTGATTTTCGTACAACAACTTAATACCTCCACTCATTGTGTTCCTTGTTGTATCGTTACCAGCAAATATAATTAAAAGCCACGATCCATCCAAAAATTCATCACTTAATTTTTCACCTTCTATTTCAGCGTTTGCAATTGCTGAAAGAAGATCATTAGAGGGATTATCTCTTTTATGCTTTAGTATATGCCTCCCGTAATCAAACATTTCATCAACCATTGCATTAAACATATCTATCATTGCAGGATCTGGGGTAGATTCTGTTTTACCTTCATTGCTTTCTTTTATCATTTCGTATGAAAAATATTGAGCAAGCTCTAAGAATTCCATCCACGAAACTAATTTTTGTCTATCTGCTTCGGGTATCCCTAATATTTCAGATAAAGTAAATATAGGAAGTTGTTGAGAAACTTGTTGGACAAGATTGCATTCACCCATTGGAGCAATATGATCAAGCAGATCAGTTACCTTTAACGAAACTTTTTTTCTTAAATCATCTACATAACCAGGCTTAAAGAAAGACATATGCTCTTTTCTTAAATTTAGATGCATCTCCCCATCCAGATTTAACATATGATCAATTGCAGATTTAAATAACTTTGGATGTCTATTTTCTTTGGGTCCTTGCGTCAACATGTTTCCAGTGGAGTATTGGGATGAAAAAATTTTTGGATTCATTGAGACGAATCTAATATCCTCATATTTGGTTAGTGCCCAAAATCCTGGCTCTGGATCCATGGGCATTGGCTCATGAAAAAATATAGGAGCATTGTCTCTCAGTTCTTTATATAGGCTGAAAGGATGTCCCTTTGTAAATAAGTCTAAATCATTTAATTTATGCGATGGTTTAAAGGATTTTATTTGTTTGAAAGCAGGGTTCTTTAACTCATTATCAAGAATATGATCAGATAGCACAAAACCTTTTGACATAGGGTTAATTATAGATGATGAGAATGAAGGCGGCTATTCGCCTCCTCCACCTGCTCCACCTGCTCCTCCATCTGCAGAAGGTTGTGGATGGGTTAAATATATCGAAGACATAAAGGTAACTCCATTTCCTAGAGCAGAAGTTATTTCTTTTAAGTTTAATTTTTCAGAAAGTTCTGGATATGGCTCTATATTGCCTGATTGTTTATTTACAATAAGCGCTCCTTTTTTAGATATCAAATATATATCGTCAGATATTATTACTAAAGAATATTGTGTAAATATTGATTTTTTGAATCTCTTTCTAAAAACAATTTTTCCGGTATCCCATGATAGCTTTGCTACCTCTTTTGAAGAAGCCATATAATACATATGATTATCAAGGGTGTGAGGTATGAACGGAATCATTGAGCTATGAAGTGATTGTTGAAAATGTGACCAGAGGAATTTCCCAGAATCTTCTTCAAAACAATGAACCATTTTTGAGCCTGTCCAAATCGAACTAAAAACAATCAGATAGTTTTTATATTGACCAATTATGTCTGGTTTGTAACCAGGGGCTAAATCTCCAACCCATATAGGCTTATCCTTTGTGAGATCATATTTAGATACTGATCCTTTTTTTCCAAAAATGCCTACTTTATTCATATTGTTTATTGTAAATTTTCATATTCTATCCAATCTATTAAGAACCTATGATTGTCTGGGTTTTCTTTATTTGAGCAAGCGTCATCATAACAGAATGATTCTGCATCAACCCAATAATCATCATATTTTCCTCCCACTGCAACATTAAGGATCATGTAATATTTCCTATTAAATGGATATGCATAATTAGAGAATTCAGGATGTGAATTATCTATCTTAAAGTATGGGTCTTCTTCGTTATCTAGATAGAACTCAATCTGGTTCTTTGTCCATAAAAGAGAAATAGAGTGAAACTTTTCTTGAAACTTTACAGATCTTGGGATTAAAACTTCGCCAACTAGAGCTGATTTTTGATTATATTTAGTACCAAAGTGAAGAGCTGAACTTGCAACATTGGAAATTCTACCTCTGCTCTCCATAATATCTATCTCACCTCCCTGAGGCCATAAGATATCTTCACTGGGCATTAACCAAAATGCTGGCCAAAAGCCACCACCTGATGGTAGCTTGAAACAAATAGTAATTCTTGATGGAAAGGAAAAATCTTTTAGTGACTTGGTATGAATTCTTGCTGAAGTATAGTTAAAATTCCTAAAATTCTCTTTAATTGGTTGTATTTTAAGAAGTCCATCTTCAATAAATAAGTTTGTAGATGTATTAGATCGTTTATTTTTTTTTGATGGTCTTGTGTAATACTGAAGCTCTCCATTACCCCAACCAGATATATATTGTCCTCTATCTTTAAACCCATTAGAGACTGCATATCTCCATGTAGATTTTGAAATTGAATTTTCCTCAAACTCCTCAGACCAATTTAAATTCTTTGAAGAAGTTCTGTTTCTACAATAAGAGTCTTTGTTTACCAAATAATCATCAGAATTTACTGTTTTAGTTTCAACAATATCACCTTCATCTGATATCAAATTACATGAAAAAATAAAAACTAATAAAATGTTAAATCTTTTCATAAGCAAACTAGATGGTAGGGATGGAGGGAGTCGAACCCCCACGCCTTGCGGCACTTGGTTCTAAGCCAAGCGTGTCTACCAGTTCCACCACATCCCCAGGAAAATGCATTATATATAGATATCATGCTTAAATGGGAAATTTTTTAAAGATCGTAATTTAATAGATTTTTTCTATGTCTGTGAATTCCAAATAGAGCTATAAGTGTTACAAATCCCATACTAAATGCAATTACATCATGTCGAAGAAATCCATCGTAAAGAAAGCCTGAAAATTTACCAACTAACATAAATGCTACTAAGTATATTAAGACAGTGCCTAACTGAACTTTTGATGATGAAAATATAAACCTAATGAGTATGTAGCCTGAAGCAACAAAGACTCCCGAAATAGTCCGAACAAAATTAGATAATGGTGTTCCTCTTTCAATAGTTTCGAATGATGGATACCAACTAAAGTCAGGAGAAAACATACCAAACAAGCCCATTACAATAGAAATCAAACCAATCAGTAATAAATATATCTTGAAAAATGTGTTCATAAGACCCCCAACATATACAAAGCAAGTAAAAATGAAAGGCATCCAAACGCCATCCAAATGTACATTTCTTTGTAATTGTTATATTTATAGGAGTTTATTGCAAGAAAACAGCAAAAAATTGGGGCTACCACCAATATTCCATAACCTACAAGTATTGCTAGCGGTATGAATGCTAAAAATAAAAAAACCTGTAACACAAACCTATTCATACCTTTATAGAACTATTATTTTACAAAATTGTCAATTTTCTATAAAAATTATTAATCTGATTGGCTTTGAATAGAAGAAATTTGTGTCTGGATTTCTAAAATAACTTGATTTAATTGATTTTTGTAATTATTTAAAGCTTGAACAGAATCATCAAGCAGAATTAATTGTGTATTAATATTGTTTAGATTTTGTGTAAGCTCCTGAAGATAGTCTGAAGATAAGTCCAATTCATCAATTTTAGATATATTAATAGCGATATCATTTTGTAAAGATAATAGATTTGTTTGATTCTCTTTTATATCAGCCTTGATCGTATTTAATATCAATTGAATTTCATCAGTTTGTTTCGTAAGGTTTTGAATATTAACTTTGTTTCTTTTATTACTTAAATCCCATAATTTTCTAACTTCTTTATCAAGAAATTGTATTGAAGATGTGATATCGGTCATCGAATCATTATTGGTCTCATCAACAATATTGATTTGTTCCTCTATTAAAGAAAGTCGATCATCAACAAGCTGCATTTCGCTATTATTATTTTCAGATTCAAATGTTTGCCATATAGCTAAAAATAAAATACTCATAAAAGCTATTACATAGATAAATCCTACAAGTAATCCGCCTTTGGATGATCTGCGAAGGTATGACGGTAATTTATTTTCTGTCTTTAACTTACTATTCATTGATAATTAAAATTCAATACTATTTAGCATATAATAAAAACTATTTTACAGTAACATAAAACATAATAATGAATTTAGATTTTTCAGATGATCAAAAATTTCTTCAAGAAGAAGCAAGAAAATTTCTTGCTAAAGAAGAAGCCTTATCAAGAAGCAGAACAGTTTTAGAAACAGATAAAAATATTGATGAAGACCTATGGAAGAAAATTGTTGATCTTGGTTGGACTGGTATAAGAATACCTGAAGAATTTGATGGCCTTGGTCTCGGCCATCTTGAGCTTTGCGTTATTGCTGAAGAGCTTGGAAGGTTTTTGGCACCTGTGCCCTTTTCTTCCTCAGTATATTTATTTACAGAAGCTATTATTAAATATGGCAGTGAAGAAATAAAAAAAACCTTGTTACCAAAGCTTGTAAGCGGAGAAATAGTTGGGACTATGGCTGTTACTGAGGACCTTTATGCACCAACAGAAGATAATATTAAATTATTATGTGATAACGGCTTACTTAATGGTAAAAAAATAGCCGTTCCAGATGTTGGAGCAGCAACTCACGCCATAGTAGTAGCAAAGTCTAATAACGGAATTAGTCTTCAAGTTGTCGATCTGTCATCAAATGGAGTTTCAATAGAACATCAAGAAAATATCGATGAAAGTAGAGGTCATTTTTCTATCACTTTTGATAACGTAAATAGTGATTCTATTGGGGATGAAAGCTCTGGATGGGAGATGTATGAATCAATTATTAATCAAGCTGCAGTTCTATTTAGTTATGAACAAATTGGTGGATCTCAAGCTGCGCTTGATATGGCAATAAATTATGCAAAAGAGAGATATGCTTTTGGAAGACCAATAGGCTCTTATCAAGCAATAAAACATAAGTTAGCAGATATGTATATTGCTATTACTTTAGCCAGATCTAATTGTTATTATGCAGCATGGGCTCTCTCTACTAATTCTGCTGATTTGCCCTCTGCGTCTGCCACGGCTCGAGTTAGCTCTACAAAAGCTTATCAATTATGCTCAAAAGAAAATATTCAAACTCATGGAGGAAATGGATTTACATGGGAGTACGACTGTCACATGTTTTATAAAAGATCGAAGCTTTTGTCACTAAATATAGGATCTTTAAGCAATTGGAGAGAAAAATTAGTTACGAGTTTAGAACAATCAAATATTAATTAGGAAAATATAAATGGATTTTAACGATACACCAGAACAAGCAGAATTTAGAAAAAAATGTAACAGCTGGCTTGAAAAAAATGCTGAGTATGTTGATGGGTCATCTAAGACAGATGACTTTGCTAATAAAGATCGACTTAAAGAGGCAAAAGCCTGGCAAAAGAAAAAATATGATGCAGGTTGGGCAATGCTTCATTGGCCTAAAGAATATGGCGGAATTGATGCTAGTTCAATGGAAAGAATTATTTGGGCAAATGAAGAGTCTAAATTTGATGTGCCGAAAGGTATTTTTGAGATTGGGCTAGGAATGTGCGGTCCAGTAATGATGGAATATGCAACTGAAGAACAAAAAGAAAGATATTTACCTTCAATGGCAGAAGGAAAAGAGATATGGTGTCAGTTATTTTCAGAGCCATCGGCAGGATCAGATGTTGCAGGACTAAGAAGTAAAGCAGTCCAAGATGGTGACAAATGGATTATAAATGGTCAAAAAGTTTGGACATCAGGGGCTCACTTCTCAGATTATGGAATTTTAGTAGTAAGGCATGATCCAAATCTTGCAAAACATAAAGGAATGACTTTTTTCTTTGTAGATATGAAATCTCCTGGTATTGAAGTGAAGCCAATTAAGCAAATTACTGGTGGTTCGAGTTTTAACGAAGTTTATTTTACAGATGTAGAAATACCAGACTCCCAAAGACTTGGTGAGATTGGTGATGGGTGGAAAGTTGCAATAACAACTCTTATGAATGAAAGGCTTGCTGTTGGTGATGCTAGCGGTGCAGATGTAGAAGATGCCTTTAGATGGGCTAAGACTCAGGATGATCACGGCGAACCTCTTCTTAATAATAAAGCTGCAAGAGAATCAATTGCTGATTGGTATTGTGAGAAAAGTGGTTTAAAAAATACAAAATTGAGGACTATGTCTGCTCTCTCTAAGGGCGGCACTCCAGGACCAGAGGCATCTATAACTAAAATTGTTAGTGCTGGAAAATTACAAAATATTGGAAACTTTGGTATTGATTCATTAGACATGGCTGGAATGTTAAAAACAGATGATCAAGATATTAAGAGCTTTCATAATGCATGGTTGGGCGCTCCTGGATTAAGAATTGCTGGAGGAACTGATGAAATCCTTAGAAATATAATTGCAGAAAGGGTTTTAGGCCTTCCGCAAGACCCAAGAGCTGACAAAGGAGTTGCTTTTAAAGATATTCCTTCTGGTAATAAGTAGATTTATCTGAATTTAGCCAGGAATTGCAAGAATTCTGTCGAGCTACCATCAACAATTATATTGCCTGAAGCAATAGCAGATACTGGATTAGAAATCCCTACTAATATTTTTTTGAATTCAATCTCTTCCGTATCAATTTTCATGTTGCAGTTTTTATCTACATCACTACTTACAACTGCAACTTGATTTCGTAACGTAATACTTTTTGATTTTGTAGAATCAAAATTAAAGCAAACTTTGAAATTGTCTTTTGTATGTTTACTCGGATTGTATCTTGAAGAAAGAACATCAAATAAGGTTTCAATAGAAATATTCTCTAATAATTCTTCTGAAGTTCTATCAGTTAGAGGTGTGTCTGAAATATTTCCATTTAATTCAATAGCAGAGCTTAAAAAGTAATTTCTTTTGTTTGGATTTGAAGAACGTGAACCCTCGTAAATTAATGCAGCTATTCTTAAATCCCTAACCTCATCTATAAAATAATCTAGGGCAATTAGATGATCGCTTAACTGAAGGGCCCATTGCATATCCTTATCTTTGACAGCAACTCTAAGTTGATCTAATAGCTCATCATCACCCCCAGCAAGTCTGGATATCCTTAAAGCATTTTCTTTTCTTGACAAGGGATCTAATTCAGATGGATTACCACTAAACCAGCCAAGGTAACCATTAAAAATACTTTTTACTGACCATCTTACAGTTCCATAAAATTCATATAAGTATGGTGAACTTGCGATATGCTTTGGTAGTTTAATCATTTCAACTATTTCATCTGGATATAGACCTTGATTCATAAGCCTAATAGTCTGGTCATGAATGAATTGAATAGCATCTCTATATGTATTTAAAACATTTTGAATTTTTTTATCTCCTAATATTGGCTTGGTGTGGCTTGGAAAAAGAAAAGATGGATTAAATGATTTCATATGATCGATGCTATCTATCCACCCTTTTACATCTCTGTGAGTTGTTCCTCTTATTGTGTAAAGATTTGGAAAGGTTTTATAGATATTATCGCCAGGCATAAGTGATTCATGTTTTGGAAGCCAAACAAAAATTTGATCATTTGTTTCACCAGGAGCATGAAATAGCTCTATTTCAATGCCTGCAATATTTAATTTAAGATCATCTTTAAAGGTTAATGTTGGCTTCACATAACCAGTTGGAGATTTTGACACACTAAGACTCGGACCAATGCCAACATTAATAAGATCTTTTTCTGGAAGGTTTGTCCCAAACATTTTAGTGCTTCTTGAGGTGATTATTGGATTGAGAATACCCATAATTCTTTGAACATAGTAGTCTGTCTCCTCATGAGCAATGATTTGTGGCACTTCACTTTGGCTTTTTAGATAATATGATGCACCAAAGGTATGATCGCCATGATTGTGTGTATAGATAATAGCCTTAATGGGATTTGAATTTTTTTTGCGAAATAGTGTGTATATTTTTTCAGCCTCATAAACACTGTCGGCAGCATCAATAATAATATTCCCCCTATCACCTTCAACCATAATAGAATTGGCAATTCCAAAACCTATTGCAAAGTGTATTTTTCCTCCAGGAGTATCAAAAGTTAAGACTTGTTGTTCAAACTCTTTGGAGTGTTCAATAAGTTGTTCAACATCAGAAGTAATAGGAATATTTAGATCAGATAGTTCTGAATTAGAGCATGCAGATATAAATATTAGTAAGAAAGAAGATATTAAATATTTTAACAAAATTAATACTTATTTTATAAAAAGCTAAGCATTATCTCATCTACAAGGATATTTGAAGCATCATCATTAGATATTGACCTGCTTGAGCCATCTCGCCAAACTGTTACAACCGTCCAAAGAGTTTTATCCTGTTCTGAGTCTCTTAAATTAATCCTTAAAAAGTTTTGAGTAACATTATAAACATCATCGCGGTACATCCAATAATCATAATAGTATCTTGAGTAATAATGATTCATTCGATTAGATTCGATCTTTTCTTTAGTTGAGAAGTTGATATCAAAAATAATATTAGATTTTTCATTGAAGGACAGCCCTCTCTCCTCAATAGCTGTTTTTAAATTCTCTTTGAATCTCTCTATCACTATAGGATTTACCTCAGCACCTATATTGGATTTGTTTATCTTTATATTAAAATCGTTATAATTACTCAAGTTAAATGTATCAACCGAATCAGTCGTAATGTTTGATTGAGTAGTTGAGCATCCTATTAGAAATATCAGGCCAAAAAGAGTTGTTATTTTTTTCATAGATTATTTATTATTATTTTATGTTTAATTTAGAAGATCAAAAGTTTATAAATTTATTAGACCTCAATGCACAAATATATACTGAATCTGAGTT
>MDTC01016455.1_pt1 | contig 10978 bp, 6 predicted proteins | sample 811181 | NCBI WGS metagenome assembly MDTC01 (sample SAMN05326644, study PRJNA326480) | marine metagenome | isolation source: seawater | place: Pacific Ocean: North | collected 2011 | reverse complement strand
TAGTACTATCATTGCCTGTTGATTCTAAAAATGAGATATTGCCATCTCCTAATTCCCAAGAATTTACTATATCCCCCGTCCGTTCTTGCCAACCTTGCCCAGCAAAGTCTAGATAGAAACCCTGTTCGCCTTCTTCATTGGTATAAGATTGGTCAAGCATCCATGTGGTCTGCAACATTATCTCATGGTCGTCCATTGGTTGATTCCAAGTCCCAACCTCAAACTGCCTTGTTGTAACCAACGGTTCGACAAGTTCTTGACCATCATAGTTGGTAATGGATACAGATATAGAGATAGAATCTGCCCATTCAAGAGAGGTGTTTAGTTGCAAATCTAAAACTCTAACATCGTCAATTAAGTCCCATGATTGAAATGTTTCGACCTCAAGTGAGGCTCCTTGTCTTTCATGGTTTACTGTTAGATCAACTTGGTATGATTTATCGTCAGCAAAAGTGATACGATAAGAATTGACATTCTCGCCAAATTGATCTGGTAGCCACCTGGTATTAATTTCAGGCTGACTTGGTAAATTATCTGCAGTCGCTATGGGCATTAACATACATGATAGTAACATAAAAAAAACTGCCCACATACCCCCACTCTTTTTTGCCATGTGATAAAATAAAGCCTGCTCCCTTTCAATACTTGTGGGTCAATGTTCTTACAGCGTTGAAAATTAAACCTTTTTTGAAAATCTAAATCATACCCTGAATAAGGTGATTTCCTACTCATTCAGTGCGCATGGTTGATGAAGGATTGATTCGTCCGACAAATACAGGAGAGGTTTATTTGGCCCTAATCAACGTTACATTACCCGATGGAACTGTTAATGAATATGCTGCTGGAATCACCTGCTTGGAAGTAATAACTGATGCAATTGGAAGAAAAAATGGTTGCGTTGCTGCCCTTGTCGATGGCAAGGAAAGAGACATGTCTTTTTCACTTGAAAAGTCTTGTTCAGTCGAGGGTATAAAGGCAGAGTCTGATGCTGGCATGTACATACTAAAACATAGCACTGCTCACCTTCTAGCACAAGCAGTTGTGGAACTTTATCCAAATGCAAAACCCACTATAGGGCCGCCTGTGGATAGAGGATTTTACTATGATTTTGCTATGGATCCAATCACGGAAAGCGATTTGAAGCCAATTCAGAAAAAAATGCAAGAGTTAGCAAGAAGAAACTTAACCGTTGAGCGAATTGAATTAGATGATAAAGAATTACAAGAACACTTCCAAGATAACCCGTATAAAATTGAAATTATCAATGATAAGGTTGGGGAAGGAGTTGGGTCAACGATTTACAAACAAGGTGATTGGTATGACCTTTGTCTTGGTCCACACGTACCCAATACTGCGAAATTGATGTTTTGTAAACTAACTAGTGTGTCTTCTGCCTATTGGCGGGGAGACCAAGAACGTGAACAATTAGTCAGAATTTATGGCATAGTTGAGCCAACAAAAGATGCCCTCAAAGAAACAGTGCGGAGAATGGAAGAAGCCAAGAAACGTGATCACCGTAAGTTAGGTCGAGATTTGCAATTATTCCACATCGATGAAGAAGTTGGGCAAGGTCTGATTCTTTGGACTCCCCGTGGGGCAATAATTAGACAAGAATTACAGAATTTTATTGGCGCGCACCTACAACGACAAGGTTACTCTCAAGTATTTACTCCCCACATCGGTAAATTGGATCTGTATCGCACTTCCGGGCACTTCCCATATTATCAAGATTCACAATACCCTCCTCTTGTAGAGAAAGACTTGATGAAGAAATTATCAGATGAAGGTTGCTCATGTTCAGAATTATCTAATTTAATGAAATCTGGAGAAATTGATGGCTACATGCTTAAGCCAATGAATTGCCCTCACCATGTCAAAATATATTCATCTCAAGCGCGCTCATATCGGGACCTACCACTACGTTTGGCCGAATTTGGCACTGTTTACCGTTGGGAGCAGTCTGGTGAAATATCTGGACTGACAAGAGTTCGTGGATTTACCCAAGATGATGCTCACTTATTTGTCACGGAAGAACAAATTGCGCAAGAAGTTCTTGGGTGTATTGAGTTGGTGCAGATTATTTTTGACATTCTAGGCATGAGTGATTATCGAGTAAGGGTTGGACTTAGAGACCCTGACTCTACCAAATACGTCGGTGATCCAAAACGGTGGGATAAAGCTGAGGACGCTTGTCGTAATGCAGCTAAATCACTAGGTGTCGAATGGTCAGAAGAAGAAGGGGAAGCAGCCTTTTACGGTCCAAAAATTGACTTTGTAGTGAAGGATGTAATCGGCAGAGAGTGGCAACTTGGAACTGTTCAAGTTGATTATAATCTACCTGAACGATTTGAGTTGACTTACAAGGGTTCTGACGGACAACTACATCGACCAGTGATGATTCATCGTGCACCCTTTGGCTCAATGGAACGATTTTGTGGAGTTTTGATTGAACATTTTGCCGGTCGTTTCCCAACCTGGATATCTCCAACTCAATGTCACATTCTAACTATTTCAGAAAAACATACACAATATGCCCAAACTGTGGCTGATGCGCTCAAAGAGCATGGTGTGAGAGTAGAGATTGATGATGGTGATGACACAATTGGTAAGAAAATTCGTACTCATAGAAAGCTTCACCCAGCCTACATGGTGATTTTAGGAGATGGTGAGGCTGAAAACAATACTGTCAGCCTTAGAGCGAGAAGTGGTGAACAGATTGCTGATTTAGCACTAGATGATTTTATCAAAAATTTATGTGAGGAAATATCTCAAAAAACTGCTCAACCTAGTTTAGTTTAACCAAGGAGGGCTAAGTATTTCAGCACCACCAATCATTGATGAATTTGGTTTGGTGGCTTTGATTCCATTTTTCTTTGCCGCAACTACTGCTTACTTATTTTGGAATAGCGTAGTTCCTAGGCAATTACGCGGGCTACAGGTTGCCTTCCAAACTGGCGACAAAAGATATGAAGTTCACAACGTCACAAAATCAGTTGACGATGCAAGAAACCTGCTACAAAGTAAAGGTATGAGATTTGGCGTAACTACCTATCTTTTTGCTCTAACCGGAGTGTTAATTTTAGTCTTTGAATTCTTAATGACCAAATATGATTTCTCAGAAGGTTATCATGCCCCATCAATAATAATTGCATTATTATTTATTGCCATTCCGGCGATAATTTCCAGTGGTTCATCACTTGGCGCACAGGTCGTTAAGCCGCTTGGAGACGGAAAAGCAACCCTACAAAATTCTGATATTTGGCGAAATTATTCATATATAGTTCTAACAATTGCATGGATGATATTTGTTGCGATAATTGCAGTGGTTTTGAGTTCACAAAGTATATCATCTCCTAGAGTATTCAGCATCTGTGCCTTTGTCGCTTTCGCTCCAGCGATTTTGGCTTATGGAAGAGTGCTGGGCTCATCTTGGCAAGCCTTGAAGCAATCATCGCAAAAAATTGCTCAAGGGCAAGCCTCACCATTTCACAATCACAAACCAAATGCAAAACAACAAGCAATCGCTCAAATTGTCAACATCAACCTAGCAGTAATGCCTTTTGTGGCAATAAATACAATTATTTCAATAATGGCTTTAGCTATCGACCCAAATATGTTTACTCATTCTGATAGAGTGTTGGGCCTACCAGAATATACTGAACAATCTTCAATCATGGAAGAAGGAGGAATCCTTGGCTTTGGATTAATTGAATTATTTTCATTCATTCCTGCTGAAGGCATAAGAGTCCCCATGGTGAACATGGTGTTGCTGTTTTTACTGCTCAACGTAGCCTTAGTGGGCTTTCTTTTCGTCTATGAAGTCGCCCGGATTTTATTCTTAGATGTCCAAGATGTGTCTGGAAAAGGTGGAATTAAACTAGCTGATAGTCGACTTCTTAGAGCTGAGCGAAGTCAACAAGCGAAAGTTTTGAATTTCTGTTTTACTGGTTTTGCTGGCCAATCGATGCTACTTTTAGCCTTAGCAATGATCACATTTTGGGATTCTAGTTTCCTGCCACAGGGAGATGCTTGTGGTTCTTGGGAAAACAATCTATGTGCAATCTTACAAAAAGATGCTTTAGAAGAATTAACGTGGATGTTGGCATCTGGAGGACAAGTCGCATTCGTTGTAATATGGGCCCGTTCTAGAAGTATCGGCTCACTTTTGGAAGACATCTCATTTGATGCCTCAATGGGCGAAAATAGGGCTAGAATGGCGCAATTGGAAGATGTAATTTACCTAAAGCAAAAGGCCATTAGAAAATTAGTTACCGATGATTCATGGGATAAAGCTTTGAGAAGAATTGACGCGGTATTAGAAGGTCATGGCGAACAATTAGAAGGCTTGGATTTAGTAAGAAGAACCGATGCGATGATGGAAATTTATGCTGCTATGGGTCGATGGGATGACGCAGAAAATAATGCAGTGTCAATTCTGGCTCTAAGAGGGGGGCGTGAGGCTCAAATTGCGCGTTTGATACTAGTAGCTGCAAGTCTTAGCCAACGAGATTTTGCCGAGGCAAAGCCTAGACTAGAACTAATACCTGATGATGACATAGAGGCTGCTAGATTGCAATGGTTTGCCTCACTTTTACAACCTAAAAAACGTAGATTAAATGAAAAACTAACTGCATTATTATCTGTGGACCCGTTGACAAAAAGAAATGTAGATTTGATCAAAAGGTATAACGGTTCAATACCAAATACTGACCTAAAATATCGAGATAATTCTGCAGACCGAATGATACTATTGGGCGACATGGCCCGTATGCGCCTTAACGGACAATATGAACAAGCCCTAAACATACTAGAAAAGTACATGAAAACCAATAATCAAACCGATTGGGTTCACGGCAATGTTGTATGTGCACTACTCCATCTTGACGAGGGAAGAACAAACACGGCAGTAAAAATAGCCCAAAACCTTGCCAAACAACAACCTAGACACCCACATCTGAGAAGTTTACTTAGACATTTAGAATCAATAGGTGAAACGATTTCTGCAAGTAGTGAAACTACCGGCATTGAATGGTTAAGAGATTCGGGCCTTGATTGGGTGCATGGATGGCCAATGAAGCATACCGTAGCGCCAGCTCCCGCAATGGTTACTAAAGAATTGCAAAAGCACTCGTGGAAAGCAAATGGGTGGATTGCTTTTGGAGATGAAGAAACCTTTACCAGTGCTAAAAATAAATCATCCAATGGTTGGAAATTGCTTTCAGACAAGAAAATGGAAACTGATTTCCCTCCATGTATTTACACACACATCACTGGAGTAATAGTCACTATTGGAGGGATGCCTGTTGACCTTGGTTTGCCAGGTGATATCAATTATACTGCAATAGAAAATGCTGGTTTGCTAAACTAACTAGCCCCAGTTACAAGGCTCTAGAATCTGTTGGCCGCCCATATAATTTACCAATGGTTGGGGTATAGTTACTCTTCCATCCTCAAGTTGATTCTGCTCCATTATTGCCACTAGAGCCCTAGATGTAGCAACTGCTGTGGAATTTAATGTGTGAACTATCGGTTGATTAGCGTGACCTGGCTGGCCATATTTGATTTGCAAACGATTGGCTTGATAATCAGTACAATTTGAACAAGAAACAATCTCTTTGTATTGGCCTGCACCAGGAATCCAGGCTTCTAAATCATATTTACGAGCAGCAACTGTCCCCATATCCCCAGTACAGATGTTTACCACCTCATAGTGAATTTGTAAATCATTCCAAAGATCAATACAGTTTTGCAGTAATTCTTCATGCATTTGCCAGGAGTCCTCAGGCTTAGTAATGACAATTTGTTCTATTTTGGTAAATTGATGGACTCGCCAAATTCCCAAATCGGATTGACCATGTGAGCCAACTTCACGGCGGAAACATGGAGAAACACCAACTATCTTCAACGGCAACTGGTCTTCAGGGATTGTCTCTTCCATGTACATCGCAGTTAATGGATGTTCAGACGTTGCAATCATGTAGTAATTATCTGGCTCTACACCATACATAACTGTCTCAAAATCACTTAAATCAGTAACGCCCTCGTAGGCTTTACGATTCATCATTACAGGAGGTTGAACAAAAGTAAAACCTCTTTGCCGCAGAAAGTCAACTGTGTAATTCTGCAAAGCCATCTCTAGTCTTGCTAAGTCGCCTTTGAGGAAGAAGAAACGACTTCCTGAAATTTTTGCTGCTCGCTTCAAATCAACCCATTTGTTCATTTCAATAAGTTCATTGTGAGTTCTTGGTTCAAATTCAAAAACCGGCTTATCGCCATAAACGCTGTGCACAGTATTACCTGATTCATCAGCTCCATTAGGTACATCTTGATGGAGAATATTTGGTATCGACATACGTATTTTATCCCTATTATCAATTGCGTCTTGGGTTTGTGCCTCAAGTTGTGATATCTCTTTACCCAATGATGCTACTTCTGCTAAAATTTCTTGTGCTTTGCTTTCATCGCCGGCCTTTTTAGCAGCACTTATACCTCTGGCAGCAGTATTTTTTTGTTGGCGAAGTTGATTGGTCTGATGCTGTAAATTTAACCATAATTTATCATATCGAATTACTTCATCGATCTTATCATGTGGAATTCCTCGCTTATCATGATCTGCTCTAACCTGCTTATGATTGTCCCTAAACATGTGTATATCTAGCATAAAACCACCTACAATGAAATCCCTAAGTTGAAAATTTCTGTACCCATGAAGATTAGGCCACCAATCAAGTAGCCTACTATTGCTCCACCATTTAGTAACGGCAAGCCAGCCTGTGCTTTACCTCTTGCAACATAAGTCATCAAAACAAAGTAGCCGATTAAAGAACCAATCAAAGCGAACATTGCTATTGCGAAGGAATCATCCGAATCTAGCCATTGTATTGCAGATAGCACTAACATGCCAGGGAAGATAATATCGCCTAGGCCCATGAATAATGCCTCCTTACTCTTTTTCCTAGGTTTGGTAGATTTTGGCACATTTGATGGTGGTGCAACTTGTCTTACCTCGGTTTTATCCACCATCTTGGTTTTCTCATCTTTGAATGAGTAATCCTTATCCTGTGGGGCAACTAGCAAAATTGGTAATTGAAGACCAATCATAGTATCTGCTAATTCGAGCATGTGTTTAGAGCGATAAACCGCCCATGCGTCATATATCGCTGCAAGAATCATGAATATGATGATTAAACCAGGAACAAAAGCAACTCCAAGCATCACTATAACGCCAGCGCCAACTAGCATCCCTACTGTATTAACCACATACCATTCACTATGGAAATATAATAGAGTCATCAACAATAACGCAAATATAACTCCAATTAAAAATGGAATATCATAGAGTTGTAAACCATCTAATGAGTACATATCATCTTCAATTATCCCACTCTTGATTTCATTAGCGGATACTGCGTAAAAGTAGTCATCAGATCCATTCTGGCCAAAGATACCAGTTTGGAAGTCTGAATCAATCTCAATAGTTAGCCTATTTTTCAATAGCATACCATGAAGCCAGTATGAACTTTCATCTGAGGAAACCAACATATCAGTTCGCCCCGAATTGTCCAAATCGGTGAGTTGTACCTGTGTAACTGTATCTAACAGACCATCAATGTTCATTTTTTCTTGTATCTCAAACTGTTGGGTATCTAATCTTGTTGCATCCCATTCCCAACCTGTAACATCACCATTACTCTCACCAATTAGCAATAAACCATCTTTGCCGTCATTCATGGCAATTGTTTCTTCAGACCATGGTGAGTGGCCAAAGTCGACAGAACTAATCTTATCTCCCGGGAGATATTCGAACTCCAAGGGCATAAATTCAGGCCCGAGGCCTGCTTTTGTTTCTTCAAGAGTAAATACGATACTAGTTGATTGAGTAACTATCAATAACTTATCAGAATCTAATCTTATAGAATCTATAAACTCATTCTTCAAATCAAGATATGGGGGTAATACCCAATTAGCCTGCGGTGCGAAAATTTGTCCAGATTCTCTATCTGTAGGGAAGAATACTACTTCGCCTGTGTTTGAAAATACATATAATCCACTTTCAACAATTAATGCCAAATCACAACTATAACCAAAGGAAGTACCAAGTTGAATAACTCCAAACTCATCAATATAGTTACATGGGTAATATTCAATCAAATCACCCGTATCCGTATCGATTGCCCAAATCCAAGCCCCATTAGTTACCGTTAATGATTGGGTGGATTTTACAATCCTCAGATTGGCATTATCTCCCGCCGGTAAACGAGAGAAATTTGTAGTCCACTCAGCCTCGCTGCTGTTTAGACTATTAGTGGAATAATAAGAGATTGAATCTTCCCAATTGGTGAAGTTGCCAATAAGTTGGTGAGTCAAAAAGCCATCCATGTCAAGGTCGGTAACATAATCGCCTTCGTATGAAGAGGTATCTTGATATTCAAACTCCTCAACATCAAAATCAATCACCAACATGTGCATTAATGGAACTGTAGTATACATCAAAGCGATTGTTAAAACACCCATTATTCCGTATTTGATTAACCATTCTTTCTTGTACCTTGCTAACATAATTACTGCAGCAGTAAATATCAAGATCATAACCAATTCGAGTAAAATATACCTAGCTTGAGTCGCCCCTGTTTCACCAAAAGCATGCAATTCTGCAACATCATACCAAGGCCTAATGTAAATTGATAAACCAATGGTAATAATGAACATTGAAAACATCCCAAGCATGGACGTCATCTGTTCTTTCATCAAAGATAATACGCCTGTCTCTTCGGTAAGTTGACGTTCTATTTCTACGAATTCTTGAGAAGGCGTCTGCCCCTTGGAAATAGGCAAGGCTTCTTCGCTCATAGTTTGGCGTGGGCGCTCTATCTTTTGAGTCAATCGCTTTTCATCAACCCTAGCCCTGCAATGCTTCACCAATAATTATGATTTGTCCGCATCTGGAAGGTTTGTGTCTGATTATGCTGAACCACGTAATTGGTTAGAGATAACCAAGGAAACTGGCATGGCTCTAGGACTTCAAAATACCTCTCAACTGCTAAAATTATTACAGCTTGATTTTTCAGATACGACAATTATTCATGTCGCTGGAAGCAACGGAAAGGGAACGCTATGTGCTTTACTGGCAACAAATTTCACTTTAATAGAACAGTCAAATGTATTATTTTCGTCACCACATTTGTGCCGAGTTGAAGAACGAATAAGAGTTGGTGGAGTACCTGTAAGTGCTGATGTTTTTGATGAGGCGGTGAAAAAGATTCGACTCGTTAGCCTAACCAGTAATATTACTCCAACATTTTTTGAAGTTACTTTTCTTGCTGCTATGACAATTGCCAGCGAACAAAATGTCAAATTTTTGATTCTAGAAACGGGACTAGGTGGCCGCTTAGATGCCACAAGATGCGCTCCTGCTGACCTCGCATTATTAACCTCAATAAGTTTGGAACATACAGACATATTGGGCGGTGAGATAAACCAAATTATCAAAGAAAAAGCAGCAATTGCCAGACCTGGAAAACCAATTCTTGCCAGAGTAATGGATACTATTGACTATCAACAAACTGTTGAAAGCGTGGCCCAAAATTGTTACCAAAGTCTACTTGATGAGGAAAAACAGCCTGCTCAATGCCATTTTATTGACATACCGGATGGAACAACTGTAAGGAAAGAAGCACATATTTTAGCCGAACAAGCCCTTGAGATACTCAATCAAAAATCTATCTTAAAAGACGTAGATGAGCTATTAAATTGGCCAGGCAGATTGCAGAGAATTAATTTGTCTAGTGGACATAACTTGATCTTAGAAGCTGCACACAACCCTACCGGTCTTGAAAAAATAATTCCAGAATTAATCAACTTAATCAACACTGAATATAGCACGCAAAAAACTTGTATTATTTTTGGAACTTCACCGCAACAAGATATGTCAGCGATGCTTAATGGAATTGCCAATATATGCGATAGAATTGGTAATGTTGAATTAATTTTGACCAAACCACACGGTGGGAGGTATCCTGGAGTTGAACCGCAGAGTCTGCTAAAATATCCTTGGCCAACTTCAGATATTCACCAATATCCTCATGTCAAACAAGCACTCGACATGTTGTTAGAAAGAGAACCAGAGAAATGTGGAACAATACTCTCAATCGGGTCACTATATCTTCAAGGTAATATCTTGACCTATCTTGGACTAGATGGCGATGACGAACTAAGTTTAATTCCGAAGAACTCAAATGTAGTAGAGCATAGCAAAGGCGATTGAGATGACTAGTAAGTGGGATTTGCGATTTATCGGACTTGCACAACACATCTCAACATGGAGTAAAGATCCGTCTACTAAAGTGGGCTGCGTTGTGGTTGGGGAAGACCGTGAGATAAGATCTACTGGATTCAACGGTTTCCCAAGAGGTATTAACGACGATGAAGACAGATTGATGGACAGGGAGAAGAAATACCCTTTGATTTGTCATGCTGAAGAAAACGCCATAATGCATGCTGCTCGAATCGGTGTTTCTCTAAAAGACAGTACTGCTTACGTCACATGGCCACCATGTTCTAGATGTGCAAGGTCACTTATTCAAGCTGGGATAAGAGAGATTGTTTATCCTGAAACGGGAAAAATTCCAGAACGCTGGATAGAAGACTTCACCATATCCGATAGTATGCTCAATGAAGCAGGTGTTGCAGTTAGAAGTATCAAAATAGAGTAAATTAACCGACTATTTCATTGATGTAATGCCCCTAGCCGTAGTTATGGGCAGGGTATCTATTTCGTTATTATTGACGATGATTATCCTACTCTCAGGATGTATTGACCCTCTAGATCCATTAGACCGAAATAGTGACAAAGAAATGGAAGATGACAATTCGAATCCAGAACCTGAACCAGAACCGGAGCCTGAACCAGAACCAGAACCGGAGCCTGAACCAGAACCGGAGCCTGAACCAGAACCGGAGCCTGAACCAGAACCAACAG
>MDTC01207034.1_pt1 | contig 10980 bp, 14 predicted proteins | sample 811181 | NCBI WGS metagenome assembly MDTC01 (sample SAMN05326644, study PRJNA326480) | marine metagenome | isolation source: seawater | place: Pacific Ocean: North | collected 2011 | reverse complement strand
TTTCTACAAAGTCATTTTCTGATAAAAATGAACGAGCTGCCTGATAAGTTTGATGACGAGTTAAAATGTTATGTTGCAATTCATCCATCCTCAATTCTAAATAACGATATTTGAGTCTAAGATTCTCATCAGAATTCCCACGATCATGTAATACAAATGGTAATGGTTTCGCTTCATTCAACAAAATATAATTTGAAACAATGACTTCAATTTCTCCTGTATCCATATTAGGGTTTATTGCTGATTCATTTCTTGCTCTCACTGTGCCTTCTACAGATAAAACGTCTTCCATAGACATTTTTTTTATAACCTCTAAATCACCAGAAAATATTTCAGCATCAAACACTATCTGAGTTTTTCCATATCTATCACGAAGATCAATAAAGACTACTTGGCCATGTAGCCTAACTTTATTTATCCAACCATTTAAAAAAACTCTTTCTCCTACATGAGCTTTTCTAAGATCACCATTTTTATGTGTTCGTTTTAACATAATCTAATATTATAGAATATTAATTATTTTAATCACAAATAAAAAACTCGAAACACTATAGCTTCGAGTTCTTGATTTTTTTAAAATTTTTCAATATATATTGTCTATCTCTTTGAGACCTTTAAACGATTTAACGCTCTTACTAATGATGCTTCTACTCTAGTCTCATCAATTTCTAAATCTTTGCCAATTTTTCTTTTTTGTGCCCTATCTAAAGATAGTTTAGCGCGTTCAGTATTAATATCTGATGATTTTTCTACTGATTCAACTAATAATTTTACTCCATCTTCTAAGATTTCAGCAAAGCCACCACCAGTTGCATAATATTCATCTTTTCCATTTTGCATAATCTTAATTTCACCAATATTTAAGGCAATAATTCCTTCACGATGATTGGGCATTACACCAAATGATCCATCAAGCCCTGGACAACGAACATAGTTTACATCACCAATAGATAATCCACATATCGGTGTTATAATTTCAAGACTAAATGTTGTACTCATTATTTTTACGCAGCTGATTTTTTATGTTTTTCAAATGCTTCATCTAAAGTACCAACATAAGCAAATGCATTTTCTCCTAATTCATCTGCATCACCATTTAGAATACCTTCAAATCCAGCAACGGTATCTTCTAAACTTACATATCTTCCAGGAGTCCCCGTGAACTGCTCAGCAACAAAGAATGGCTGGGACATAAACTTTTGAATCTTACGGGCTCGTGCAACTGTAATTTTATCATCATCAGATAATTCATCCATACCCAGAATAGCTATAATATCCTGTAAATCCTTATATTGCTGAAGTACCGATTGCACATTACGTGCAACATTGTAATGCCTATCTCCAATAATTCTGGGGTCTAAAATTCGTGATGTAGATGCTAATGGATCCACTGCGGGATAAATTCCAAGCTCAGCAATTTTACGTTCTAGCACACTTGTCGCATCTAGATGAGCAAATGCAGTTGCCGGCGCTGGATCTGTCAAATCATCAGCGGGCACATAAACAGCTTGTACGGAAGTAATTGATCCTTTTTTAGTAGATGTAATACGTTCCTGTAAATCACCCATTTCTGTCGATAATGTAGGCTGGTAACCAACCGCTGAAGGCATACGACCTAATAGTGCTGATACTTCCGAACCTGCTTGTGTAAAGCGAAAAATATTATCAACAAATAGAAGAACGTCTCGACCTTCATCATCTCTAAAGAATTCAGCCATAGCTAATCCACTTAATGCTACGCGTAAACGTGCTCCAGGCGGTTCATTCATCTGCCCAAAGACCATAGTAGTTTTATTAATTACACCTGATTCGGTCATCTCTGCATATAAATCATTACCTTCTCTAGTCCTCTCTCCTACACCTGCGAATACAGAATATCCACCATGCTCTGTAGCAATATTCCTTATCAATTCTTGAATTAATACAGTTTTTCCAACTCCTGCACCACCAAATAATCCAGTTTTCCCTCCACGAGTATAAGGTTCCATCAAGTCTACTACTTTAATACCCGTAACTAGTGCTTCTGTAGATGTTGCTAAATCTTCATGTTTCGGTGCAGGCCTATGAATTGGATTACGCTTCTCTGTATCGCACGCACCTTTTTCATCAATTGTATTTCCCAATACATCAAATAAACGCCCTAAAGTTTTTTCACCTACAGGAACAGAAATAGGCTCACCAGAGTCCACAACAGTATGACCACGTACTAAACCATCTGTAGTATCCATAGCAACTGTTCTAACAACAGAGTCACCTATGTGTTGTGCTACTTCTAAGACTAAGGTTCCCTCTTCACCACGATCTACCTTGAGTGCATTATAAATATCTGGGAGTTGTCCGTCTTCAAAGACGACGTCGACAACAGCACCCATAACTTGAGATATTTTTCCATTTGTTGACATAAATTGATGTCCTTTTTAGATTAAGTCTATAAAGCTTCTGCACCACTAACAATCTCTAACATTTCTGTTGTGATTGCAGCTTGACGAGCTTTATTAAATTCTAGGGTTAGTTCTTTAATCATATCCTGAGCATTTAATGTGGCATTCTCCATAGCCATCATTCTTGCTGCTTGCTCACTAGCATATGATTCTAATAAATATTTCCACATCTGAACATTAAGATGCCTTGGAATTAAAGATTTCACTAATTTTTCTTTAGATGGCTCATATAACCTATCTGTCATCGCATTCTCATCATCTTCATAAACTAATGGTAATAATACCTCAGACTTTACTTCTTGCTGTGCAACATTAATAAAATAATTATAGACAACATGAATCTCATCTACACTTTTATTAATAAAATGATCAATTATACTACGACCCATCATCATTGCTGAATCAAATTCCATATCATTCCAGAAATCAATATGACTTTCTTTAATATTATAGTCTCTTCTTTTAAAATAATCACGTGCTTTTTTGCCTATACAAAACAAATCAATATTCTCTTTTCCAAAATCATCAATTTCTTTTTGGGCAGTTTTTAATAAATTTGTATTGAAAGCACCAGCTAAACCTCTATCTGCAGAAACAATAATATATGCTTTTCTTTTGATATCACGAATGTCAAGAAGTGGTAACATATCTTGATCAACATCAGGTAACAGATGCTGAATTAATTCAGTCAAAGAATGGGTATATGGTCGTGCCTGCTCCATTCGCTCTTGAGCACGGCGCATTTTTGCTGCGGCAACCATTTTCATTGCTTTCGTAACTTTCTGAATACTTGTAACCGATTTAATACGATCGCGAATATCTTTTAGACTAGCCATAAGTTTTAAGAGGCAAAACCTTTTTTATAGTCATTAATAGCTTTATCAAGCTTTTCAGAAGTTTCATCAGATATTTTACCTTCACTAACAATTAATGATAATATATCCTTAGCATTTGCATCTAAATAATCAAATAATCCTGATTCAAATTCTGAAACTTTATCAACTGGTAAATCATCTAAATGACCTTTTGAAGCTGCAAATATAATTGAGATTTGCTTCTCTACAGCCATTGGAACATATTGATTTTGTTTTAGTATCTCTACCATACGCTCACCTCGTGTTAATTGAGCAATAGTTGCTTTATCTAAATCAGAACCAAATTTTGCAAACGCTTCTAATTCACGATATTGTGCTAAATCCAAACGAAGTGTACCAGCAACAGATTTCATTGCTTTAATTTGAGCATTACCCCCAACACGAGAAACCGATAATCCAACATCGATAGCTGGTCTAATACCTGAATTAAATAAATTTGTTTCAAGATAAATCTGACCATCAGTAATAGAAATAACATTCGTAGGAATATATGCAGATACATCACCTTCCTGTGTCTCAATAATTGGTAAAGCAGTAAGTGAACCACCTCCTAATTTATCTGATAACTTTGATGCTCTTTCTAATAAACGGCTATGTAAATAGAATACATCACCAGGAAATGCTTCTCTGCCAGGTGGTCGACGTAAAACTAATGACATTTGTCTATAAGCAACAGCTTGCTTTGATAAATCATCATAAACAATTAATGCATGTTTCCCATTGTCACGAAAATATTCACCCATGGCAGCACCAGCATATGGTGCGATATATTGCATCGGAGCGGGGTCAGATGCATTCGCAGCAACAACGGTAGTATAATCCATCGCTCCATAAGATTCTAATTCTTTGACAAGAGCCGCAACCGTAGATGCTTTTTGACCAATCGCTACATAGATACAATAAACCGGTTTATCTGTCTTATGAGTATATTCTTGATTAATGATTGCATCTATTGCAACTGCAGTTTTTCCAGTTTGACGATCACCAATTATAAGTTCTCGCTGACCTCGTCCAATTGGAATCATACTATCTACTGCTTTAATTCCCGTTTGCAAAGGCTCTGTAACCGGATGACGAGCCATAACACCTAGTGCTTTTCTTTCTATTGGAAGTGTCTGTTGAGTATCAATCGGGCCCTTCCCATCTATGGGCTGCCCCAATGGATTTACAACACGACCAAGCATAGCATCACCAACTGGGACTTCTACAACATGTCCCGTTCTCTTTGCCAAATCACCTTCTTTAACCATTCGAGATTCACCAAAAAGGACAAGCCCAACATTATCTTCTTCCAAGTTTAAGGCCATTCCAAATATGCCATTTGGGAGTTCAACTAGCTCAGAGCTCATTACATTTTCAAGCCCTGAGACTCGGGCGACTCCATCACCCACTTCAATCACTTCTCCTACCTCCGCTACATCGACTGAACCATCAAATTTTTCAATTTGTTCACGAAGCAGCTGGGTTAATTGATCAGTATTTATTTCCATGATTTCCTACTATTTTATGATTGTATCATTTTACTATGCAGATTTTTTAATTGATTCTGGATAGTCGCATCAAGAACAGTATTCTCAATACGCAACCTAATACCACCAATTATTGAATCATCCACATCTAAAGATAGCTCAGTGTTTTTACCAAGAATTTTTTCAAGTGATAATTTTAATTCAGACTTATCTTCATCACTAATCTGACTAGCCAAGGTCCCTTTTATAGTAACAATATTCTGGTTAGCTTTATAGAAACGATTAAACAACGCAGATATATTCAAAAGAGTATCTCTCGCTTCATTACCTTTTAGATAACAAAGTATTTCAGCTACTAAAGGATGAATCCCATCTCCAAATACATTATTTAATATTTCTATTTTTTGCCCTTTTTCAATTTTTTTTGATTGGACAAACGCACGAAACTCAGGAACTATCTTTACTAGATCTTTAATCTGCTCCAGACTATTCTGCACTGAGTCTAAGTCCTGTTTTTCCTCAGCCACAAAATAAAGTGCTCTAGCAAGGCGTTTTGCTGATTGCTTATGCGTCATAACTCTTTAGATTTTGAATTGAATCTTCGATTAACGATTTATTATCTTCTTGAGATAAATTCTTCTTAATCACTTTTTTTGCCACATTCATTGTGAGGTTAACAACCTCATGACGAATTTCATTAATTGCTTTATCCTTCTCTACCTGGATCTGTTTTTCAGCTTCATCTCGAATTTTTTTTGCATCATCGGTTGCTTGCGCTAATAAATCTGCTTTGACTTTCTCAGCTGTTGATTTTGCTTCAACACGTATATTTTGAGCTTCTGATTTAGCTTCAGCAATGATCTCTTCCGATTCATTATTCAACCTTTCTAATTCTTTCTTTGCTTTTTCAGCATCTTCTAAAGAAGATTTGATGGCAAACTCTCTTGATTCCAAAGCAGTCAGCAGTGGTTTCCAAGCAAATTTTGCTAATACAAAGAATAGAATTAAAAAAGTGAGAATTGTCCAAATGAACAGACCCGGATCTAATTGAACTAAGGGATTTGGTGCACTTGAACCTCCATGAGCCTCTGTAGACTCATGAGTATTACCGGTTCCAGGAATTTCCCAATATTGATCCATAATTTTTTAAGATCCCCTGATTAAAGAATCAGCATTAAAAAAGTGAACACTTCTGCGAGAATTGCAACACCTTCTAATAAAAAGAGTGGCAAGTTCACAGCACCAGTAATTTTATCGGCAGCCTCTGGTTGACGAGCAATGCCTTCTGCTGCTGCTGCTGCAAAACGACCAATCCCAAGTCCAGCGCCGATCACGATTAATCCCATACCAAGTGGGAGAAATGTAGTTGCTTCCATATTATTTTCCTTTTTTATTCTTTAATGATGAACATTTATAGCCATACCAATAAAAACAGATGTTAACAATGTGAAAACATATGCTTGCACCAATACGACAATAATTTCTAACCCTGAAATTGCTACAGCCATTGGAATAGAAATAAATGCTACTCCAATACCAGCAATTGTACTTTGAAACATTTCGCCAAAAATTGCCATTAGAGATAATAATGCCAAAATCGCAATATGACCACCAGTCATATTGGCAGCTAATCTCATGGTCAATGCAAATGGCTTAACCAAAAGCCCCATAATCTCTATGGGAATTAAAATTATATATACCGGCCATGCTAACCCATGTGGTACTAAATTTTTCCAATGCTGAATAAATCCATGGGCTAAAGTACCCCCAATAATTATAGCAAAAAAAGTAACAGTAGCTAATCCAGCTGTAACATTAAAATTACCAGTAGCAGTAACTCCACCATGTAAAAGTCCATTAATAATATTATGAGAATCAGTTGATGGTATACCTAGAATAAAACGATTAAACGCACCTAATACATCAAATATAGGAACCATACCAATACCATTAGCAAATAAGATAAAAAAGAAAAATGTCAAAATTAAAGGCGTCCATGTCATTACCCATTTTTGACCAACATTTGGCTTAACAATTGTATCTCTAAAAAAAACAACAATAGTTTCAATAGCATTTACCCAACCTCGGGGTATAGAGCGTCCGCTTAATATAAACCTTCTGACTGGGATGATGATTGAAATACCTACAATTAAGGCAACTAACCATAACATAAAAACATGTTTAGTCACAGAGAAATTAATTCCAAATAGTGTTGGGAAGTGAATAATTGGATGAGAAATATCAGAGTTAGATACATGGTGAATGATATTGGGCCCTACCAAATCCATGACTGATTGAGAATTATGATCTGCTTCAGCTACACTCATATATCTATATAATTAGGTTAAGAACTATTTTACTTTGAAATATTATTTATAATAACTGCTTCTAGTGCATGAAGCGCTAGAAAAAAGCCAGCAAAACTACCTATAAATGGAAGGGGTTCAAAAGCATAAACTTTAAATAAACCAAAAATAATTAACGCATAGTATATCATCTTAATTATAAAACCTTTTATAAGAACATTGGTAACTAGTTTATAATCAACATTTGCAGCCCTTAAAACGAAATAAATAGTTAACAAACCAGCTAAAGCTGGAATGGACCATCCGAAAAAAATTTCCTGTTTAAAATTCGTAAAAAATCTAATAGCTACTCCTAAAATCAATCCTGAGATTGCTAAACCATATAAAAATAGCTTCACTATTTGATACCCCATATTGTTTTTGCTAGATGATAAAAACCGATAATTAAACCAACGAATAATCCAATTAGCACTCCAATAGGAGATGAGGCTTTTAAAGTATCAATATACCAACCAATCATAGAAAAAATTATAAGAGACGCTAGTAAAGTATATGATGCAGTAGCAGCAGGTCCTGATTGTCGAACAATTTTTTGGAAAGAAATAAATGATTTACTAATATCATAATCTTGATTATTATCTTTCTTATGCATTAAAGCTTTTCTTAAGAATCGCTTCCAGGTGGAGATGATGCAAGATCACATTTCCCCTCAAATTGAGCACCATCTTCAATCAATAACTTTCGATAAACGATATCTCCTTTTAATACACATTTTTTCCCTAAAATAACTTGACCATCTGCTTGGATATTCCCAATTACTGTACCACCTACACGAATATGCTCACCTTGAATATTACCCTCCACTAATGCATTTTTTGCTATACGAACTGGTCCTTCAGTAATTACATCACCACTAACCTGACCATAAATAATTATTCCTTCTCTAAGATTAATGGGACCATCAATCTTAGCATCAGCACCAATCATAGTTTGTACATTTTGAAAATTTGTCTTACTCATCTATAGAAGTTAAATCTTTTGATTGATATTCAGGGAAATAGATTAATGGATCCATAGCAATAAACTCTTTCCAAACTTCAAAGTGTAGATGTGGACCAGAAGAAACGCCTGTATTACCCACTAATCCTATCACCTCTCCTCTATTAACTATGTCCAATTGTTGCTTTAGGTTTTGTTGATTATGCCCATAATGTGAGAAATAATCATCGCCATGGTAAAGAACTATTAAATTACCAAATTCATAGGTCCAACCCGAAAATACCACAACTCCTGAAGCTGAAGCTAAGATCGGTTCTCCTTGTTTAGCTACTATATCAATACCATGGTGAGTTTTTGTAATAAAGAGCCCTGGCTTTCCAGAACGCTGGCTTACATATCCCTGTATCGGTGCAACAGATGGTATATTTTCAATGAATGAGACTTGGTTATTTGGTTCAAAATAAGTCCCTATAGTGCTATCAGCTATAATCGGTCTTTCATTAATATCTAACTTTTCGCCAAGTGAATGACGGACCATATCATCCATTTGCTTTAATCGTTCAAGATCACGAGTTAATTCCAACACTTTTATTCTCTCTTCAACAAGTATATCATGACGATTTTTTATCTCATTAAAACTTCTTAGCTTTGGAATATAAATATAACTAAATACAATTATTGAAATAATCATAATACTAAAAAATGAAATGATTATTTTAATAAATATTTTTGACAAGTGAATTGATTTAGAGCCTGATTCATCATCAGGTATAAACATAATAGTGTACTTCTTGGTTTTCATCATAAACTATGATATAGTATTCATTAAATCTATTAAACGCTCTAAATCATCATCAGAAAAATATGAAATCTCAATAAACCCTCCATTTTTACTAGGTTTAAGCTTGACCTTCGTACCCAAAATTTCAATTAATTTATTTTCTAAGGAACGTACTTGTGGTGATAATGTATTTCTCTGATTTATTTTTTTCTTAGGTAAAGTCTTTGAAGGTTTTGATAGCATCTCTACATTTCGTACACTAAGGTTTTGATTAATAACCTTTTTCCAAATATGAATCATTTTAGCATCAGTTTTTGCTTGTAAAATTGCACGAGCATGTCCTGCCGAAATTTCACCTAGCCTTAGGCTTTTACGAATATCCAAAGGTAGCTTCAAAAGACGGAGAGCATTTGATATAGTAGCACGTTTTTTACCAACGGCTTTAGCAATAGATTCATGAGACATAGCATATTTTGAATTTAATAAAGCATATGCATCTGATTCTTCTAAGGGATTTAGATTCTCTCTTTGAATGTTCTCAATCAAAGCGACTTCCATCATTTCAGCATCATTTTTTACATTAATAACATAAGCAGGGATAGTTTTTTTTCTACATTTTTTTGAAGCACGCCAACGACGTTCACCTGCAATAATTTCATAATTCTCATCTTTTTGACGAACAGTGATAGGTGTTATTACACCTTTTTCTCTAATTGACGCAGTCAAATCATCTAAAGCTGATTGATTAAAATCTCGCCTAGGTTGACTTGGATTAGGAGTAATATCTTTTATATTAATCTTTGTTACTCCTGTTTTAAGAGAAACATCTTTTTTGATTATTTTCCTTTTTGATTCCTTTTCAGGACGAATAAGCGCTTCTAGTCCCTTTCCTAATCTCTTAACTGACACGTTGAAGTATTTCCTCTGTCAAACTCATATAATTTCTCGCTCCGGTTGAATTAGCATCATATAATAATGCTGGTTTTCCAAAACTTGGAGCCTCACTCAATCTAACATTACGATGTATCAAAGTTTTAAACAATTTATTCTTAAAAAACCCATTCACTTCATCGACTACTTGTTTCGATAAATTTAGCCGTGCATCATACATTGTCATTATTATACCTGCTATCTCAAGCTTTTTATTTAAATGTCTTTGAACTAAGCGCACTGTATTTAAAAGCTGCCCTAGCCCCTCCAAAGCATAATACTCACATTGTATAGGGATTACTAAAGCATTAGATGCTGTTAAAGCATTAATCGTTAGTAATCCTAATGATGGCGGGCAATCAATAATTATTATATCATATTTTTTTTTGATTTTAATTAAAGCTTTTTGCAGTTGAAACTCCCTCGCCATGATACCCACTAGTTCAACTTCTGCACCAACTAGGTCATTAGTCGATGGTATAATATCAAGATTAGAGAATGATGTTTTGTTAATAGCATCTTTAATACCATCACCCTTTAATAGAATATCATATATAGAACCATCTACATCTTCTAATAGATCAGATAAACCAGTCGTTGCATTAGATTGAGGGTCTAAATCAATCAAAAGTGTACGCACTTCTGATACCGCTAAGCTTAAAGCAACATTGACCGCGGATGTCGTTTTCCCTACTCCGCCTTTTTGATTTGTGAATGCTAATACAGTCGCCATAGAATTATAAAACAATAAATTAACTACAATATCTAACGTTTATTCTTATAAAAATAATATATCAATTTAATTAATACTGTCCAAATTAAAGTATGTTAAATCTGATAAATGAAATAATATTAATCTTAAATTTTTGGTTGAAATTTGAATAAATTCTTTACTCTAAGATGAAAGCTCTTATTAAAAAATATGCTAAACCTGGAATCTGGATGGAAGATGTTCCAGAACCAACATGTGATACTAATGATGTAAAAATAAAAATTACACATACTGCAATTTGTGGTACAGATTTACATATCTATAAATGGGATGATTGGGCTGCGCGAACCTTGAAACTTCCATTAATTACAGGACATGAATTTTGCGGTATAGTAGAAGAGATTGGTCCTGGTGTTACCCATTATAAAACTGGAGACCGTGTATCTGGTGAAGGACATATTACATGT
>MDTC01165203.1_pt1 | contig 10980 bp, 7 predicted proteins | sample 811181 | NCBI WGS metagenome assembly MDTC01 (sample SAMN05326644, study PRJNA326480) | marine metagenome | isolation source: seawater | place: Pacific Ocean: North | collected 2011 | reverse complement strand
TGAACAACTGCAGAAGATTATATTAAATCAAAATGTTGACATTGTTTTTTCCGATGTCTCTAATGGTGCGGGTAGCGCAAGAAATATTGGTATGCGAAAGGCAAAAGGAGCATGGATAATTTTTGCAGATTCAGATGATTATTTTACATCTGATTTTAGAGATCTTATAAGAAAAAATACAGATGCAGATTCAGAGATTATATATTTTAATACTGACAGTCAAGGAGAGGATGGAAAACAAACATATCGACATTTAAGATATTCAAAATTGGTTCATGATTTTTTAGATGATAATAGGAAAGAGAATGCTTTAAGATACTACTTTACTCCGGCTTGGGGTAAAATGATTAAAAGAGAGTTAGTTGTGAATAATAATATAGAATTTGATGAAGTCGTCGCGTCAAATGACGTGATGTTTTCGTTGAAAGCAGCTTTCTTTGCTAAAAGTATTAAAGCCTGTAAGGAAACCCTATATATTATTACATTGTCAAAAGGAAGTGTTACAAATATTATTAGTAAAAGTCATTTTAACTCAAAATTTAAGATAGCATTAAATGCTAATAAGTTTCTGTGCTCTATTGGTATGAGAGAATATCAGCAATCAATTTTATATTTTTTAGGAAGATCATATAAGTTTGGATTTCAATATATGTTTTATGTTATTTTAATGTTAATCAGAAACAAATCAAATATTTTTATTGGCATGAATAAATTAATGAATCTAGATACAACTCTTATGAGAAGAGAGAATAAAGACTATATTACAAGATTATAAAATGAAAAAGATCCTAGCAATTTCTTCTTCTGGCGGTCATTGGATTCAGATGCAAAGGATTGCCTCTTGTTTTTCTGGCAATGAGGTTGTGTATGTTTCAACTCTAGAAGGATATGCTAAAGAGGTTCATCTGTCTAAGTATTATAAGGTGAAGGATGCTTCAGCTTGGAGTAAATTAGATCTAATTATTGTTGGTCTTCAGTTGACTAATATTCTTCTTAAAGAAAAACCAGATATAGTAATTACAACTGGTGCAGCTCCAGGTTTATTAGCAATAGTAATATCAAGATTTATTGGAGCCAGAACTATCTGGCTAGATAGTATTGCAAATTATGAACAAATATCATTTAGCGGAAGATTGGCTAAATATTTTACACATTTACATCTAACTCAATGGCAACACTTAGCAAATCAGAAAACACTATTTTTAGGGAAGGTCCTGTAATATTCATAGTTACAGGCACTCAGGCACCCTTTGATCGACTACTTTTAATTCTTGATAAATGGGCAAGTAATCAAGAAAAATATACTGTTATAGCTCAAATGGCTAATTCAAAGATGCATTTTAAAAATATGCATTGTTTTAATTATTTAGAGCCAGATGTATTTAATGAATACTTTATTAATGCAGATGTTATCATTGGTCATGCTGGCATTGGAACAATTCTAACAGCTTTAGAAAATGAGAAGAAACTTGTAGTTTTTCCAAGAAGGGTGAAATATAGTGAGCATAGAAACGATCATCAACTTCATACCGCTATAGGTTTTGAAAAATTAGATCTGATTAATGTTGCTTATAATGAGAATGAATTAGTTAGGTATTTAGACAATCCACATGCTATTGCTGAAAAGAAGAGGATTGATAATAAAGCAGAACGAAGATTAATAGATGCATTGTGCTCCTTTGTTAACAAATAATATTTTCTACTTACTTTTGTTCTTAAATGAAAAATAAAATATCTGTTATTGGACTTGGTTATGTTGGCCTTCCACTTGCTATTGAGTTTGCAAAGCAATACAAAGTGGTTGGTTTTGACATTAACAAGTCAAGAGTTAAACATTTAGAGAATGGAGAAGATAAGACACTAGAAGTAAGTACTTCAAAACTTAATGAAGTTATAATAACTAAGGACGATTTCTTATGTAATCATATCGATAGTGGCCTCTTCTTAAGTAGTAATTTAGATGACATAACAGATTCCTGCTTTTATATTATAACAGTTCCCACCCCAATAGACAACAATAGAAAACCTGATTTGTCAAGTCTTTTGTCTGCAACAAAAATGGTAGCAAAAGTTCTAGAAAAGGGGGATATTGTTATTTATGAATCAACAGTATTTCCAGGTTGTACAGAAGAAAATTGTATTCCTGTCTTGGAGCAAGAAAGCAGTTTGATATATAATAAGGATTTCTTTTGTGGATATTCCCCTGAGAGAATTAGTCCAGGTGATAAAGTAAATACACTAACCACAATAAAAAAAGTTACTTCCGGTTCTACTCCTAAGATTGCAATTAAGATAGATAACTTATACAGATCTATAATAAAGGCTGGCACTTATTTGGCATCAAGTATAAAAGTTGCAGAAGCATCTAAGGCAATAGAGAATGCTCAACGAGATTTAAATATTTCATTTGTAAATGAGCTAGCTTTCATTTTTGACAAGATGAATATTGACACTCATGAAGTTCTAGAAGCTGCCAAAACTAAGTGGAACTTCTTGCCCTTTTATCCGGGTTTAGTTGGTGGACATTGTATAAGCGTTGATCCTTATTATTTAGCCTTTAAAGCTGAGGAGTTGGGGTATAAGCCAGATGTAATCTTATCTGGAAGGAATGTGAATAATAAAATGGGAGAGTTTATTGCATCAAAGGTTCTTAGGTTAATGAGTAGAAAAGGTCTTAATATTAAAGGTGCAAACATCTTAATTTTAGGGGTTACTTTTAAAGAAGATTGTCCAGATATTCGTAATACTAAGATTATAGATGTGTATAATGAGCTGGTTTCTTTTGGAGCACAGGTGGATGTTTTTGATTCTGTTGCAAACAAAGAGCAGGTAAAGAGGGATTTAGATATAAATTTAATATCGGATTATACAATAAAACAATATTCTGCTATTATTCTGGCAGTTGCTCATTCTGATTTCAAATCTATTAATTTTAAAAAGATAAAGAGTGATAGAACAGTTATTTTTGATGTAAAATCATTTATACCTCTCAATTTTATTGATGGAAGATTATAAAATTATATATTTTTACCGAAATTTAATTTAATTTGAAGGGGTACTCTAAATATTTTTGGTTTATACATTTTATAGGCGATGTTTTCTTTATCAATATTGCCTTTGTATTAATGTATGCTATAAAATTTGAGACAATAGATTTCTCAGATAAATATAGATTTCTAATTATAATCTATAATTCTGTCTGGATTTTAGTTGCGTTAATGTTACAACTATATGAGCTTAAACAGCTTAAAAGATTGGATCGTATCTTATTTAATCTCTTTAAAGCTTTCTCTTTTAATATACTGATTCTTACAGCGATACTTTTCTCTCTAAAAGCATCGGAATTCTCTCGTGAACACCTTTACTATACTTATTTAATACTCTTAGGTTTAATTATCTTTTGGAGGTATTTAGCGGTTCAATTAATCAAACTGTATAGAAAATCAGGATTCAATTACAGTAGGGTAGTAATTGTTGGGGGAGGAGAGGTTGCTAAGCAATTAAATACTTATTTTAATTCTGACAATTTATTAGGAGTTAAATTAATGGGGGTTTTTTCAGATTCAGAGATTACTTTTGGAATAAAAGAAGGTGTTGTATCAGGGGATCTAGAGGTTCTGGAAGAGTTTGTATTACAGAATAATATTGATGAGATTTTTTATACAATGCCCCTTACTTATACTAAAAAGATTAAAGATTTAGTTGATTTCTGTGATAAATATATGATAAGAATTAAGATTGTACCTGATTTTAGAGGATTCCTTTTTAAAAGAGTAAATATTGATTTCTTTGATGATGTTCCAGTGATTACTTTAAGAGAAGAGCCTCTTAGAGACTTTGTGAATCGATTTTTGAAGAGAATGTTTGATCTAATATTTTCAGGTTGTATAATCTTTTTTGTACTTAGTTGGTTATATCCCCTTATTGCTATCTTGATTAAATTGTCATCAAAGGGACCGGTCTTATTTAAGCAATTAAGATCGGGGGTTAATAATGAAGAATTTGTATGCTATAAATTTCGCTCTATGACTATAAGTACTGATGCAGATTCTAAACAAGCGACTCAAGCAGATATAAGGGTTACTTGGCTAGGCAAATTTCTAAGAAAATCCTCACTTGATGAGTTTCCTCAATTTATAAATGTCTTTATGGGTGAAATGTCTATTGTTGGTCCAAGGCCGCATATGTTATTACATACTGAGGAATATTCAGCACTGATAAATAAGTATATGGTTAGGCAATTAGTTAAGCCAGGGATAACTGGTGTTGCGCAAGTGAGGGGTTATAGAGGTGAAACTAAAGAATTACAAGATATGGAAGGAAGAGTAAGGCTTGATGTCTGGTATATTGAGAACTGGTCATTGTCTTTAGATATTAATATTATATTACAGACAATTTTGAATCTATTTAAAGGAGATGAGAAAGCTTATTAAGATCTTTCTTTTTGTGTTTTATTCTTTTTGTGCTCTTGCTCAGTCTGATATATTTCGTGCTAGCCTAGAAAATCAAGTTAGCGATTTCTTCTCAGATGCAAATACAAATGATTTTGATACTACTCAGAATTTGAGTGTTTCCCCAAGGTTTTTTGCAGAGAGCTCAAGCAGTAATAAGAATGACGTTTATAGCACTTATTTATTAGGAATAAAATTTGAAAATAGGATTAAAAATAAATTTATGCTTATTGCCTGCTATGATTATCTTGCTGGAGATTATAATTCTGAGATTCAACGTTATCAAGATTCGTTAGGAATCTATTATCCTGGATTTGGCTTAAAGGATAGTAGGTTGCAATTTAATATTAAGTATTTAGTAAATAAATTTATTGCATTAGATATTGGAAATGGCAGACATTTTATAGGTGATGGTTATCAATCTTTATTATTGTCTAATCTAGCATCTTCTTATCCATATGTCAGACTCTCTACTAAATTTGGTCCTGTTAAATATTACAACCTTTATACTACATTCCTTAATCCAAATATGCTTGATTATGGCAGAAAGAAACATGCTACTATACATTATTTAGATTTTGCTATTACACAGAAGATTCATGTTGGTGTCTTTGAGTCTATATTATGGCAGTCTAAATCAGAGGGTGCAAATAATGGATATGAGTTGGCATATTTGAATCCTGTGATATTTTATAGGCCAGTAGAATTCTCAAAGCAATCTAGTAGGGGTAATGCTTTAATGGGGGCTAATTTTAATGTAAGATTTAGCAAGACAATTTTGTATGGTCAGTTCATGTTAGATGATTTGAATATTTCTAGAGCTTCGGATGGAGATGATGGATATACTGTAGAAAATTCTAATGGATTTTTTCAAAATAAATTTGGTTATCAGTTAGGTTTAAAAGGTCAGATAGATAATCTTAAGTGCTTAATTGAGTATAATCAAGTGCAACCCTATACTTATGGGCACAGGACTATTTTACAAAATTATGCTCATACAAACCAAGCATTAGCGCATCCTCTTGGGGCTAATTTTAAGGAACTTATAAGTATTATAGAAATACGGAAAGGAAAGTGGAGATATAAGATTAAAACTATGATTGCTAATGTTGGTCTAGATTCATTAGATACCCATTACGGACAGAATATTTTTGAATCAGATTTGGAGGCTAGCACTGGTGGCCAATATTCTTCTGGTAATTTTAATGGACAGGGTGTAAGTACAACTATCTTTTCTTTTCACCCAGAGATATCCTTTAGATTAAAAGGCTTTGATTTGTTCGGATCTCTTTATTATAGAAGAAAAAAATCTGATCTATTAGATCAAAATTTATTGTTTTATTCGGTGGGGCTTAGAACTTTCCCATTTACAAATTTTACAGATTATTAGAATTCTGTAAAAGCTTCTCCATCTTTATAGGCAACAATGAATGAATTTTCATACCCTTTTTCTTGCATTCTTCTTTGATAATTGAGAGCCTCATCTGAGCTGTAAAATAATCCAGATAAGTAGGCAGTAGTTCCTTCTGACATAGGGATTGCAATTACATTTGGCTCATTAAATAAATGCGCAGGAGTATCAAAACGACCAAAGGTTCCTAGGTTAATTCTAAAGATATAAGCGCTGCCACCTTGAGCTAGTTGCTCTTCTTTACTGAAAGATTGCATTAAGTCTGTTCTTGCTTTCTTTAGAGCATTTCCAATAGTTTCAGCTTTCTTGTTGTCACTCTGTTCTTTATAAATGTAAATTAAGTTCTCATAAGCAGGTAAGAATAATTTATCTTGCTTAATTGATTTTTGAAATAGTTTTATAGATATCTTAAGGTTTTCTGCAGCAGTTGGATTTGTCCATTTTCTTGTTCCTTCTTTTTTATTTTCACGCGCTAACATAAAAGCAAGTTGGTAATATGCAATAGCCATATTATAAGTCCAACCCCTTGTGTCATACAATTTTCCGGTCAATCCTTTTAGATACCTTTTAGCCTGTCCTACCCCACGTTTTTCTTCAGTAGCTAGATGAGAAATTGCTAGATTAGCTCTAGCGAAATTTAATCCGTCATCAGTGATTTTTCCTCTTTTTAATTTCTTTTCAGCATTTTTTAGATGGTTTTGTGCTGTTTTATATTCTCTTCTTGATAGAAACTTGACTCCTTTGTCATAGTCACGAATTCCCTCATGGATTTGCACCATACTTCTTTCATCAATTCTTTCAACTTTATTAAATTGCAAATGATCATCAGTTTTTACAATTTTAACATTTGTAATATCTGGCTTTTTACCTCTAGGCATAAATTTATTTATTTTTTTATCAGCCTTAATTTTAGCGTTATTTACAGTAGATTTTTGATTCTTTTTATTTAGTTTCTCTTCAGCAGTATTCATTCTTTCCATCACTCTATCTGCTTCATCCTCATTACCAGAATTTCTGTAAATTGCCTCTAAAGTTACATATGCTTGAAAATTAAATTGATCTTTTCTAATTAGGGAACTTAGTAATGAAGCTGCTTCATCTGGACTACCTGCCAAAGAATGGGCTATAGCAATATTATACGTCCATCTGTCATCATTATATGCTTTAGATGTTATTAGATTTAATAATCTTTCTGCCTGCGTTAGGTCTTGTTTATTGCCAGAGTTAGCATAGGAGAGAGCCATATTTGTATAAATAAAATTCATGGCGTCAGCACTGAGCTTCGCTCTTTTGTAGCGCTTCATTGCCGCCTGGAATTCCTTAATTGCAGCAATATACTCTTGGCTTTTCATTAAAGATACTGCTGAAGTATAGTGCTCAGCTGCAAGTTTTGCTTGGTCAATTGATCTTTTTGTTAGATCTCTTTGTTTTTCATATTGCATGGTCTTATCTACATCTGAGATTGGCGTCCAATCAAAGGCAATAAGCCCTTCAGAAAACGAAGTATCAATAGCAGATGCTAGAACAATATTTATACTTATGGTAGATATTATAGCTATTAAAAACAGGATTCTTTTCATTATTTTTTATTTTTTGCTTTTCAGGTTGCCAAATTATAAAAAATTATTGAAGTATAATTTTGTAATTCATAATCTGATTATTTTGTTTAATCTTCATAAGATAGATCCCTTTCGCAAAAGTAGATAAATCTAAGCTTGTTGAATTCAATTCATTATAATTGTTTTCAACCTCTAAAAGTTCATTTCCTATGTAGTTCATAAATGTGAGATTCACAGCGCTGCTTGTCTCAACTGTAAGAAAGCCATTTGTTGGATTTGGATATATTTTTATACTTTGATTAAGATTATTTAACCCATTAATATTATAATTTATCACATAAGAAGTTTCTTCACAATTATTATTAGTTACAACAACATAGTATTCTCCCATTGAGGTGGGGTTAAAAATTTCTGATGTGGCCCCAGGGATTAGTGTCCCATTTGCATTATACCATTGATAAGATGAGAACCCACTAGTAGCTATAAGGCTATTTCCATTTATCAAAATATTAATTAGTATTGGGCTAGGTTCATTAACAACAGCTGAATTGATTGTCGAGCAATTATTAGCATCTGTTATCGTTACATTGTAGAATCCTGCGCATAAACCAGTTGCAGTCTGAGTTGTTTGCCCATCATCCCATGTGTAAATATATGGTGGATTTCCTCCGTTCGTAGTTATTGAAATGCTTCCATCACAATTGTCATAACAACTTGCATCAATTGAGGAGGTCGTATTAATTATCTCATCTGGTTCCAATACATCTACAGATATATAATCTGAACAACCATTAATATCAGTTATTGTACAATAATATGTTCCGGCAAATAATCCACTTGCTATATTAGTATTTTGGCCATCTGACCAGAGATAAGAATAAGGAGCTGTTCCTCCATTTGTTGTGTTAATGCCTGCACTACCATTATTTCCCCCAAAACAACTAACCGTTGTCGATGTGGTTGTGTTAATTATTGGATCAGGATTTGTAAGCGAGAAAAATTGGCTAATATAGCAGCCATTTTGATCAGTAACACTTATTGAGTAAGTGCCAGAGGCAAAAGTTGTAATATAGCTATTACTTCCGTTTGACCAATTGTATATTAGTGGTTGCGTTCCTCCCCAAACATTTATCTCTGCTTGAGAGGTGCCATTATGACAAATAATAGAGTCAACTGAGAGATTCGCTGTTATTGGTTGGGGTTGGTATATGTTAAATGTATCTGTTAGAGTTGTTATTCCATCATACACTGTAATTATATAAGTACCATTACATAGATTATCTAAGTTATTATTAGTTGATGTAAAGCCATTAGGACCAGTCCAGTTATACATGTATGTAGAGTCTCCACCATTTGCAGTAATATTTAATGTTCCATTACAAGAGTCAAAGCATGAGGCATTTATAATTAAATCAAGATTCATCCATAATGAAGAAGGTTGGGTAAGCTCAACTGTATCAAGATAAGAGCATGAGTTGTTATCTGTAATTTCTAAATAATAGAATCCAGCTTCAAGATTTATGATGTCTTCATTGTTAGATGAAAATCCATTATCACTAGTCCACATTGCGCTAATCATTCCACTTCCTCCGGTTGATGAGATATAGATTAGACCATCATTTGAGCCATAAGTACTTATGTTTGATATTGAATCGATTAGAATCGTTATTGGATTCGGTTCAGAGATTAGAAATCCAATGCTATCAGAACATTCTTGCCAATTCATATCTGTAACAATGCAATAATAATTTCCAGCATTTAGATTGCTTATTGTATTATTCGTGTCACCATTATTCCATGCATATATATAGTCACCACTTCCATTGTCAATTGATAGAACGCTAGCATTGCCATCATTGGCATTAAAACAAGTAATTTCTGAAAAGTAGGAACTTTCAACTTCAAAGACTGAACAATCTACATAGTCTAAGGAAGTAGAATCTAGATCTAGGTTTTGAATAAGGTTTCCTATGCTATCTACCTCATTAGTTTCCCAGAGTGCAGAATAAGATCCATAATTCGCACTTGGTCTTAATCTAATTCTGATAATTACCTGGTATGTAGTTCCAGGGTTAATTATTATCCCAGTAGTATCTCCACCTAAACCCCATATACCTAGAGCATGCCCATTACTTGCAATATTATATGTCATAGAGGACCAGGAAGATATATAGGGATTATACCATTTTAAATCAAAATCTGTTGCCCCTATTGCCAGACTATCATGCATAATATCAAATTCTGGACGGACCCTAATATCACAGTTACTTGTATTTGTTAAACTTAATGTGTCATATGCCCAGATCATAGGTGCATATACTGGATCAGGCTCGAAACCTACTAATGCTTGTGTCACATTCTTATTACAAATAGAAGCGCCACTTACTATAATAGAATTAAAAAGCATAATTGTAAAAATCAAGAGTAATTGTCTCATATATTCTTCTTTTAATGTTTACAAATATAAAGTAATATTAGATATTATAGTGTGTATTCTTATTGTTTTAGGATATGTAATCCCGATACGGTCAAATGATTAAAGAACGTTTAGCAATATAATTCTAATTGAGGATACTCCTGTATTATACTTAAGCAATTAAAGTTAAAATTTTATAAAAAAAGTTGCAGGATAAATTTTTTTTATTATTTTTATGGCCAAGTTTACGACAAGAAACTTAAAACAATATGAAGCAAAGCTACTTTTTTCAGGTTATACCTGCCTGCGTTTTATTTCCGTGTTTATGCGGTTTTCTGTCGTTATTTATTTTTGGTAATCAAACCATTATACAAAGTGTATAGTGGTTTTTTACATATTTAACTAAATTTAATCTCGTTTAATTAAAACAATTATTATGAAAACAACAATCAACAAAAAAAATCCTGGGAGAATCCTTGGTTACTTAATGGCAGTTGCCATGGTATTATTTGCTAATGTTTTTGCTTTTAGTCAGAGTTCTGCTCCTTATTGTGAATCTTTTGATTCAGGTGCTCCTGGCTGGACCAATAATGGTTGGGACAATCAAGATTATTCAACTGGTACTACTGGTACAGGCCCTAGTGATGATATCACAGGTGGTGGATTCTATATGTATTATGAGACTTCAGGCGCACCTGCACCGGTTATTGACATTACATCTGATTCTATTGATATCTCTGCATTAGCTACTCCAGCTTTATCATTCTACAATCACATGTTTGGTAGTGATATTGGTATTTTGAATGTTTTTGTTAATGGTGCTCTTGAGTGGACTATGTCCGGAGATCAAGGTAATCAATGGAACTGGACTCAAGTAGATCTATCTTCTTATGCCGGTAGTAATGTTTCTATTATGTTTGAAGCAACTTATGGTAATGGTGTTTTAGGAGATATTGCAATTGATCAAGTTTGTGTAGATGAATATCTTGTAATCAATGGTTGTACTGACCCAACTGCATTAAATTATGATGCAAGTGCGAATACAGATGATGGTTCTTGTTCTTATTGTAATGGCACTTATCTTACTTTAAATATGTATGATTCATGGGGTGATGGATGGAATGGAGCAACATTTACTGCTAC
>MDTC01113033.1_pt1:7500-10981 | contig 10981 bp, 7 predicted proteins | sample 811181 | NCBI WGS metagenome assembly MDTC01 (sample SAMN05326644, study PRJNA326480) | marine metagenome | isolation source: seawater | place: Pacific Ocean: North | collected 2011 | reverse complement strand
GTATCGTGTCGTTCTCTGGGCGCTTTTAGATGTGTTTATGAGTCAATCGTATGAATTGATTGTTCATAAATGCTATGGTGATCAATTTGTGCGCTTTACGCGTTCGAGATCGCGTGTTTAAGCGCGCGTGAGAATCTCTGTTTTCGAGGAAGGAAGCCCTTCTTCTCCAGAGGCGGAAAATTCTCTCACCGAACGCGCGCTCGAACACCAACGCGCGAAGGCGTAACGCGTTCATTCTCGCTCGAATCCTTCACTTTGATACTTGTTTTGCATAATACTCACCCATTTATTTCTTTTTACTCCAACAGATGGAAGTCCCGCAATGGGTTGATATCGTCAAAACCGCCACTTACAAAGAGCACGCCCCGTACGACCCGGATTGGTTTTACATCAGAGCTGCCTCTACTGCGAGAAAGATTTACGTTCACGGCAGAATGGGTGTTGGAGCGTTGAGAAAGTCGTACTCTGGTTCCAAGAACAACGGTCACAACAAGCACCACCGCGCGATTGGTTCGGGTTCTGTGGCGAGAGCGGTGTTGAAGCAGCTCGAGTCTGTGGGGGTCATTGAAAAGGACGGCAAGGGGGGCAGAGTCATCACGGCTTCTGGTATGAGAGATTTAGATCGTATCGCTGGTAGAGTGAAGGTTGATCACAAGATGATCTAAAAGAGAGAGAGTGATATTGAATATTGTAGCCTTAAAAACAACCTCGACCTTTTGTTTTTTAGCCACGTCGGTGCAGACGAAGAAGCTGGTCCCGTCGAAAGAAAGAAGCAAGAGTAGAAGTACGCACATTCAGAGAGAGATTAGCTCCTCGCGATGTGGTTTTCTTTGCTTTCGGTGATAGAGTTTAGCGCTTAAATTTTGTTTGTAATGACCTGATGAAAGTCGAACCTTACAGTATATTATAAATGCTTTACCTCCCCTGTCTTTTTGACCTCTTGCTTTCTTCTTGGAAAAATCCGAAGAAAAGAAGAAAAACGAGACAGTTAAAAATCGATTGCGTTCTTTGTAGTCGTCATTGTTCTCAAAACAAGCGGCTACGCGCCCCCTCTCTCTCTCTCTCTCCTTCGATCGTGTTCGCGCCACTCCACCTCCCTCTCCCTCTCCCTTCACCTCTTCTCTGCTCGAACTCCTCCTTTTCGTCGTTCTCGACGGTCTTCTTCCTTTCGCGAGATTCGATTGTCGAGTCGAGAAAAGTTTGAAAAGAAGAAGTTTGACGAGACTTTTGGACGACGACGACGACGAAGAAGACTCGAAACGACCAATCGAAGACAGAGCGACGACAAAATGAGTTACTCAATGAAACGTCAACAAAAGGGTCTGTTCCGCGTGTACACTCGCAAAGAAGCCGAGGAGTCGTATAAAAAAGCTATCGAAAGCATGACATCCGTTCTATATTGCGAAGAAGATTTGGCTCGGTATTTGCTCCACGCTTTTGACGCCAAGACGAATAAAATACATGACGCGTATTTCGGCGACGAGGAGAGGACGAAACGAAAGTTGGGTGTGTTAACGGAGGAGGAGGAAAAGGAGGCAGAAAAGAACAACGTGTTACGGTTGGCGATGGAAGAGAAAGAGAAGAAAACGGAACCCGTACCTGTCGTCGCGGCGCCGGTGGTAACGAGAAGAGTGACAACGCGTTCGGCAAACAAATCGGCAAAGGTAGCAGTTGTTCAAGAGGAACGAAAGGAGACAGAGACGCAGGTGAGGTGCGGGATTTGCTTCGAGGATTTTCCCGTGAATAGGTTGGCGACTGCGTCGTGCAAGGTGCATCCTTTCTGCGTGGAGTGCTGGGAAGGCTATTGCGATTCGAAGTTGCATGAGGGGAAGACTGGGATTTTAGACGTGCGCTGCCCGGATCCCGGATGCGGGAAGAGAGTATCGACGGAGATGGTTTTACGTTTTCTCGGCGACGCGGAGAAGGTCACAAAGTACCACGTGTTCGAGTTGGAACAGTTTATGGAGCAAAATTCAGCGGTGAAGCACTGCCCGGCCGCTGGGTGCGATCGTTTCCTACTCTTGGAGAACACAGACAGTTTGACTCTCGATCAGATTCAGTCGTGCGAGTGTGAATGCGGGAAAGTTTTTTGCTGGAAATGTCAAGAAGACGAGCATGCTCCCGTGAGATGTGACATCGCGAAGCTGTGGATTGCCAAGAATAGCTCGGAATCCGAAAATCAGAACTGGATTTTATCGTATACGAAACCGTGCCCAAAGTGCTCAAGACCAATTGAAAAGAATCAAGGGTGCATGCACATGACGTGTTCGCAATGCCGACACGATTTTTGCTGGACGTGCTTAGAGCCGTGGAGCAAACATAGTGAAGCTACCGGTGGCTACTATTCGTGCAACGCTTTCCGAACGACAGACTCGTCGGATTCAACGAAGGTGAGTGAAAAGGGACGAGCGATAAACGAAAAGAAGAGACGCGCGCGCATGGCGATCGAAAGATACACGCACTATCACGAACGCTGGGCGTCGCACGAGGACGCAGAAAATCGAGCAAAGAAAAGCTTGGAAACTGTAATCGCGACAAAGTTGGACGATGTGGGAAGAAACCACGGCGCTGGCCCGGGAGAAATGACGTTTGCTGTAGAAGCGCAGCAACAAATCATCCAGTGCCGAAAGCTCTTGAAGTGGACATACGCGCACGCGTACTATGCGTATAACGAAGAGGAAGGAGACGCCGATTGGAGAGAAAACAATCCATTTACGAAAAAATCGCCGAAATTAGTTCAACAAGAGAAGGAGTTTTACGAATATGTCCAGGGAGAAGCTGAAAATCGTTTGGAACAGCTGACAAGGACAATGGAGAGAGATCTCGAAGATTTCGGAAATTATGATCAAAGCGATTACGCCAAAGGCGTGGAGCATAAACAAAAAGAGCAGAAAGAAGAGAAAGGTTTGCAAATTCCACAAAGTAAGGAAAACAGACCGATTATTTTCAGAGGAGATGGATTATCTTTCGAGGAGTTCAAGAGGAAAGTGTGCGAACTGACGAGTTTGACAAAAAAATCTTTCGAAACTTTATCCAACCAGATTCACAAAGGTTTTGGATCAATTACCGACGGAATGTCAACCCCGAGAGTGAAACCAAACACGACGGACGACCCGATGGAGATTGCATGAGAGAAAATGGAAAAAGAGGAAGAAAGAGGGATAGAGAGATACTGGAAACTATGTAGCAAGAGATACATGTTAGCAGCGCAGAGCAGCACGAATAGATAGCATTAATTTGGGAGATACAATTAATTTGGGAGATACAATACACATCTTATTTTTTTACCTACACGTACGTATTATTGGAATACGTGGTATAAACACAACTAATTTATGCGCTATAGACCTATTTAAGATTTCTTCAATTTTCCCGCCATTTTCGCAATCGGCGTTTCCACGTCGTTTTCGCAAATCACAACCCCTTCTGGAATTTCTAAATTGGCAATCTTTATGTTATCTTTGATATTCATACTCGACAC
>MDTC01113033.1_pt1:0-5000 | contig 10981 bp, 7 predicted proteins | sample 811181 | NCBI WGS metagenome assembly MDTC01 (sample SAMN05326644, study PRJNA326480) | marine metagenome | isolation source: seawater | place: Pacific Ocean: North | collected 2011 | reverse complement strand
CGTTCGCAAGCAACCCAAAGGTGTGGCAGAGCCGGAAGAGAAGCACCTGGGAAGTGTTATCGATTGTATACGGAAGATGCATTGTTTTCTTTGTCTGAACAAGTCGTTCCAGAACTTCTTCGAACGAACTTAGCTGGCGTCGTTTTGATGCTCAAAGCCATGGGAGTGAACGATGTGTTGACCTTCCCTTTCATAGACAAACCAAGCACGGAAGGCTTGTTGAGAAGTTTAGAACTGTTGTATTCACTCGGTGCGTTGGATGACAAAGGCGAGTTGAATAAGATTGGGAGACAAATGAGCAAGTTCCCGTTAGAACCGATGGCGTGTAAATGCATCATCGAGAGTCGAAAACAAAAGTGCACCGAGGAGATTGTTGCGATTTTAGCAATGTTAAGCACAGAAAATGTGTTTGTAGGGAAATCAATTCAAGTGGCGAAACATAAAACAGGAGACCACATGACGCTTTTGAATTTATACGTAGATTATTCAAAAGTGTTTAGAAATGGAAAGAAAAATTGGTGTAAAAGCCACGGGGTTTCGTTTCGAGCGATGAATAAAGCGGAGAAGATCAAAGAGCAGTTGAGTCGAAACGTTGGGAACATAGAAGACTGGGAGGACATAGAAGACGAAGAAGAAAAAGAAAAAGAAAACAAGTCGGTTCGGATACGTAAAGCGCTAACAGCTGGATTCTTCATGAACGCGGCAAAGAAGGAGCAAGTTTCAGATGGTGGCGGTGGTAGTAACAGTTCGTTCATGACTTTGATTGGTGGTAATAGACTTTCTGTACATCCGAGCTCGACCATGTTTCACAACATTTCCTCGAGAGAGAACCACCAGTCATTGAAAGAAGCCATCGGGATTTCTCACTCCTACATCATCTTCAACGAATTAATACGAACGAACAAGTTGTATGCGAGAAACGTCTCAGTCATAGAGGGAGAGTGGCTGTCTGAATTCGGGGCACGAGTTTTCGGACGACGGTAGGTGAATTTAATTAATTTTACTTACTCACTAGCAAAAGATGCAAGGAAAACGGTCGTGTTAATTTTTTCAACTTTTTGGGCCACACGTCTTTTCTTCTTTTTCCTTGTTTTTTTCATTTCTTCTTGTTTCTGTCTAAAATTTATCCCGAACGAAGTATATTTCTTCAAATCTATTCTATCATAGAGATGACAACTTTATAAAAATAATATTTCATAGTTAAACTACATTAAAATACGGGGAATTACAGTAGAAATTAATATTTTATTTTTTTTCCAAATATTAATTCGAAAATCATTTATAAAATCGAGCATATTCTAGTAATCTTTTTCTTTAATTCCAAATTATAGCTTCTGCAATTATTCAAAATAATAAAATTCATGTAATAGTAATGGGCATACGATGGAAAACGATGAAAAATTAAACATCTATTCTTCATTTATTTATAAATTGGAAGAAAAAATATTTTGCAACGCAATTCCCAAGATTTACTGATAATTATAAAGAATATATGATGAATAAATATATGTTAATTAATAAAACACAACAATATATCGGGAAAACAAAGTATACGGTAGAATTAGAATTTTTTCCTTAATGATTTTTTTTGTGGTTAGGATATGCATCTGAGGATGCACGTTAAACACGGTTTCATCGATGACAATAGCATACAGACATCAATATTGGTCTATTTGAAGCTTATCAGGCACATTTCTGCCCGATTAGCCAAAAAGTGAAAAAAAAATACATTGAATTTCTTCTTTGAGAAAATAAGAACTCCTGTAAAACGGAAAAAGCAAAACAAGAAAAAGAGAGGTGACGCGTAAACTCACGATGAACCGAGAAGAAGAAGATGACGACGATCGGGAGCCAAACGTTACGGGTTCCATCACCTTCACTCCTCGTTCACCTTCTTCTTCTTCTTCTTCTTCTTCTTCTTCCTCTGAGACAGAAAAGAGGAAGGACAACAGAAACAAAAGAAGTGCGATGAGTTTCTCTTCGTCCCAAATTTCAATCGCCGTTTCCGCGTGCACGCTCATCCTGGCTTTACTCTTCGATCAAATAAGAAACAAAAGGAGGAAAAAGAGATTAAAGGACGATCAACACAAGAAAATTAAAGATTGCGGGGCATTCGTGGAGATCGTAAACATTCCGTGTCCTCCGCCGCCGGATAAACACGTCATTCGGAAATTAGCCAATTTGAAGTTTGTCCTGAAAGATATCTTCGAAGTGAGTGGAAGGAAAGACAAAAAGGATTCGTCGTGCGGGTTTGGCTCACCGAAGTGGAAAGAGTTTATGAAAGCGAAGAAGAACATCAGCAGGAGCGGAAACAACGACAAAAAAGTGAAAAACGCAGCGATAGTGGACATGTTGCTAAAAAATGGCGCTTCCTTAGTTGGTATTACCCACATGGACGAGCTTGCCTACTCCATCGATGGCCAAAATGAACACTACGGAGCGCCGATGAATCCAGCTGCAGATAAGAGATTACCGGGTGGTTCGTCCTCAGGATCTGCAGTTGCCGTTGCATCAAGTCTGAGGGAGTGCGATTTTGGCATTGGGACTGATAGTGCAGGTTCTGTGCGCGTACCGGCAGCGTACTGCGGTGTTTTTGGCTTTCGACCATCCCACGGGATGGTTTCAACGTTGGGATGTCAAGATTTTGCTAAGACTTTCGATACCGTCGGATGGTTTGCGAAAGGCTCGAAAGTATTGAAAGATGTCGGTGACGTGCTGTTAAATCCCGCGGACGATGAAAAATACGGCATCAAAGAACCGAAACAGTTTGCTATTCTTACCGATTTGATGAAACTGGCCGATCCGCAAGGTTCCGCGGCAGTAGCCAGTGCTTTGAAAACGTTCGGATACGACGATAAATACGCCGGTAAGGTTTCCAAATTAGATCTAGGTGAACGATTGAAGATGTTATGTCCGAGTTTACGAACGGATACGAGTGGTAAGACGGGTTTAGAGCTGATCAGGGACAAGATGCATGCGACAATGGGTTTTGAGATTCATGAAGCATTGAAAGAATTTTTAGCGTTTCTTGAAAAACAGGATGGAGATAATACTACCATCACGAAGAAGACGAGAAGTTTAGGAAAGTTTACCGCGCAACGCATCGAAAATGCAAAGAAAATAACGGAGCAGGATTACGAAAATTTGATGAAAGTGAGAGGTGAAATCCGAGAAGTTATGGACCAAATCATGGATAACGGAACGGTTTTGATCTTTCCGACAGTCCCAAGCGTCGCCCCGTTGCGTGAAGGACGCTCGGAGGAAGAAGTACAATCGTGCAGAAAGAAAACGTTCCAGTTTTTAGCGATAGCTTCCTTTTGTGGATTACCGCAAGTTACCATTCCTTTACGCTATCCCAACGCGGAAGGGCCGCACTCGGTTTCCCTCCTTGGAGGTTTCCAAACCGATAAAATGCTTCTTGAGTGTGCTTTCAAATACTCCGTGCAAATGCAAGAATACTTCCCGAACTACGTCCTTACGGAGTTGATGAAAAGCAATCCAGCTCCGAAAGTCCCAGGCGAAGAGGAGAAATTGGAAGGAAACAAAGCATTTGCAGAAGGTAAATACGAAGACGCGATATCGTGGTACGACAAAGCGCTTGAAAAGAAAAAGTTACCGGTTTATTACGCGAACAGAGCTTTGGTATATCTGAAAATGGGCAAGATGGAAGAAGTTGAGAAGGATTGCACGGAAGCGTTGGAGATGGACAGTAAATACGTAAAGGCATATTTGCGAAGGGCGAAAGCGAGGATGATATTAGGCAGCTTTTTAGAAGCCGCGATGGATTACGAAGAGGCTCTGAGGTTTGAGCCGACAAATAGAGAGGCGAGGAGCGAGATGGCAAACATGCAAAAGCATTTAGAAGGTGGAGCCATGGACGCGTCCATGCCGAACGACGATTTGGAATTAGCTAAGAGTTTTATTTGATGAAAGACAAATAAATACATACATAAATGGACAACATTCACAGTCGTTATTCGTGCTGTTTTCTCCTTCATCTTCACCTCAAAGTCTCGACCTGAGAGCTGATCCATATTTTCCGCTCAACACTTTGCCTTTCGTTCCTACTATGGTCGTTCCTCGAGGCACATCGTGCACCAACACTGCGCTTGAGCCAATTTTACAATCATCTGCTACTTTTACGTTTCCTAATATGCTCGCATTACTACCAACCACGACACGTTTACCTAACTTTGGGTGCCTATCACCCCTGATTTTCCCAGTCCCACCTAACGTAACTCCGTGAAATAACGTGCACCCATCTCCAATGACTGCGGTTTCCCCGACGACGATGCTCGTCGCGTGGTCAATCATCACTCCTCGACCAAACATCGCGGCGGGATGCAAGTCCATCCCAAACTTCTCCGATACTAGCGATTGCATGTAACACGCCAACGGTTTTCTTTCGTGTCCCCATAACCAATGACTCACTCGTTGCGTCTGTAACCCGTGGAATCCTTTATAAAAGAGAAAGCAATGTGTTGGGTTTGGACACGCTGGGTCGCGTTCTACGCATGCACGAATATCTGTGGCCGCAGAATAGGAGATGACTGGTTCCTTTTGAATGGCTTCAAACATCAACTCTTGCCATTGGCCGGCTAATACTTGCGCGTTGGCGATTTTTGAGCTCAACACGTACGATAACGACTTCTCAAACGTCGGTTGGTTCAATATTTTACTATAAATCAATCCTCCTAAAAGAGGTTCTCGCGTGACCAATTCTTGCGCACCCTCCGTGATGTCCCGCCATACCGCCCGCACGAACTCCAGTTTTTCTTCGTCCGTTCGTTCGTATTCGTTCTCCTCGCGCGTCGACGGCTCGTCTCGGGTTCTGTTGTATATGCTCTCCTCTCTCTCCATCGTTCGTCGTCTCGTTCGTCGCTCACCCAACGACCCCCCCCGCACCTTTTTATCCAAAGAAGAACGGCGGAGAAAAGCACCCACCACCACGAGGAGGTTGTTGTTTGTTACACAAAGCAAAAACGAGACAAAAAAAAATG
>MDTC01169351.1_pt1 | contig 10983 bp, 10 predicted proteins | sample 811181 | NCBI WGS metagenome assembly MDTC01 (sample SAMN05326644, study PRJNA326480) | marine metagenome | isolation source: seawater | place: Pacific Ocean: North | collected 2011 | reverse complement strand
GAACCATTATTGCTTCATTTCAGGCTAGTGCAGTATCTTATTTGTATTATGCTGATAGAATTTATCAAATAAATTTAGCAATAGCTGGCATTGCTATTGGAGTAGTAATTTTACCGCAACTTTCTAGGCATGTTTATTTAAGAAAAAGAAATATGATTTTATTAATTCAAAATAAAGCATTGGAATTGAGTATGTTTTTAAGTTTACCAGCTGCTGTTGCGTTATTTATTGGTTCAGATGAAATTATTTCAGCTTTATTCGGATACGGTTCATTTAATAAAGAAGCAGTTTCGAATTCTGCAAAAGCACTTTACTTTTTTGGATTAGGACTACCAGCTTTTGTTTTAATAAAAGTTTTTTCAACTTTCTTTTTTGCAAATAATGACACAAGAACTCCATTTTATATTTCTCTTATATCTGTATTTTTGAACATTTTTATTAGCCTTTATTATTTTAAAAATTTAGGATTTATAATCATCCCTATTGCTACAACAATTTCATCTTGGTTTAATTCTATAGTATTATTCATTTTTTTGCGAAATAGAGAGTTATTAAAATTTAATAATATATTTTTAATAAAGTTTTTAAAAATAATCCTTGCATCAATTGTTATGGGAATACTTTTTAAGTATTTAACTCTAATTTTTGAAAATCAGCTTATTTATGATTATAAATTCAAATCATTTTATTTGGTTTTATCAGTTTTATTAAGCCTTATATTCTATCTTCTAATATCGTTTTTTATCAAAGCTTTTAATTATAAAGATCTTAAACTAAAGTATTAAATATGAAAAAAAAAATTTTTTCAGGTGTCCAACCTACTGGAAATCTTCATTTAGGAAATTATCTTGGTGCAATTAAAAATTTTGTTAAGCTTAATAATGACAATAAAAATGATTGCATATTTTGTGTAGTTGACTTACACGCTATTACCGTAAGCCAAGATCCAAAAGAATTAAGAAATAATATACGAGAAACCGTAGCAACTTTTATTGCTAGTGGAATAAATCCTAAAAAAAGTATTATTTTTAATCAATCTCAAGTCAGTGCACATTCAGAAGCTGCATGGATACTAAGCTGCATTGCGAGAATGGGTTGGTTAAACAGAATGACCCAATTTAAAGAAAAAGCTGGAAAAGATAAAGAAAAAGCAAGCATTGGACTTTATTCTTACCCTGTTTTAATGTCAGCAGATATTTTATTATATGACACAACTCATGTGCCAGTTGGTGATGATCAAAAACAACACTTGGAGCTTTGTAGAGACATTGCTCAAAAATTTAATAACGATTTTAAAGAAGATTTTTTTAAAATACCAGAGCCATTAATAAAAAAAGAGTTTTCAAGAATTATGAGTCTAAAAGATGGTTCAAAAAAAATGAGTAAATCAGAATTATCAGACTTAAGTAGAATAAATTTAACAGATGAAAAAGATCAAATTATAAATAAAATTAAAAAAGCAAAGACCGACTCATTGCCAATGCCATCATCTGCTGAAGAATTAGAAAATAGACTTGAAGCAAAAAATTTGATTGGTATTTATTCAAGCTTGTCTGATCAAACTTTAGAAACAACTATAGAAGAATTTTCAGGAAAAAACTTTTCACATTTAAAAGAAAATTTATCTCAATTGCTAGTTGATAAAATTACACCTATATCAGTTGAAATTAAAAAACTATTAAATGAAGAAAATTTTTTAGACAAAATACTTCTAGATGGAAGCAAAAAAGCGGATGATTTAGCATCCCAAAAGTTACAAAAAATTCATGAAATTGTGGGTTTTTAAAAAATATTAATTATCAAGTTTAAATTTTATGATTATTGACTATATATAAATGATGTTCGTTCAAACAGAAATTACACCAAATCCAAACTCTCTTAAATTTTTACCTGGAAAAACTGTTTCAAGCGCAGGCTCATTTGAAATAACAAGAAAAGATGAAACTAACAATGAATTAATTCGCAACATATTGTCAATCAATGGAATTGAGGGAATTTTTTTAGGTAAAGATTTTATTTCAATAAATAAATATGATGATACTTTATGGGATGATGTTAAGCATATCATAATTTCTCTAATTAATGATTTTTACTCAAAAGGTAAAGAGTGTGTAATTGAAAAAGATCTCAATGAACAAAGTCAAAATTTAGATGATTTAGAGAGAAAAATAATAAAGTTATTAGATGAAAAAATCAGACCGGCTGTTGCAAAAGATGGTGGTGATATTAAATTCAAAGAATTTAAAGATGGAGTGGTAAAAGTTCAATTACAAGGAAGCTGTTCTGGTTGCCCAAGCTCTACTATGACACTCAAACAAGGAGTACAAAATCTATTGTGCCATTATCTTCCAGAGGTTAAAGAGGTAGTGGCAGTTTAATAATGAAAAGAAAAAATCAAATACTTAATTTTAGATTTATAAGAATATTTTATTCTACTTTTTGGTCGAATTTTAGATATTTTTTTTTTAATATTCAAAGAAGAAATTTAAAAATCTTCAGGTTTTTTGATCAAAGAAAGATTGGTTCAATTCCACGAATAATATTAAGCAGTGTTTTTATTGTTTCATTTTTTTATTTTGCACCCTTACTTTATAATTATGGAAATAATAATTATTTTAATAAAAAAGAATTTCAAAACAACTCTAAAGCAATTCTAGCATATACTTTAAATAAGAAAGATGATGAAGATAGTAAATTTTATGATGAGAAAGATTTATTATTTGATATTTTTAGTTTAAATGATTTAGAGACTGATACAGTAAGATTAAATGCATCAACAATTAAACAATTATTTGATGATACAAATTATAAATTAAAAGATGTAAGAAAGACTAAGCTAGTTAAACCAGTAGCTTTAACTTTGCTTCCAAACGAAATTAAGATGATTGAGAGTACCACTGAAAGAAAAGAATTTTTTATACAAATAATTCTGCCTTTAATTTTACAAGAAAATAATAATATTAGGATAGATAGAAAAAGGCTTTTTAATATTATTAATAAAAATAATAACTCTAAGTTAGAAAAAAAATGGCTTGAAAAAAAGTATAAACAATATGGAGTTACATCAAAAGATTTATCTATATTAAAAATTCGTATGGATGAGATTCCAGTCTCGTTGGCAATTGCTCAGGCTGCAAAGGAAACCGGTTGGGGTACATCAAGATTTGCTCAGGAGGGTAATGCTCTTTTTGGACAGTGGACATGGTCTGGAGAGGGCTTAAAACCCAAGGAGGCTGATGAAAACAAGGGACATAAAGTTATGAAATTTAATGTTTTGCAAGCATCAGTAAGAGCTTACCAAAGAAATTTAAATACTCATAAATCGTACAAAAATTTCAGATTAGCAAGAGCTGAACTTAGAGATAGAAATGATCCATTAGACAGTATCATTTTATCAAAATTTCTAAATAGTTACGCCGAAACAGGTGATAAGTATGTAGAGGTTCTACAAAAAATTATTAAACAAAATGAATTAAAAGATTTCGACGACTCAAAATTATTACCATCAAGTATTGAGCTTGAAAGTTTAATTTAATCATCTTTTACAATAAATTGAACACCAAACCAACGCCATTTACCACTATCATTTAGTGAACAATTTATTCTTCCACGTCTTGGTTTAAAAGTATCCCTAAATCGAATAGTAAGCTTATTATCTCTAAAGTTAATTTTTGATTTTTCCCAATTTCCACCTTCATTTGAATAACAGCTAATATTTTTGACATTTTTTTGTTCATCAAAAAATTCAACACCAAATTTAGGCGGATTATTTTTGTTATTTATTTTTTTTTCTTCAGGTTCTAACAGTTTATATTCAAGTGGATAAGTGTCTATTATTGATTTAAATCTTTTAATTTTTCCATAATTTTCATTAATAGGAAATCTTGGCAGTTCAAATTTTTCTTTATTAACGTCTATAACTCCTGAATGCTGACCAAATGACAAATCAAAATTTTTTGAAATATAATCTTTCATAAATTTTGAATATTCACCAAAGGGATAAGAAAACAATTTTGGCACATATCCAATTTTATCTAAAAATATTTTGTTTGCTTTTTCAATATCTTGAATAAATTCTTCGTGTGACATATCAATTAAATATTCATGTGTATGAGAATGGTGGCCAATTTGAGCAAAATTGCTTTCCGCTATTTCGTTAATTTGACTCCAAGTCATATAGCCATTTTTCCCAACAGGTTCTGTTGAAACAAATAAAATAAATGGTATTTTGTTTTCCTTTAAATATGGCCAGGCATTTGTGTAAAAAGACTCAAATGCATCATCAATTGTAATCAAAATCTTTTTCTCAGCTTTGGGAATGTGAAATTCATTTACTAAATTTTTTGGATTATAAAAATCGTATTTAGAATTTTTGATTAAATTTATATGTTCCTTAAAAACATTCATTTGAATATTTGTTGATGGATATTTATGTTCATTGAATCTATGATACATAATTGATAAAATACCCTCATCTTTTGAATAAAGTTTGATATTTTTATCTTCTGCATTAGAATTTACAGTGAAATAAAAAATACAAATGAATAAATTAATTATTGACGCTGCAAATGAAAATATTTTTTTAACGATCATCACTTATAATAATGTTTATAATATTAGTCATCAAAATAGCAAAACTAATTATGAAAAATTGATGATTTTAATAAATAATTTTTTAGATTCAAAAAGTCTTAAAATAAAAGATTTTTCATCAATTTATGTTAATAGGGGACCAGGCAGTTTTGCAGGAATTAGGAACTCACTTTCCGTAATTAAGGCAATTCATTTGGCGATGAAAATTGATTATTATTGCTACAGTTTTTATGATTTTAACATCAAAGATAATATTAAATATGAAAATATACCCAATCTATGCGATAAATTTAATATAAAAAAAAATTTGATTAATCCTGTTTATATAAGTTAGAATTAGTAATGTCAGATACAATCGAACAAAAATGTTTATCAAAAGGTGTTAAGCTTACTGACCAAAGACGAATTATCGCTAAGGTAATGTCAGATTCAAATGATCATCCTGATGTGGATGAACTTTATAATAGAGTTTCAAAAATAGATGCAAAAATAAGTATTGCAACAGTTTACAGAACAGTAAAACTTTTTGAAGAGTCTGGCATTTTGACTAAACATGAATTTAAAGGTGGAAAAGCTAGGTATGAGGAATTAAATGAGGGTCACCATGATCATCTAATTGACGTTAAGTCAGGAGAAATTATTGAATTTGTTGACGATGAAATTGAAAAGTTACAAAAAAAAGTAGCTGAAAAATACGGCTATACATTAGTAGATCATAAATTAGAATTATATGGGGTTAAAAAAAAACCTCAATAAATGAGTCAAAAAATTTTTATTAAAACTTTTGGATGTCAGATGAATGAATACGATTCAAATCGTATTTATGATAGTGTGAAAATAATTGGTTATAAAAAAACTGAAAACTGTGAAGACGCTAATTGTTATCTTTTAAACACCTGTCACATTAGAGATAAAGCAAAAGAAAAAGTTTATCATGAGATTGGTAGAGTAAAAAAAATTTTTAGATTCAAAAAAAAACCATTGGTTATTGTTACAGGTTGTGTTGCTCAAGCTGAAAATCAAGAAATGTTAAAAAGAGAACCGTATATAGATTTAGTTATTGGGCCTCAATCTTATCATAAAATAAATGAAACAATTTTAAATTATACAGAAAAAAATAAAAAGATTGAAGAAACAGACTTTGATACGATATCTAAATTTAAGTATTTTAGTAAAATCAAAAATGAGACAGGAAAAGTTTCTTCATATTTAACAATTCAAGAGGGTTGTGATAAGTTCTGTCATTTTTGTGTGGTCCCGTACACCAGAGGACCTGAATATTCTAGACCAATTAAACAGATTTTAAATGAAGTAAAATATTTATCGGACAATGGAACAAAGGAAGTAATTTTGTTAGGCCAAAATGTTAATGCTTATCAAAATAATGATTACAAATTATCAAATTTAATTCTAGAAATTGAAAAAAACCCAAATATTAAAAGAATAAGATATACTACCTCTCATCCAAAAGACATGTCTAAAGACTTAATTGAAATTTATAAACACTCAAAAAAATTAATGCCATTGGTTCATTTACCCATTCAGAGTGGATCAAATAAAATTCTAGATCTAATGAACAGAAAACATACTATCAATGAATATCTTGATATATATTTTAGATTAAAAGAAATAAACCCTGACATTAAATTCTCAAGTGATTTCATCATTGGTTATCCAGGTGAGGAAATGGATGATTTTTTAAATACTTTAGATATTATAAAAAAAATAAATTTCATTAATTCTTATTCTTTTATTTTTAGTCCGCGACCAGGAACTGTTGCTGAGAATTTAAAACTAATAGATAAGAAAATTTCTATGGAGCGGCTAGAAAAAATTCAAAATCAACTTTTTGAAAATCAAATTATTATGAATAAATCATTAGAAAATAAGACTTTAAATGTTTTAGTAGAAAATTTAACAGAGGATAATAAACAAGTATTTGGCCGTTCAGAATATATGACACCAGTTATTTTTAATGGTAAGAAGGAGGATATTGGAAAAATTATGTCAGTAAAAATAAAACAAAGCAATAGAAGCACTTTGTTTGGTGAAGTAATTAATAAGACAAATAAAAAGGTAGCATAAGTATTGTCCAGTTTAACGAAAAATAATATTAATACATATCTAAAATTTGTATATTCAGATAATAATTCAGTTAGTGTTATTTTTCATAATAACGAGTTATTAATGGGTGTTGCTGGAGAGTTTAATAAAAATTTAAAAGAATTAGAAAAAATAACTAAATCAAATTTGTATTCTAGGGGTAATTCAATTTTGATAAAATCTGACCCTCAAAAAAATGAATTATTAAAAAATGCTATTCAATTTCTAGCAAATCAATTTATTAATAATGGCAGTATTGAAAGTAAAGATATAGTTTCATCGATAGATAAATTTATGATTAATGAGAAAGTTAAAAATAATAATGTTACAGATATAATTAAAACACCAAAAAAATCTATAATTCCAAGATCTGAAAAGCAAAAAGGATATGTAAGAGCTCTTAGGCAAAGCGATATTATCATTTCGGCTGGCCCTGCCGGAACAGGTAAAACTTTCTTAGCAGTAGCTGTAGGTCTTACAATGCTATTAGAAAAAAAAATTGAAAGGATAATTTTGTCAAGGCCGGCGGTGGAAGCTGGTGAGCGTCTAGGTTTTTTGCCTGGTGATATGAAAGAGAAAGTAGATCCTTATCTAAGGCCTTTATACGATTCTCTTTACGATTTGTTTGATTTTGAAAAGATCCAAAGAATGATTGAGATTGGTGATATTGAAATTGCTCCATTAGCTTTTATGAGAGGTAGAACACTAAAAAATTCGTTTGCTATTTTGGACGAAGCTCAAAATGCAACCGATACACAAATTAAAATGTTTTTAACTCGTATTGGAGAAAATTCAAAAATAGTGGTTAATGGAGATCCATCACAAATAGATTTACCAAATAAAAGCATGTCTGGTTTAGTGAGATCTAAAGAATTATTAGGTCATCTTAATGAAATATCAGTTGTTGATTTTGATCATTCTGATGTTGTAAGGCATCCATTAGTGTCAAAAATAGTTAAAGCTTATTCGAAAAATGATTAATATCAATGTCTTCTCAAATGAGGGGGCCTGGTCAAAAAAAATTAAAAAAAAAGAAATTTTTTTTAAAAAAATTTGTAAAGCATTCCCAAAAAAATATAAATTTTCTGGTAAAAAAGTTAGCCTTTCATTATTGCTTTCAAACAATAAGAGTATAAAAAAATTAAATAAAAGCTTTAGAAAAAAAAATAAATCTACAGATATTTTATCTTTTCCATTTAGTAAAAAGATCAATTTGTCAAAAAAAACTTATTTAGGAGATATTATAATAAGTTTTAATTATATCGATAAACCCAAGTCACAAAAATTACAATTTTTTAAAAAAAAATTAATAAAGATTTTTATTCATGGCTTTCTTCATCTTTTAAGCTTTAATCATATAAAAAATAAGGATTATAAAAAAATGTTAAAAGAAGAAAAATTAATATATAAATCAGTAATTTCAAAACTAATCTAAATTGAATAAAAAATCTTATATTGATTCATTTTTCCTAATTTTTCTAGGTATGGTAACTTCATTAAGTTTACCTCCATTAAATTATTTTATTCTAAATTTTTTAACATTTACTTTATTTTATTTATTTTTGATAAAAAAATCAGAAGAACATAAAGTTAAAAAGTTTTTTTTCTTATATGGATGGTTATTTGGCTTTGGTTATTTTATTTCTAATTTATATTGGATTTCAATCTCTTTAACATTTGATCAAAATTTTAAATTTTTAATCCCATTAACGGTAATTTTAATACCAGCTTTTTTAGCTTTATTTTATGGGTTAATTACATATTTTTTTATAATTTTTAAATCAAAAAAAATAATAAGTTCATTCTTAATCTTTTCATTAATATTTGGGATTTTAGAATTTATTAGAGGTTCCATTATGACTGGTTTTCCTTGGAATTTAATTGTTTATACTTTTTCTGAACAACAAGCTCTTTTAAGTTTAAACTCTGTGATAGGAACTTATGGATTTAATTTATTTTGTATCTCTCTTTTTACATCCCCGGCACTATTTATTTTAAAAAAAAGTAAAAAAACCTTTGGAATTTTTTGCTTTTTCATACTTTCCATAATAATTTTTAATGTTCATGGGTCCATTTATAGAGAAAATTTTTCTAAAGCAGATAAAAAAAACTATGATTACAAGGTAAGAGTTATTGGATCTAATATTAGTCTTGAAAGATTCTATTCAAGTCTAGATCCTGTGTCCGTTATTCAGGATTTAATAAAAATAAGTAAACCTAATAAAAATGAAAAGACCATTTTTGTTTGGCCAGAAGGAATTCTTCCAAGTATATCACAGAATGAATTAATTGATTATAGTTGGTTAATTGAAAAAAATTTTAGTGAAAATCATTTTTTAATTATTGGTATTAATAGCCAATCCTCAAATGATGAGTCAGTAGATAATTTTAACTCTTTATCTGTTTATGATAATAAATTAAATTTATTAGACTTTTATAATAAAATTAATCTAGTTCCTTTTGGTGAATTTTTGCCGTTTGAAAATGTATTAAATAAAATAGGTCTTAAATCATTAACTAATAATTACCATTCATTCTCAAGTGGACAAAATAGAAATATTATAAAAATAAATGAGAAAAACTTTTCTTTGAAAATACTACCGCTAATTTGTTATGAAATAATCTATTCTGGTAAATTATTTAGTGATCCCAATTTTGATTTAATAATTAATATATCTGAGGACGGGTGGTTTGGAAAATCAGTTGGGCCAAAACAACATTTTGTTCATAGTATATTTAGAGCTATTGAAAGTGGCAAATATGTTCTTCGATCATCTAATAATGGGATTGCAGCTATAATTAATCCTTTGGGTGAAGTTGAGCAAAGTATTAACTTTGGGGAGACAGGATATATAGAACTTGATAAAAATACGATTATAGAACCAACAATTTTTTCTAGATATGGAAATAAAATTTTTGGATTATTAATTTTATTGTATATTTTCTTAATATTTTCATTTAATAAAATTAAAAATGAGTAATCTTAAAAATTATCTTTTTACAAGCGAGTCAGTTTCCGAAGGTCATCCTGACAAAGTTTCTGACAGAATTTCTGATATGGTTGTCGATAGTTATCTTTCTGCAGATCCTTTTTCGAGAGTAGCCTGTGAGACTCTAACAACAACAAATAAGGTAGTTCTTGCTGGTGAAATTAGAGGTCCGGAAATAAAAAAAGATAAATTGATAGAAAAGGTTAGAAGTTGCATAAAAGATATTGGTTACGATCAAGATGGTTTTACCTGGAAAGAAGCGACAAAAATAGAAAGTCATTTACATTCTCAATCTAAAGACATTGCTATGGGTGTGGACTCTTCAGGAAATAAAGATGAAGGAGCTGGTGATCAAGGAATAATGTTTGGTTATGCATGTAACGAAACTGATGTACTAATGCCAGCACCTATACATTATTCTCACAAAATTTTAAGATTAATGGCGGAGGATAGAAAATCTGGTAAATTAAAAAATATTGAGCCGGACTCTAAAAGTCAAGTTACTTTTGAATATGCCGATGGCAAACCGATTAAAGTTAAATCTGTTGTAATATCATCTCAACATTCTCCAGATGTAAACCAAGCGCAAGTCAGAGATTTATTGAGACCGTACATGTTAAAATCTATACCAAAAAATTTTCTTAAAGATTTTGATGAAGAAGAATTTTATGTAAACCCTACTGGCAATTTTGTAATTGGTGGTCCAGATGGAGATTGTGGATTGACGGGAAGAAAAATAATAGTAGACACTTATGGTGGTGCAGCCCCTCATGGAGGAGGTGCTTTTTCTGGTAAAGATCCAACAAAAGTGGATAGGTCAGCAGCATATGCAGCTAGATATATTGCAAAAAATGTTGTTGCTTCAAAAATAACAAACAAATGTTTAATACAATTAGCTTATGCAATCGGAGTCTCAAAACCACTTTCCATCTATGTTGATTTATTTGATAAAGATTTAGATAAGAACAAATTTGTTGTAGAAAAGATTAATGAAAATTTTGACTTGAGCCCAAGAGGAATAAGAGAAATGCTTAATCTAAATAAACCCATTTATGAAAAAACATCTGCTTATGGACACTTTGGCAGGATCCCTGAAGATAATGGTTCTTTTTCATGGGAAAAAACTGATAAATCAAGCATTTTTTCTAAATAGTTTCTGTTGAATAAAAGAAAAACTTTACTATATTGCATTTACATTGTTGAACTATCAAAATGGGCTTTTGCCCATTTTTTTTTGGAGCAAACTAAAATATGTTAAATAAAAGAGCAGATAAATTAGAATTATTAAGAATTGCTG
>MDTC01208672.1_pt1 | contig 10985 bp, 7 predicted proteins | sample 811181 | NCBI WGS metagenome assembly MDTC01 (sample SAMN05326644, study PRJNA326480) | marine metagenome | isolation source: seawater | place: Pacific Ocean: North | collected 2011 | reverse complement strand
AGCATCTGCATCTGTAGATACTAGTGTTAATTGCGTTGTATTATCGGCTGTAGTAAGAGTCGCAGATGTACCTGTTATTGCGCCATCTACATTAAGTGTGCTATCAAAATCTACTGCACCTGTTACATTAAACGTACCGTTGTTTACTGTAACATTACCTTCAAGCGTACCACCAAATAAACTAAAGGTGTCATACACAATTACATCTACAACATCACTAGCAACAGTAGCAACAAGACTTGCTATAGTATTAGCTGTATTTGTGTTATAGTCTGTACCTGCTTTAAGCATAACCCCATTAAGGTAAACATCCACGTAGTTACCATCAGTAAACGTCATGGTAGATCCATTAGCATCAGCACCAGAGACAGATGTAGCTCCTGCGTCAGGAGTAAACTGGTATCTGGCTCTTACGCCTTGGGATGGAGTTTTACCTAAATAGGGCATATGTTATTCTTCCAATGCTTTTACTTTAGTTTCTAATGTTTCAATCTTGGCTATTGCTTCTTGCAATGATTTTACTAATAGTGGAACAAGTTTAGATTGGTCTATGCCTTGCATTACTGCATTTCCATCACTATCTACTTCGTCTTTAGTTCCAGTGACAGCTTCTGGGACAACCGCCTGTGCTTCATGGGCTATGAAGCCATCAATTGTTGTGTCTTTATTTACTTTAAAATTAAATCTACTTGGCTTGAGTTGTTTTAGCCTAGTTGTTGCATCCCAATCTGTAACTATGTTTTCTTTTAACCTGTAGTCTGAGGAAGTATTAAAGGATGTTGCTGAAGAAGTGTATTGAATTGTTCCAACACCTGAACTACCATACAAAAATGTTATAGCTGTTTCAGTACCAGACCCACTAATCTTTTGAATTACCATATTAGTTACATTATCAGCAGTTGCATTATGAATTAACCCACTTGAAGTAACAGATAATCCTGTTGCAGAGTTACCAGAATTGTCAATATTCATATCTGAATTTGCTAAACGAATATTACCAGAGCTATCCATACGCATACGTTCTGTACCACTGTCAGTTGGATCATTAGCAGAAGCACCAGTTTTAAAAACAAAACCACCAGTGTCAGCACCAAAGTTTAACCCATTAGCATCACAAGCTATGCCAGCACTTGCTACACTTGTAGCTGTAATTAATATTGTTCCGCTTGTGCTACCGTCAGCGGCTTCAATCGTTAACCCTGCACTTGGGGAGCTTGTGCCAATTCCCACAAGACCTGACGATAAGATACGCATTCTTTCTGCTAAAGTTCCTGCACCTCTCGTTCTAAAAGCTATATCGCCATCTTCTGTTCCATCCGTAACATCTGTTGAAATAAAATCTATTGATTGAAATATAATTTCTTCAGAAGCACTATTCTCCCCACTAACATTTAACATACCAATGTAATCACCATCGGCAGGTGAACCAGAAAGTTTTTGTAACCTCAAGTTTGCAGGGTTGCCATCCGCATTTGTATTTATTAATCTTGCTGTTACTGAACTTGCCCCAGCATCTGAAACAACAAGGGGATCACTAAAACTAGTAGTACCAATCCCAACATTACCAGCTACAATTAAATTACCGCTGTCATTAAGTGTAACACTAGGCGTAGCACCACCACTATTATGAAAGTTTAAATCTCCATCTGCATCAATACCTATTTGCCACGTTTCTGTACCACTATTTTCTTCTAAAGATATTGCAAAATGGTTTGAATCAGATTTTACATTTACGGGTGAGTTTACAGAGGAACCTTGATAAGAACCAAAATCTGTTATCCCTGAAACATTTAATGTGCTTGCCATATCCACAGCACCGTCAATGTCCACTACGTCTAAATTTGCAGTACCATTAACGTCTATGTTACCTGAAATATCTAGTGAGGCGAATACAGATGTACCTGTGCCTGTAACAGTACCACCTACTCCTAAATTACCAACTACAGTTACATTAGTTGTACCAGTAGGTATTTCTATTACATCAGCGTCAGCGTCATTCTTAATTGTAACATCGTTAGTGCTACCTTGACCTGTAAGGATCAAACCTTCTGCACTTGTGTGTCCAATAGCAGCATTGTCACCTGCAGCAGTATCACCATCGGCATTTAATGTAGATCCTGTTATATCTCCACTAGCATCTACATCAGACGTAGCGTTAATATCTATCTCATTTTTAGCACTTAACCCAATGTAACCCATTAAGTAATCTCCATAATGCTTAGTGTTGCTGACACTTTATCAGCCACTGAACAGTCTATCTCTATTTGGTCTGTAGTTTCTAACACCACCTTATTACCTGAAAGTATTTCTAATGAAGACCCTACAGGAATAGGAGCATCTTTTAATAAAAAGGTTGTAGTATTTGTTGCAGCTCTGCCACCACCAGATGTATCACTTACAAGTTTTACTGATGCTGTAACTTGAGAAGTGTGTACGTTAGATAATATTAAACCTAAGACAACCGTTGTTGTACTTGAGGGTGTTGTATATAGATCCTCTGGTGTACCTGCTGAAGCAGGCATTACATCATGTGAAACTACTTTAAATGTATTTGCCATATCCTATCCTAATGCTATTGCTAATGCTGTAGCGTCATCTGTTGTTGCTATTGTACCTGTTGCACTTGGTAAAGTTAATGTTTGATTTCCAGAATAACTTTGATCAGCAGAGTTTGCTTGTACTATAACATAGTTGCTACCATGATCTGAATCTTCATAGAACTCTATAAAACCCGGACCACTAGATCCATTCTTTACAGATATACCTGCATTAGCTACTGGTTTAGCTGTTAATGTTGCAACACCTGTTACGCCTAATGTACCACTTATATCTGCATTACCATTAACATCAAACAATGTACCTGCATTAACTTGAGTAGTAGCAGCAGTAATATCTAAAGTAGTACCTGCATTAATTTCTAAATGTCCATCTGATGAAGCAATGATATTTTCACCACCTGCAGCATCATGGAAAGAAAGTTTAGAATCTCCTGCTAAAACTAACTCATCGTGACTCTCATCCCATAACATGTACTGACCAGATGTAGCACCAAAAAACTTAACATCATAACCAGTATCATTTACTCCTACAGACAAGGTGGCATCTATTTGAACAGCACCATCAATGTCTACAGCGTCTAAGTTAGTTGTACCTGCTATATCTGCATTACCACTTATATCTAAAGTAGTAGCATCTAACTCTCCTGCAACAGTAAGTACACCGTCTGCAACAGTCATTAGATCTGTATCGTCTGTATGACCAATAGTTGTTCCGTTAATAAGAACATTATCTATATCTAACGAACCACCAGAGATTAAGCCAGTTGTAGTAATAGTGGAGCTACCAGTGTCAATAGTACCAAACCCACTTGTAATACTTCCACCGTCTAAAGCACCAACGCTTGTTACATTTGTTTGCGCTGCTGTTTGAAGTGTACCAGATAATTGTGTTGCTGTCAACCTTCCTGTGCTAGGATTGTAAGTTAAATTACCATCACTTTCTAGTCCTAGATTACCACCATCAACATCTCCACCTGCTGTAAAAATAACAGCGTTATCTTCATTAGTACTCTCATTATCTGTTATAGTTACAGTAGTAGCTACAGTTGCTGTTGAAGCTGTTCCTGTAACATTACCTTCTAAATTAGCAACTAAAGTTCCTACTGCGTATCCTGTACCACCAGTATTAACTGTAGTTGTTGGAGCAGCCTGATTATCTTTAAATAATTTCCACTTACCAGAATCACTAGCATCTCTAAATAATCCTGCATAAAGATCTTGAGAACCTGAAGTATCATATAAACCATAAAATCCTATATCTACAGAGTCACTAGAATTATTAGATTTAGCTAATATAATTAGTGGATCTTCCACAGAAAGAGTTGCAGTATCTATTGTTACTGTATCTCCTTGAACTGTCAAATTTCCTGAAAGAGTTAATCCAGTAGCAGTAATAAGACCTGTACTTGGATTATAATGAAAAGATCCAGTGTCATCTAATAAAGCATTACTTTCATCGTGAAATACGACAGGAAAGTTTGTATTGGCTGTACTGTCTGTAACAGTTGTTGTAGATGCAAGAGTAGCTGTAGCAGCATTACCTGTAGTATTTTGATTACCTGCAGTGTTTACACCGGGAAGATTAATATTAGCAGAGCCATTAAAAGAAACTCCACCCAAAGTTCTAGCAGTTTCTAATATAGTTGCTGTACTTGCATTACCTGTTAATGCACCTGTAAATCCTGTAGAGGTAAGCATACCACTAGAGGGATTGTAAGTTAATCCAGTATCTGTTTCAGCTCCTTGTGTTCCAGTTGCACCATCTACAAACAAAGGATACACTGTTTCATTTGCACTATTATTAGCACTTACTGTGATACTTGTAGCAAGATCTACAGTAGTACCTGAGATAACTGAAGATAGTGCTGTTCCACCTACCGTAATAGCATCAGCTTCAAGTGTTCCATTTATATAAGCATTTTTAAATTGGAACGTACTTGATCCTAAATCAATATCATTATCTGTAACAGGAAGTAAAACTCCATCCTGTAGTTTAATCTGATCTGCACCCGAAGCTCTAAAAATAATATTATTATCTGTTGCAAAATCTATATCATTATCGGCATCTCTACCAATAACTAAACTAGTATTAAGAATAGATGTTAATCCTGTTTGAGCTGCAACTAAACTAACTGCACCACTTGATACACTAAAGAATGTACTGCTAAAAGAAGCTACACCTTTATTGCTTGTAGTGGCTTCTTCACCAGTTATAGTGATTGTAGTTCCTGTAGCAGAGGTATCTATTCCTTCTCCACCTGCTATTGTCAGTGTCTCGCTGTCTAAATCAATATCAATCGTACCACTGTCAGTCGTAGCATCTAAGTCCTGTGCAGTAACTTGACTATCCACATAAGCTTTAACTGATTGTTGTGTAGGAATAAGCGTAGCACTATTAGAAGACATGTTATCTTCATCAACAAATGCTGTAACAGTAATACTACCATCACTTATAGATCCATAGGTTATTGTACCTGTGGTAGTAATAGCAGAAGATCCATTATCTATTGAACCAAAGCCTGACGTAATACTACCAGAGTTTAATGCACCTACTGTTGTTGCAGCAGTTGTAACTAGGTTAGGCATTGCCGTTATTTCATCGTCAAAATAAGCTGACAAATCAGTCACAGCAACTTGCTTCATTGTTCCATTGTCGTTAAAGACAACTCTGTCTGCATCTGCTACAGTCGTAGAAGTAGCTGATGTATCACCGTCTAAAATACTTAATTCTGCTGCAGTACTTGTCGTTGCAGTTCCATTGATTACAAGTTGGTTACTTGCATCAAGATACACAGACTTTTCTGCAGGATAGGTAATAAAAACTTCTTTAGTTCCACTGCCAAAGTCTACTGCATTACCAGAGTTAGAGCTTTCTAGTATTGTTGTACGTGCTAGTGTTGTACCACTAGATGTAAATGTTCCTAACCCTACTTCAAATTCATTATTAGTATAATCTATAATAGCATAGTAAGTTGTATCGGCATTTGATAATACTGAAGTAAAAGTTTGAAACCCAGATACAGCACCACCTAATGTAACTGTACCTGTACCAGTTGTTGTGGTTGTTTCTTTAACTCTATCTTTTACAACTAAAGCCACTATGCGATCCTTATAATTGCTGTTGATGCACCTGCTGATGGTATGTTAATTGTAAACGTACCATTAGTAGAAGTCTGTGTTCCACCAAAATCTACCACTGCTATAGCCTTACCAGTTTCTGTTGCACCTGATTCACCTCTAGCCTCTGTTTCGTAGATGATTGCACCATCTGCAGAAAATGATGCACTTGATATTATTACATCGTCAAAATCAACAATAGCCGTATCACTAGAGAGCGACACAGCTACGTTAGTTAAAGTATATCCACCTGTGGAATAGTTTGTTCCACTAGCTGATACCTCATCAGAATTACCTGTAACAGTTGTGTAATTTGTTGTGGACTTATTATAAGTACCACTAGGGCTATCTTTAATCAAGGCCATCTTAATAGTACTACTGCCGTGTAAATCGTGATAGCCTTTAAGTAATTCTGTTTTAAATGAATTACATATCGCAGTAGTAATAGCCATTAGGAATCCTTTATGTTAAAAGAGAGGGCAAGTCTCCCTGCCCCCTCAATTAATATAGTTTTTATACGTTATCTCTAGACGCAACGGCAGCTTCACGATGAGCTGCTGAAACATCAGCGATAATTGCATATACTCTTAGTCGGCCTGTTGCAGCAGCTGCACCATCAACTTTTACGTCAATAGTATCAGCAGCTCCAACACAAGCTAAAGCTGCAGCAGCAAAAGTTGAAGCTGCTCCAGTGTTTACTACGTTAGCTTCACCATTAGAGCCTTTAGCGAGATAAGTACCTGCAGCTGCATCCAAAGCAGCTCCATCAATAATATCATCGCCAGCTGCAAAGTCAATATCAGCAGTACATGAAGCAGTAAAAGACTTCATAATTTCTGCACCTGCTGCTATTACGACTGATTCTGCAGGTATTTCAAGCAGTTGAAAAATATCTCCATCTGCAATCGTAGCCCCTGCAGCAATCATAGCATCAATATCTAATATTGCTTCAACTGTTCTAACAGAATTACCTACAACTGTAGGAACTGCTGTAATATTTGCTCCAACACCTGCTGTACTGGAGGCTGTCATATCAAAAGTAGCCATTGTATATCCCTCCCTTAACCTGCGTTGTATTTAGCAGTTACGATAGCCTCTGGTCTGAGGATCTTCCTGCCATATAGATGCATACCACGAACAATGTCAGCAAAGCTGTCAGGGTCACGATATGTTTCTGTTTTACTTAACTGCTCTGCAGTGGCAATGGCAGATCCATGTCCTGCAACAATCGCACCAAAGTTGGTGTTCTGGTTAGCAGTACCTGAAGTACCCGGCCCTGTTCCTAAAGAGGGCAAGTTGCTTGAAACATATACTTTAAAACCTGCTAGGTTATTAAGTACAATTCCGTTTTGTAGCTTACCTGCTCCACCATAGTCTGCATTCATCAACTTAGAGTTCTCGTCACCAAGTAGCTCTAAGAACACAGGGTCAATAACAAGCCATCTGTCTTGTGTATCTACCTGCTGTTGATTTAACAGTCTCGCCATACGATTAACAACAACCATTGGTGTAACAGCTGCAGTGCCTACAGAAGTAGCTCCACCTGTTAGATTAACTACAGGAATAGAGTGATCTCCTGCAGATGATGTTGTAATGCTACCAAAGGAACTCTTAATCAATTTCATTGAAGTAAGAAGTTCGTCTGATCCTGCACTTGAAATAGCTTTGCTACCATTAACAGCATCATTAACAGCACCTGCATTACTATGCAAAGATGACTGTTTATAACCTGCTAAGTAGCCTAGCACTTCTTGATCGTATTGATCAGCCAGTCTATATGCAGCTCTATCAGTAGCGAGTTGCATAAAGTTAATGTGTGAGTGAGCTTCCTCTATGTCATCCATTTTAAAAGCGTAGTAGTTTGCTTTATCAACGACTAGAGAAAAATCCTCGTCTTCTAGATCTTGTGCAGTTACCTGAGTACCTCTGGCATATGCACTAACTGAAATTTCAGGTTCTTTGATAATTCTAACGGTGTCTCCCTGATTAGAAATCTCTCCAAAATAGTCTGAGTTGGTAATGTCACCAACAACAGTTGACTTACGGAACGCAAGCTGTACCTGTTTGGAATAGATTACAGGAGAGAAATTACCGTTAGGCAGATTACCATAACCTGATGCTGTGGTAAAAGCCATAATAAATCCTCCTATGATTGGTTTGGCTTAGTTAAAAGCTAAACAACCCACGTAGAGGCTATACTTTTTAGAGTGCATAAAACTACTAGGTAGCAAGCCTAATAATTAGTGGATCTATACTTGTATAGGTAGTCTTGATTGTGTTTAGACTTTGAGTTTACTTACACATAAAGGTAGTCTATAGCAGAGGCTTTATGTCTAAGGGTTAGTTATACAGATAAAATCTTTTTTGTCAAGACTTTATCGTGCATTTCCTGATAAATCGTATATTATTTTACCAGAACGGTGTGCCTCTTGTATCTTATCGGCATTCTTTTCATAGTCTCTGTCAGACATCTTGGCAATATCAGATTCTTTAATCTTATCCCCAGACTCTGAAACATCAACTTTAGTCTTAGATCCTTTATCTACCAACGAGGCAGCAGCTTTTGTTTTACTTTTCTTATCAGCTTTTGTAAGTCCATTATCAACTTTATACAAATCAATAACACGTACAACTGAAGCAGCATCATCCGTATTTTCATACAGAGCATTCTGAACCCACTTAGGCTGTTCTTCAACCCAATTATGAAATTCATCGGAATCACGCAATTGATCAAAGTCTGAATGTGCTTCCCTAATTGCATTCTCTGCTTGACTCCTTGTTGCTTCTTCTTTCGCCTTGTTGAGTTCTTCTAGTTGTATGTTGGCTTTGTCAAACATTTGTTTAGCTCGTTTGTCAGCTATTGTCTCCACCATCCCTGCTACATCAGGGTACTTATCTACCCATGCCTGTAAGTCTTCATCTGATTTAGGTGGTACAAGTTTTTCTGTTTTACCAAGTTGATCTTCTAGCTCTTTAATTTTGGCATTGTATTCTTTCTCTTTAGCAGCTAGGTGTCTTCTTACATCTCCATAGCGAGTCTTAAAAGATTTCTCTTCATCACTAAGTTCTGCCTCTGGTTCAACTTTTTTCTCTTCTTCTGTTTCTTCAACCTTTTCTTCAGGCTTACCCTGTTGTTCCATTAGTTGTTTTAATTCTTCTTCATCTCTTTTAATTCGTTCTTGATTAGTCATTCTTGTTCTGCTCATATATCCTGCAGTTTTTTGTGCTTCCACATTTTCTAATTCTGGCATTCTATTTCCTTTTGTTTGGGGTCAACTACTGTTGAGTAGCCAAATTATTTCTTTTTACGTTTTGGTTTTTGTAATAGTCCTCCTTTGTTTCCTACATAATAGTCTTCTGAGTCTTTTATTCCTGATTCTTTAGAAAAATCTTTATTAGCTTTAGCTAAAGATTCTGCTGATTTTTTAGATTTTTCAAACTTCTCTTTAGCAGCATAGTTTGTATCTGATTTAGTTTTAACTGTAGTAACCCTTCCTTTACCAAAGTCTTCAGTTTTAGATGTTCCTCCATCCTCATTAACATATGTTTTACCTGTTATTGTACTTTCATTTTTTCTTTCATCATCTAAAGTAGTTGGAGGAAGAACATTATCACTAGCAGTAGTAGGTTTACCAGTAGGAGAATTAGCATAGCTCTTATTATAGTAACCCACAGTTTCAGCATATTCATCAGGTGTACCAAGAAGTTTATTTGTACCTGTTACTATAGCTTTTCCAGAAAAACCTAAATCATCAAAAGCAACTTGAGCTTTTTTCTTCATTTCAGTTGTGTCCATACCTTTAGCTTCAGCTAGTGCTATTGCAGCATAAGCATTAGCTACACTTGTTGCTTTAAAAAATCCAAGCTGTCCAATTGTTTTATCTAAAGGTCCTTTTGGATTTAATAAACTATCTACTTCATTATCCCACTCTTCTTGTCCAAAACCAGTAAAATCAAATTGTTTTGGATCTGATCCCCAACCGGGAGGTGCATCTTTACTTTCATCTCTATCTTCTCTTTGTTGTTTTACTTCTGTAGGAACAGGTTTATTTGTAGACCAAGGTGGTTGTGTGTATTGAAGATCAGTAGGGGGAGTCACAACACCACCTATAAATGTTACAACTCTAGACTCACCTGTTTCTCCATGATAGTAAGTAACAGTTCTAGTTACTCCTTCTTGAGATGTTTGTCCAGTTTGCGCTACAGGACTTACTGGAGTAAAACCTAATACAGCATAATCAACAGGATTAAAGCTAGGTTTAGAAGCTTGTATTTTCTTTTGATCTTCTGACATTCCACCATTAGAATAACCTACAGGTCCACCTTCAGCTTTCTTTTTCTTTTCTTCTGCTTCACCTAAAGCAATCATTGTCATAGATACAGGCTCACCACCTATTCTACCTGTTTCATCCATTTGTTTAAGACCTGACTTAGCTTCCATTCTAATATCTTCAAAGAACTTTACTCCAAAGTATTGTACAACATCTGCAGGAACAACATATTCACCATCACTTAGTTGTGCAGGTATATCATCACGAACTTCTTTAGCAAGAGATCCGGGTGGAATATCATTACCACTTACAGGATCTTTCTTTAGGCCATCGTCTTTCATACCACCTTCTTCAAATAAGCTCATTTGTTGTTCCACTGTTATTCCACCTTTGTTAAATGCTTGTTGTGTTTGTTCGTCTGTAGTTAGTCCACCTTGGTTGTAATCTGCAGCAGAAGAAAAAGGTAACTTTTCTGCATCTAATTTTTCTACATAACGATTAACACTTGGAATTTTTCCTACAAGTGTTTTTATTTTATTAACATCTTTAATAGTTGTTAGTCCTCTTTCTTCTAAAACTTCATCAACTCTTAATACAATTTTTTCATAGTCTGTTTTTTCAGAAGATTCTTTAGAGCTAGATAATTTACCCATACGAGTTTTATCAGCCAGATCAGATTTAAAAAAATTTTTAGGGTCAACAGGTTTTGACAAAATACTAGCTTCATCTGAAGGTGCAAATTTAACATATTTTGTATTGATAAAACCAGAATAATAATAATCATCAATGAGATGACCACGTAAAGATTTTAACTGATCATCATTTAATCTTATTAAATCTTTTTTACTTTGTTTTAATAAACTACTTACAAGAGAACTAATTTTTTCTTCCATGCTGTCTGCACTTTTTATGACTTTCATTTCTGCGGTATCATAAATTTTTTCTAGTTTTTTTATTTCTATTTTTTCTTTTAATGTATTTACAGCATACTCATTTTTTGTTTTTAATCTAAGTATAGACTCATCAATTAATTTTTGTT
>MDTC01178541.1_pt1 | contig 10986 bp, 4 predicted proteins | sample 811181 | NCBI WGS metagenome assembly MDTC01 (sample SAMN05326644, study PRJNA326480) | marine metagenome | isolation source: seawater | place: Pacific Ocean: North | collected 2011 | reverse complement strand
ATCGGGTGCGTTGATAGTGTGGTTCCCGAAACTCAGAAGTAACTCATCAAAGAAGAAACATAACAAGATTGGTAAGAGGTTTGAAACTCTCCACACAAGAATCCACGAAGAGTTGACGCAACTTCGTGTAAAATGCGACTGTGCCAGAACTTGGTGTGCATCATTCCACAACGGTGAATCATTCTTCGACGGAACTCCAATCCGAAAGTGGTCGATTACACACGAATCAGTGCATCTTGGAATCAGAAATTCCGTCGAAGAAACCCAATCAATTATGGCCAGTAGATTCCCAGAACTGGTACAATTACTACAAGAACAAAAAGAAACATCACTACAAGTTACAGCATTACTCCCAGACAACCACTCACTAAAACCATATATGCAATCGAGAAACGTAACGGGATTCATGGTAACGCCAATAATGGACAGTAAAGGATTGACTCTATATGGTTTTATTTGTTGTGAATGGTCTTCACTGACACACCTAGATAGAATCGATGCAGAGAAGGAATGGGAAACCATCGAAGCAATTAAAGAATCTAGAAATGTTATCCAAGGACTTCAAATAAACACTAAGGATTAGTATAGATAATAGTATGTCACAAGAAGAGAGAAAACCTACAGTACCCCTATCCTCTAACACACACAAAGCGAGGAAGTCGTTAACATTCAACGACTTTGATATCAGTTTCAGAACCAATAGTGCGACTGGTGATTTGGTTGAAAAAAGAAACACAGAAGCAATTAAACAAGCATTACAAAATTTAGTTCAGTTGAATAAATATGATAAACCGTTTCATCCTGAAATTACTGGTGGTATTAGAGAGTTGTTATTTGAACCATACGAGACACGACCAGACTATTACTCAGGAAAGTTCAGTGAGAGGATTAAGGACTTAATTAAAAAATACGAACCCAGAGTAGAAGTAGATTCTGTCGATGTTGAACCAAGACCAGATTCCAACTTCTTGGGTGTTGATATTACCTATACGATTGTAGGTTCTCCGAGAACAGTAACAAATTCATTTGTACTAGAGAGGTTGAGATAAAATGGCAAACGAATCAGATAAGTTGAGAGTTTCTGCTCTTGACTTCGACAGTGTAAAAGACTCCCTTAAAGAATACCTAAAAGGGCAAGACACATTCAAAGATTATGATTTTGAGGGTTCAGCACTGAACATCCTCCTTGATGTGTTGGCATACAATACCCATTATCAGGGATTCTATAACAATATGGCAGCAAGTGAGATGTTCTTAGATTCTGCATCTATTCGCTCAAGCGCCGTTTCAATTGCAAAGCAATTGGGTTATAGGCCTCGTTCAAGAACCTCTGCGTATGCGAAAATTAAAGTCACAATTGCCAACACCACTCAAGTTGATGCGATTACCATTCCAGAGTTTACTAAGTTTACTACAAGTTTCAACGGAACAAGTTACTCGTTCTGCAATTTGGAAAATGTAATTGCCAAACCTTCTACTTTTGATTCTGACGGGAACATCACACATTACGAAACAGAAGAGTTCTTCATCTATGAAGGTAAACCAAAAACAACTTCATTCGTAAACGATGGAATTATTGGCGAGCAAAGATTTGTCATTGAAAATGTAAATATCGATTCCACCACAATCAAAGTGTACATCAAAGCAAGTGCGGATACGGCAGATGAAGATAAAGAATTATGGACTCCAATCACAAACATCACAGAGTTGAGTTCTCTGAGTAAGAAGTATAGCATCGAAGAATCGGTCGATGGTTTCTTTGAACTTTCATTTGGCGACGGTATTATTGGTAAGAAACTAGAAGACGGAAATATCATCGAGGCAAATTTCTTAGTTTCCAACGGTACGTTGTTGAATGGTGCAGGTAAAACTTTTACAAGTTCGGTCGGAACTGTTACTGTTATCGATAAAGCAATTGGCGGAGGTGAAAGGGAAGATTTGGATTCGATTAAATTCACCGCTCCTAAAGTTTTTGCCACACAAGAAAGAGCAGTAACTACAGAGGACTATAAGGCACTGGTTCTTCGGGACTTCCCAAACATCGAGACTGTTGAAGCATGGGGTGGTCAGGACAACGACCCGCCAGCATTTGGTAAAGTGTTTCTTTCGGTCAAACCCAAAGAAGGATTTTCACTTTCAACTGCCGAGAAATTAGCAATCACCAAATCACTTACGACCAACAGAAACGTAGTTGGTGTCACTGTTGATATCGTTGACCCAGAAATCACATATCTTTACGTTGATACTGAAGTTTGGTGGAAGAGTGAACTGTCATCTCTTACTTTCTCTGGTATGGTTGATTTGATTCGTCAAACAATTCTAACTTACAGGGAATATATCCATAACTTGGGATTCAAGGGCATGTTCTATGAAGTAGATTTGGCAAATAGAATCAAAGAAGAAGACCCATCAATTACAGCAATCATTGTCAACACAAAACTCCAGAAGAGGTTGCAGGTAGACCAACTAGGTTCAGAAAGAACTACAATCAAGTTCCATGAAAAGTTGGATAGACCGCACGCTGGTCATATGCCAGTATTTACTTCAAACACTTTTAATCACAGAGAGTTGGACGGAAATACTCTGAGAACAAACTGCGAATTGTACGATTCAGATGGCGTCATTAAAATGAAATATACCGTAGATGGAACTGCTACTGATTTCCCATTCTCTGTCGGAACTATTGATTACGAACATGGGACAGTGACACTGAATAAGAAATTTAAACCTCTAAGTGTAGTTAACAACGAATTGCGGTTTACCGCGACTCCCAAATATAACAACTTCTGTCCACACAACAACATTCTACTCAACATAGATATCTTGGACAAAGACTCTATTACAATCAAACTGGATGACAGTCCTTAATGCTAGATAAGAAAACAATTTCGGCATTTGTAGAACAGCAAGTACCTGATTTCGTAAGAGAAAATCATGGTACGTTTGTCGATTTTATTGAAGCATATTACGAGTGGTTAGAGACTAGCGAAAACCCATACCTCACACCATACCAAACACTAACGTACAAAGACATTAACAACACGATTCCAGTCTTCTTGGCACAGTTGCAAAACGAAGTGATGCAATTATGGCCCAAAAGACTAGATTCTGACATCGATAAGAAGAATCTCATTAAGAACATCAAACAGTTCTATGAGTCTAAGGGAACAGAAAAGTCCATTCGATTTGTGTTCAGAGTTCTGTTTGGTAAAGAAATCAACATCACATATCCACGGGACAATATGTTGTTGGCATCGGACGGTAAGTGGCAAGAACCTACTTCACTAAAAATTACAAACACTAACGGAAAGTTCAATAGTCTTGGTGGAGTTGTGGTTTCACAAAAGAAACCAATCAACGAAGTGCCTATTATGATTCCAAGACCACTAAACTTAAGTGAGAAAGCATTTGCTGAAGTTGGGTTCAACTGTGTTATTGATGTTTTCGGAGTAAAGGTATTTGCCCACAGCACTGAAATCGGAACACAATCTGGCGATTTTGTTATGGCAAGAATTGCTTCTTGTCTCGCACAGTTGTTAGATAATGACAGCGATGGTGAGGTCGATAACCAAACCCTTATCGATAATCTAAAAGCAAAGAACACTTCTATTTTCTTAATTAGAAATGAAGCATCATACGATGACTTTAACGTAGAAAAGGTTCCAGCAGGAACAAATTTCTTTTGGATAGACCTTCCAATTGCAGATACGGGAGACCCAGCGGCACACTGGTTTGATACAGAAGAAGTTGGAAACCTATTTGACCTAACGAACTCAACTCCGTTCACTTTATATGCTCCATACTTTGAATACGTTGTTGGTCGATTATTGGACATCTTGCTAACAGCAGGGTACAGTACGATGTCAGCATTCCAATTGGGGAGTACTGAATATGACCCATCAGTTTCCCTTTCACGGGCATATGGCGAAGTAAACAACTTTGAAGAATACACAGGGGTTCCAAGTACGGAAGCAGAGGTTAACGCAACGTGTGAGCAGTTTGAAGGGTTGCCTGTCAGAACATTTAAAGTCCAATCTCTTCCAGTCGCAGAATTTCCAGAAGAGAGAACGGGTACATCATTCGTAAGTAACCAGAAATATTACTTCTGTACTGGTCTTATGATGTATATGGGTTTCTATGAATTAGTTGCAGATGATGACAGTGAACGCTACCAAACAGGCACAGAATCCAACACAGAATCGGCCGAATCTCGGACTCCGTGGGGCGGACAGTCACACTCAGAAAAATCAGTGTTCTCGAATCAAAAGTGGATGTCAGTTAGAAACTTTAGTTCTACGAGGTACAGTGCTGGTTCGTATTCGTCGAGTAAAGGCGGAACAATGCCGACGTTCACAACTGCCTCTAAGTCGTCGGTTGCGTCTTGGGTTAACACTCAGCAATCAGCAACCGCCAGTGGTGGTTCAATTCCTGACCCTACCGACCAAGAATTGTATGGAACAGATGCGGTAGCAAATGCTTGGTTGTTAGACCAGTCGTGGGGCAACTTTACAGAAAGGTCAGACCTCAGAAGATGCAACGATACATTCGTTCAACTAATTGAAGAACATAAACTACCTACGGTTTTCCCTACGGGGTGGTATAGACCAACAAAGAATAATAGTATTCAACCAGATACAGAGTATTCCGTTTCAACGGCAAGAGTCATCGCTACTCAAAATTACAAAATTCCACCAATTACTGGATTTGAAATTTTCCTAGACGACATTGTTGGCGAATTTGACGGAAACTATCCCATCGAATTTACCATCGGTGGTGTTGAGTATCAAGAATCTATGTACCATGTGTTCTCTGGAGTTGGTTTATACAATAAAGGTTTACGGTACGAAGTAGAAGATACATTTAAACTAGATGCAGAACAGCAACTCACGACCACGAAGAATTACGAACCAGAAATAGGACTCGCACCACTTGCCAGTGTCACAACAACTTTCGATGGTGTTGGTGGTCTTGCGACTGTTGATGAAGTTGGTGCGAACGGGGAAATTGAAAAAGTTAGAGTCACTAACTTTGGAATTGACTACTCTTCGTGGAGACATAACTTTGGAATTACAAGTACCTACGGTGTTTTTGCCAGAGGAACGATTCTGGTAGATTGGGTGTGTAATTATTCTGGATACTGGTTGAATGATGATGGCAAAACAAGTTCAATCAAGAGAATCCGAGACAATGAAAGATGGCATGAATATGCATACGTCATCGAAAGTGACATGACTCTTGATAAATTTAAAGAATCTCTCTACAGACTCACCCACCCCGGCGGAACTGCTGTCTTCGGTGATATTGTTATTGATACATCGAGTAGTTTTTCATATGAAAATGAAGCGGCAGTATTGGTAAAGGAAACACCACTAATCGGAAATTACTTACCATATACGTTTCAAACACAAACCAATCTAAGAGCGTATGATGAAGGACAAAGTGCATTTCCACTTGCGGGCAGACAGGACGATTCGCCCACTGATGATACCGGCATAGATACAGATGAAGTAGCATCTCCGCAAGTTGATTTATATCCCGATGGATTTAATCCTAATGTCGGAACAGTATCAGAAACAGGAAGTACCGCACATAATCCATATGATACAGATTTAACAGACGGAAGTGATGGGCCAATCGATGATGACGTAGAAAATATTTTCTTCGACAATGTGCCACCAATTTCCGATTCAGATAGTATAAATAATTACTGGGTTGTCTACCCACACCCATATACAAGACTAACGGATGTAACGACACCTGAAATTTCACAGATGAGTATTTTAAACTTCATTGAAACGACAATTTCAGAAATCCACTACGATAACAAAAATCTTATTCCTAACAGGACGCCGGGAGAAGATATTCTAGACAAACCCAAATAGCGGTAATTCTTAGGGATAACGAGGAAATAAAAATATGTCCAATTTACTTACACAACAAATGAAAACCAGGCAAGCGATTGACTTCAAAAACGGATTTGCAAGTAATACCGAAAAGTCATTCTTTATCTTCTTGGGCAAACCAGACGAGTGGGATAGTTCAGATTCTACGGGGACTGATTCGAGCGGTATTCCAACAACGATTACGGACAGTGCTGAAAATACATTTGCAGTTGTCGATGACATTATTATGGCAAGACAGGTATTCGACAGTGATGCTTCTCTTGTTGTTTCTAGACTCAATTGGGCGACTGGAACAGTTTACGATATTTATGACTCATCAAAAGATGCGTTCAGTGTAATTACAAAATTCTATGTATTGACAGATGACTTCAATGTATACAAGTGCATCAGTAATAATGGTGGAACACAATCGACAGTTAAACCAACATCGACCACAACCGAAGAAGAAATTACAAGTGATGGTTATATTTGGAAATTCTTGTATAAGATTCCAGAATCTAAATATGAATTTTTAACATCGAGTGGCGGCCGTTTCAATGAAGGATTTATGCCAATCGAAGTTCTACCAGAAGAAGTTGCAAGCGTTGACTCCCGAATCCTACAGAGAAATGTAGAAACTACTGCGGTGCATGGTGAGATTGTAGAGATTATCGTTACAAACGAAGGTGATGCATACGCAGAAGCAATTGTCCAACCACCAACAGACAGCACTGATACTGGAACTGGAACGGACGATTCGACCGGTCTTGAACTCGACATTACACAAACGGATGCACCCAAAGGCGCAACACAAATCAAAATCAATGTGAACGCATCTGCTAAACAAGTAGCAGACATCTATAACGATGACTACATCATTCACATCACAAGTGGAACTGCCAAGGGAACAATTCGTACAATTAAGGATTATCTGAGTTCTGGGATTTGTGTGGTGGATACTTTATCAAAGGCCATTCCATCAGGTTCCCATTATGAAATTTTACCTAGAATTGAAGTGACTGGAAACGGAACCGGCGCAGTTGCAATTCCTGTAATCGACTACAACACAAAGAAAATTACGTCGATTGATGTTGTCATTCCCGGCACAGATTACACAGATGCGTCTGTTACGATTAGACAAAAAGAAAACAGTAAACGAAGAGACACAAGTACAGCAAGAGCAATTCTGGCACCTGCTGGTGGTCATGGAGCATACATCGCATGGGAACTAGGTGCATCGAATGTAATGGTCAAAGGACAGTTTGATAATACAGCAACAACGACAGGTGGTAGAACTTTACCAACTACGCGATATCACCAGACTGGTTTAATTAGCAATCTTCTTGCCAACAACACCACTACAAATGTAACAAGTCCCACCGTATTGGGACTAGATGCTAATCCTGCTATTCGTGAAATCACAATTGATAACGAATACAAAACTCAGGTTATTTACTTCAACGAGTGTAACTATCTCGGACAAGATACAGACGGAACTCTTGGTCCTCTGGCAACAGGAGACTTTATTGTAGGTGATATCGTCAAACAAGGCCCCGATGGTTCTACCCAACAAGCAAGAGGAGTTGTGAGGTCATGGGAACTTGTAGCAGATACAGCACCCGGCGGTTTTGACAGTGGGTGTGGTTGTTCTGAATTGGGACCAGTAGGAAATGCAATCACGATTGGTAAACTAACAGTCGAAGTATTGCAAAGTGAATTTAAAGATTGCACAAGCAGTTCTTATGGTATTGTAAGAGAGCAATATCCGAAAACATTTTTCAGCACAGATGATACAGGATACGATGCAGACACCGACAAAGTAGAAACGTATGAAGATTCGGCATACCCGCAACAAAGAACAACCGTACAGACTACTGGTTCATACAATGATAACTCATTCACCATTGGTCACTATGTCTATGGAGATACAAGTAAAGTTGTGGGTAAGATTGTTGATTGGACGCCACTTGATGCAGGAAACGGTGGAAAGTTACAAATTGAAGAGCAGACAAAACCAGCAAACATCGAAAATCCATTTGACTTTGGTTGGATTGAACCATCGTTCGATTCAAACGGAAATGTTGTCAATGGTGAAGTAATTCACTATATCGATTCTGTCGATGTTGCTACTGGCAAACTAGATGTAGAATCTGATGGTGGAACAACTGCTGGTCGTATTCTGGGGGTAAAGACTATTCAAGAATTCCAACCAGAACTTCTACTTTCAGGAACCGTTCAGATTGGTATTAAGAAAAACGGAACGGCGTTTATCCCAATTACAGAAGCGAACACTTCTTTCAAATTAGGGGAACGAGTATACCAGATGCCAATTGGTGTTACTGATGAAGGTATCGATGGTTCACTCGTTACTGCATCTGGTAAAGTGGCAGGTTACTCGATTGAAGTGGGAAGTGAAACAGATGCAATTATTGAATTGGTGGACGTACAGGGAGTTTGGAATACTGACAGCACAGGTCAGGAGTATACTCTCGTCACAGAAAACGAACTCTACAACCAATCGTACACAGGGGTAACTATTGAAGTTACTTCGGTGGCATATTCCGAATTTAGCAAAAAATACGGTTACAATCTTTTATACATACAAAATGTAGAGACTATACAAAGAGCAGATAATCAAACAGATACTACGAAAATCATCGTAGAATTTTAATGAAAAAGGAAAAGGATAGTAATGGCTGACTACTCATATACTGGAACAGGTTCAGGTAGCACTGACCCATTGGCAGGTGGAACATCTGATTCCTTCTCGGCGGCAGATGAACAAAATCTTCGCCAACTACTGAACCTAACATCAACCACACCATACTACGATGACTACGATGAACTAAAGCAGTTCGTTAAGATTCTCTTTAGACCTGGTCGTCCAGTTCAGGCCAGAGAACTAACACAAATTCAAACCATGCTACAGAATCAAATCGACAGGTTTGGTTCACATGTATTCAAGGACGGTTCGGGACTAAGAGGTGGTGGAGTAGGCCAAACTCAGTGTTTTTACGTCCGAGTTGAAAATGTAGCAGGTGGAACAATCGATGATTTTGTTGGACACGAAGTATCGGTTCAGGGAACTTCTAGTACTTCAACAGACCCAAAGGCAAAAGTTCTGTTCGCTCTTGGTCCTGGCGGAACTAACGACAACTTCTCTGTTTTATTCGTACAGTTTACTGGAGGAAATGGAGAATATATTGGTGGAGAAAATCTAATCTCAAACAATCCGTCTTTCGGAGCATTGACATGTGATGTTCGTGAAACAGGAACAGATGAAGTAGACTTAGATAAAGACGGAGTTTACACTTTAGGTGAAGCAACTCTAGTTACCATAGAAGAGGGAATCTACTTCATGCACGGGTACTTCCTGCTAACGGAAGCACAGACTATTCCACTGTACTCCATCTCCGAAGCACAAGAAACAGAGAACAGTTATGTACATGGACTTAACATGTTAGATGCACCCGCAGGTGTTCGACTGTTCAGCAATCAAACTGCTAAAATTGGTCTTAGAATCAACGGCGAAATTATCGATGCGGATGATGATTCATCTCTGAAAGACCCAGCAAACGGTTTCTACAACTACAATGCGCCAGGTGCTGACCGATTACAAGTTAAACCAAAATTAATCCAGATTCCATACAGATATACAGCAGATTACAACACATCGCTTACAACTTACGGTGAAGTAACCAAAGACTTCATTGAGATTATGAGAATCGAAAACGGTGTTACTGCTTGGCAGAAGTCGAATCCGATTTACAACAATCTCGGCGACACTATGGCAAGAAGAACCTATGATGAATCTGGTTCTTATACTGTAGACCCATTTGAAGCAACTATTTTAAATCACCTCAGAAATGACAGATATAAAATCTACTGTGACACTGGAGTTGATTTTGGTTCAACCGACGCCACAGACTCCGCTACAGATTCTACACAAACCACAGCAGGACCAACAATTACTATTGGTGACGTTCTTGTTGGAAGTGTTTCTAATGCAAAATGTACTGTAACGAATGTTGAAGCATACACAAAACCAACAACAGGAACGGACCCATATCCAAACTCAGACAGTATTGTTACTGTTAAGATGTCGATTGTTTTATCAGATGGCGATGAAGTTCAAGACGGTAGAAGATTGTTTGAAGAGGATACTCTCACGGTAGAAGGTTCTTCTCCTGCTCAAACAATTACAGTAATTGACAAAATTGCATATGAACAAGACGGAACAGGCGTTTATAGTCTAGGTGAGGGTGGTGATGAAGACCTATTAGCATGTCAGATTAGTCCAGGCAAAGCATATGTTTACGGATATGAACATGAGTTACTTTCTAGTAGAAGTTTACCTTTAAGTAAGGGCCGAGATACAGAGTCAGTTACAGACTATAATTTAGTTGCTGACATTGGTAACTATGTAAACGTAACATTTCCCCCAAATACTAGTACTTTTGGAACTTGGGACGCCGACGACTTTGATTTGAATACACACCCAACAGTCAATTTTACAAATAGTGATTTGACTTCGATTGAATTCCCATTCGAGCCACTAGACTCAGCAAACGGCGAAGCAATTTACTGGGCCCCACTAAAAGCAACAGAACATGACACAAATTACAACAGTGTTTTGTTTGTTGGTGCAGACCCAGACGGCACTCCTTCGGCCGCATGTAACGATGGTTCGGAGGGTTGTTTTACCGAACAACCTCTAACAACCATTACTGGCCAAACCACAGGTGCTAGTTATAGAGTCAAGAGTATGTCAGGTGAAACGGTTGGTGGTACACATTTCAGTGGTGTCCGAAACAATGTTAGAAAAATTGTTTTCCAAGACCTGTTCAATGAAGGTATCCACTACACAACAGTTGAGGACATCGTACAAAATTGGACGGAGCAGAATCAACTAGGTGGATTCACCACACAACCAACAGAAGCACAGGCCGCTGCCTGTGATGCAGTTAAAGTTTACCAGATTGACAACGGAATCGTTGAAGGTAATCGTGGTGGAGTTCTTGCACAAGGAATCGCATGGAGATGGGTTCCTGCTTCGGCCACTGGTGCAAGAGGCGGAAGTGTTCTCTTCGTAGAAGAATTATAT
>MDTC01036098.1_pt1 | contig 10989 bp, 10 predicted proteins | sample 811181 | NCBI WGS metagenome assembly MDTC01 (sample SAMN05326644, study PRJNA326480) | marine metagenome | isolation source: seawater | place: Pacific Ocean: North | collected 2011 | reverse complement strand
TTTTGAAATGCTTTTAGATAATTATATTCCACGTGAAAGTATGCAAGAAATATGGGATATAAATAGTTTGGAGGAAGTATTGCAAAATGAATTTGGAATTAGCATTGATATAAAATTTTGGTTATCTCAAGATGAGACTCTTCATGAAGAAACTTTACGGAAAAAATTCCATGATGAGGTAGGTAGAATATATAAAGAAAAAGAAAAAAGCATAACAGCAGAGTTAATGAGGCGTATAGAGAAACAAGTTATGTTAGATGTTTTAGACAGACACTGGAAAGAAAATTTGGTCAACATGGATCATCTAAGACAGGGAATAGGTCTCAGGAGTTTTGCAGCAAAAAATCCTAAACAAGAATATAAGCGAGAGTCTTTTGATTTATTCTTACAAATGCTAGAAAATATTAAACGTGATGTTATTGTATTTTTATATAGGGTCAGTATAAGAACAGAAGAAGATATTAAACTGGCTGAGGAAAAAGAAAATAATCAAAAAATGAATTATAAACATCCTTTAGTTTCAGAAAGTAACCAGAATAAAACTCCTACTGATCAGCCTTTTGTTAGAAATAAACCAAAAATAGGGCGTAACGAACCATGCCCTTGTGGTTCCGGGAAAAAATATAAGCAATGCCATGGAAGATTATCTTGATAGCATATAATTACTGTTAATTTTTTTTTAAATAGAGGAATTTTTTAAATGTCAGTGGGATTAGATCACCCTAAAAAGCTAGTAATAATAAGCGGTATTAGACTTTCAGCCGGGTCTGCTCAGATATATAGAAAAAAAAGAAATGATATAGCATTGATAGAGATTAGTGCTGATAGTGTCACATCAGCAGCATTCACAAAAAATCATTTTTGTGCTGCACCTGTCCAAATTTCAAAAAATAATTTGAAAAAATCAAAACCACGGTATTGTTTAATTAATTCTGGTAATGCTAACGCCGGTACAGGCCAATCAGGAATTAATAATTCAAAGACTATTTGTAAAACTTTAGCAAAGATTACTAATTGTGATGAAACTTCAGTACTCCCATTTTCAACGGGTGTAATTGGAGAGGATCTACCAGTGGATAAAATAAATCAAATACTTCCTAGCCTGGTTAAAAATTTGTCTGAAAATTCTTGGCTTGATGTTGCAAAGTCTATTATGACGACTGATACAATACCAAAGGCTATTTCAAGACAGGTGAAAATCTTGGATTCAATCGTGAGTATTACTGGCATCGCTAAAGGTTCCGGAATGATAAAGCCTGATATGGCAACTATGCTGTCATTTGTAGCAACTGATGCAAATATAACAAAGGAATGTTTAGACGAAATTAAAGACAATGTACTTAAAAAAAGTTTTAATAGAATTATAGTCGATGGTGATACATCAACTAATGATTCGTTTCTTTTAATTTCAACATGTAAAGCAGGAAGTTTAAAAATAAATGAACAAAATAGTAAAGAATTTAAAATATTAAACAACGAGATCACAAATCTATGTTGCGAGTTAGCACAAGCTATTGTTCGTGACGGTGAAGGAGCAAAAAAATTTATTACAATCCAGGTTGCAGAAGGTAAAGATACATTAGAATGTCTTTCAGTGGCATATCAAATTGCGGGGTCACCCCTTGTAAAAACTGCGTTTACTGCCTCAGATCCGAATTGGGGGAGAATAATAGCAGCGATTGGTAATTCTAAAATAAATAAACTAGATGTTACTAAAATAAATATTTATATAGATGATGTATGTTTAGTTGAGAACGGTGAAAGGTCAAAATCATACACAGAAGAAAGAGGTAAAGGAGTGATGGAGCAAGATGAAATAATTCTTAGAATTAATCTTAAACGAGGTTCTCATAGTGAAGAGATATGGACAACTGATTTGTCTAATGAATACATAAAAATTAATGCCGAATACCGTAGTTAATATACAATGAACACAAGGATACATGTTGTTGTTGGTATTCTTTATAATGCAAATAGAGATAAGGTTTTAATAACAAAAAGAACAGGTAAACAGTTTTTATCAGGTTATTGGGAGTTTCCCGGCGGCAAAGTTAAAAGTAATGAGGATTCATTTTCTGCATTAAGTCGTGAATTTTACGAAGAGCTGGGAGTATGCCTTAAGAGCGCTAAAAGGTTAATCAAAATTCATCATGACTATCCAGAGAAAAAATTATTACTCGACGTTTGGGAAATATATGAATGGGAAGGAGAGCCTGTTAGTCTTGAGAGGCAAGAAATAAATTGGGTAGATAAAAACAATTTATTTAAATATAAATTTCCCGAAGCTAATAAGCGTATAATCCAAACACTTTATTTGCCAGATATTTATGGTATAAGTGAAAGTTCCTATAAAAATTATTCAAATTTATTTTCTGCGGTTAGAAATTATTTTAATTCCGGATTAAAAATATTTCAGTTGAGACATAGTTTTGAAAGAAATAGTATATCTAGAGAAAATATCGAAGAATTACATGAAGAAGCGAGAAAAAATACTGCCAAATTGATTTTAAATGGCGTTGCTTCAGACGTTGAATACTATACTGTGAATGGTATACATCTTAAGTCAAAAGAACTTTTAAAATATGATAGTAGGCCGATTAGCGGGGACTACATATTAGGCGCATCATGTCATAATGAGGTAGAACTTGAGCGAGCTGAAAAACTATGTGTTAATTATGCTTTTATATCGCCTGTTTTGGTTACAAAAAGTCATCCAGACAGAACGCCATTAGGTTGGAGTAATTTTAAACGATTAGCAGAACAGGTTAATTTTCCAGTCTATGCCCTTGGCGGTATGTCGTTTGCTAATTTAATAAAGGCTAAGGAAAATGGAGCTTATGGTGTAGCAATGATAAGTTCTATTAAGGATTTACTATTATTAGAAGAGACTTAGATTTAGGAATATATTTTTTTATGGTTCATATTTTCAAATTTATAAAATACAACAATGAAGTTCGAACCTAATGTCATTTTGCGTTTGCATTGGTTTAGAATTAGAGTCAAGTTCCTCCATGAATCTTACTGTAAATCTGTGTTTTACACCGCTTATATCCGGATAATAAGTATTACTAGAATTCACAATAACTTTGATTAGTTGGCAAGAGTCACCCGACCCTATTTGCTTATGGAAAAAACCTGAACTAGCATTCTCATAAGTTGGAACGCTGGATTTCCTAATATTATCTAACAATATATTTGTTGATTCTGTTATTTGGGTAAGGTCAGATGACCAATTAATTAAATCTTGTTTCCTCTTAGACTCTGATTGCTCTAACCAATAGTGTAGCCTTGGCAAATCGAAATTACAGGTGCCGCCAGGAATATTGATTCTTTGGCTAAATACTCTTACCAATTCATTATTCTTTATAATTTCACCAGGTTGATACGTTGGTTCTTGAAGACTATTTAGTTGTACATTAATTATACTATTTAAGGTGTTTAACCTATCAATGTCGACATGATCCCCATATTTATCATTATTCTTTAGTTTATTAAATACTTCGAGTTGTCTCTTTAATTCCTTGATAATTTCATTTTTCATATCTGAGCGTACTAAAAGCCCACTAATCTGCAGTAAAGCTCTTAAGATCTCTCTACAGTTATACTCACTATCCTCTTTTGAGCAATTTTCAATAATATTATATAGATGTTCAATACGTAATAGATTCCTGACACGTTCATTCATTGGATGTTCATATATTATATTTTTGTTATTTTCTTGATTCATGACAGACAATATTTATGTTTTTTTATTACTCAATTTCAAATATCTTTTGTGTAAATCATTAATTGATTTATTAAGATTAATAATTTCGTCATTATTGACGATAATATCATTTGCATAATGTAACCGTTCTTTTCTCGATACCTGTGTTTTTATTATCTTTTTTATTAATATTGGAGAGGCGATATCTCTTTCAACGACCCTTTTTAATTGTAAACTTTCAAGAGCGTCAATTACCAATATTCTATCGAATCTTTGAGTTGATTTTGTTTCTATAAGAAGCGGAACAATAACTAAACAATACGGATAATTAATACGCGCTATTTGCGAATCAATATTTTTAAAAATTACAGGGTGTAAAATATTTTCGAGTTTAGCCCTAGCTACAGCATCATCAAAAATAATTTCACGTAATTTATAACGATCTATAGTACCCTCATTTGTGAGTATTTTTTCCCCGAATTGATTTATAATTTCTTTAAAACATGGTTTGTTTGGCAAAATAATATTTTTCGAAATCGCATCAGAATCAATAATAGGAACACCTAGTTCCTCAAATAGTGAAGCAACGACTGATTTGCCGGAACCAATACCGCCAGTTAAAGCTATAGTGAATACCGATGCCATTTCATGTCATTGCATTTAGATAAACAGATATCATATATGGTCCGAGTAACATTGATATCCAGCCTGCAAACGCTAAATAGGGCCCGAATGGAATTCCTTTGTTTTTGTCATAGGATTTATTGATTATTAGTAATGTTGCTACAAGAATAGCCGTTATTGAAGAAAGGATAATAATAGGAGTAAGATTTTGCCACCCGAACCATGCTCCAAAAACTGCAAGAAGCTTGAAGTCGCCATGGCCCATACCAATTTTTCCGGTAATTAATTTAAAAAGGAAATAAACAATCCACAAAATACCGTATCCAAATATCGCACCGAGGATACTTGAATTAATATCAGTAAAAATACCGAAAAAATTTATAATAATTCCAAGCCACAATAAAGGCAGAGTTATGTCGTCCGGTAAATATCTAGTATCCAAATCAATTACACTGAGCACTATAATGGCCCAGGTTAAACATATAGCAAAAAAAGCTTGCAACGAAACGCCAAAAAAATCGGCAACAATACACACAGATAAAGCACTAATGAGCTCGACTATAGGGTAACGTAGAGAAATCTTTTTTTTGCAGCTACTACATTTCCCCCTTAAATATAAATAACTTAATAACGGGATATTTTCGATTATTTTTATTTTATTCTTACAGAATGGGCAATGCGAGCTAGGCCTTATTAAATTAAATTGTTCCTTTTGTTTAGTATTTGGAGGATCAAAATCGAGAAGATTACAACATTCTTCTCGCCAATCTTTTTCAATCATTATAGGCAATCTTACTATCACCACATTTAGAAAACTACCTATAGCAAGACCAATTAGAAAAACTAAGAATAAATAAAAATTAGGTTGGGTTTGAAGGAATTCAAGAAATATATGCACAGGTAGTTTCTACAGTTTAACTTTTCACTAAATAATAAACCATTAGCGAAAATAACACGTCAATATTGATATCAACTAATTTAGTTTTTATACAACTGCACCCATCTTAAAGATTGGTAGGTACATGCCAACAACAATACCGCCGATCACAACACCCAAGAAAGCCATAATCATTGGTTCTAACAGACTAGTCAAAGCTTCAACCGCATCATCAACTTCTTGTTCGTACCAATCAGCAACTTTACCAAGCATTGTATCGATCGCTCCAGATTCCTCTCCAATTGCAACCATTTGTACCACCATATTTGGGAATAACCCTGTTTCACGCATTGATGCCTGCAGTTGTGTTCCCGTTGAAATTTCATCTTTCATTTTTAGCGTGGCATCATGATAAACAATATTACCAGTGGCTCCTGCAACAGAAGTCATTGCCTCAACTAAAGGAGTTCCCGCAGCAAACATAGTTTCCAACGTACGTGCAAATCTTGCGATTGCTGATTTGTGCATTAAATCGCCAATTACCGGAACTTTGAGTATCATGCGGTCAAGAAAATGTTGTGCGGGAATTGAGCGTTTTTTAAATTCGAGTAATCCGAATACAGTACCCCCTAGAATCCCAAATACTAACCACCACCAAGCGACGAAGAAATCAGAGGCATCTATCAGGAACTGTGTTAATGCTGGTAAATCAGCACCAAAACTACCAAATAATTCTGAAAATTGTGGGATTACAAAAATCATTAAAATAGTTATAACTATTATTGCAGCAACAATTACTGCAGCTGGATAGAAGAGTGCAGACTTAATTTTTGATTTTAATGCTTCTGTTTTTTCAAGATAAGTTGCTAATTTATGCAATATAGCTTCTAGAATACCAGCGTGTTCTCCGGCTTCAATAAGATTGCAATAAAGAGAATTGAAGTGAAGTGGATGTTTTTTCAAAGCTTCATTTAAGCTATTACCGGATTCAACATCAGCTTTTATTGCAAGGATTAAAGATTGCATCCCTGCATTTTCATGCCCACGTCCAGTTATTTCGAATGATTGTACCAGCGGCACACCGGAAGACATCATAGTTGCCAATTGACGACTCCAAATACAGATGTCCTTTGCCTCAACTTTTGTGTTACCAGCACCAAAAAGAGGCTTCGGTTTCTTTTTAACTTTTGTTGGATTAATTTTCTGTCGTCTGAGTATTGCTTTAACTAGCGCTTCACTTTGTCCGCTAATCTCCCCTTTTACTTTTTTCCCATTACTATCTTTACCTTCCCAGATAAACATCACACTTGTTTTTGGATTTGCCATTTTTTATTTACTCTACTGTTACTCGATTCACTTCCGCTAAACTCGTGATTCCATCAGCCGCCTTTTGCAACCCAGATCTTCTGATATCCCAAATACCCTCTTTTGCCGCTTGGTCTGCTAATTGTACTGCATTAGCCTCTTCTATAATTAGTCGTTTCATATCATCTGTTATTGGCATTACCTGATAAATGCCCGCACGCCCCTTATAACCTGGGTTATCTTCAGTCTCTTCGCCAGGGCCATATAGTTGAATTCCCTTTTTTATCATTTCTTCAGGAAAATCTTCTTTTTTAAGTGCCGAATCAGGCATTTCAATAGCTACCCGATTATCTGGGTTTAATCGTCGAAGTAATCTTTGGGCTGTAATCAGATTAATTGACGTTGCCACCGCAAATGATTGTACACCCATATCTTGTAAACGAGTTAATGTCTGCGGACCATCATTCGTATGTAGTGTTGACATGACCATGTGCCCTGTTTGAGCTGCTTTTACAGCAATTCCACCGGTTGTTATATCTCGTATTTCGCCAACAAGTATGATATCTGGATCTTGTCTTAGAAACGCCTTAAGTGCTTTTGGAAAATCCATACCAGTTTTTTCATCAATCTGAACTTGATTAACTCCCGGTAAATTAATTTCCACGGGATCTTCAGCTGTTGAAATATTTATATCTTCTTTATTTAAAATATTAATCCCAGTATACAAGGAAACTGTTTTACCAGAACCAGTAGGTCCTGTGACCAGAAACATGCCGTAAGGTTTTATGAGGTTAGATAGAAACAATTCTTTTTGGTGGTCTTCATATCCAAGTTGATCGATTTGTAAAGCAGCAGCATCAGAATCTAAAATACGTAAACACACTTTCTCCCCAAATAGTGTTGGGCAAGTACTAACACGAAAATCAATTGATTTTGATTTTGAGATTTTTAATTTAATACGACCATCTTGAGGTACTCGTCGTTCGGAAACATCTAGGCGCGACATAACTTTTATTCGCGATGCAATTTTTCCCGATAAACTCATGGGTGGCTTTGCCATTGATGCAAGTACACCATCTATACGAAAACGTACCCGGTACATTTTTTCATAAGGCTCAAAATGAAGATCCGATGCTCCTTTTTTAATCGCATCTAGAAGACATTTATTAACAAAACGTACAACAGGGGCATCATCAATATCCGAGTCATCCTGTTCCTGTGGCCCATCTTCCGCAACTTCAAGATCATCTAAATTATCGAACTCGGTATCTTCCATATTACCAAGACCACCATCAGCTTCTTCAAGAACTTTATCAATTATTTTTAATAATTTATCAGCTTCGACGACAACAGCCTGGGCATTTAATGATGTTGCAAATTTCATTTCATCAAGAGCTTGAATATTTGTTGGGTCAGAAACGGCCACTGTAAGACGATTCCCACGTTTAAAAATTGGTAGCGCAGAATGTTTTTTTATTAATTCAGGATTTACAAGTTTTATTACGTTCGGGTCGATGTCTAGTAAATCTATAGAAACAATTGACATGCCGAATTCTTTGGCAGAAGCGGATGCAATTGTGTTACTTGGAACTAATTTTTGGTCTATTACAAGGTTTACAAAAGGAGTTTTCTTTTTTTGTGATTCTTTAAAGAGTTCCTCTGCTTTTTGCTGTTCAATATGACCCCCCCGCACTAAAGTACGCGCTAGACCGCTTAGCACTATGCTTTTTTCTTTTGTCGCCATATTTCAGATTTCTTCAACATATTCATTAAATCATTATTGTAAATATAGATTATACGTGAGAAATAACCAACTTTAAATTGTTGGGAAAGCTATGAAAAAGGGCTAATATTCTGTGAATTTCAAAATTTTCTATGATAAAGAAGGGATTACCCGCTAACTACGTTAGAACTGATTTGAAAATTCCAATTTATTGCCATTAAGGCTTGATTTTATTTGTGCCCCAGGGGTAAATTTTTCCGCTAAAATTTGTTCAGCAATTGGCGATTCAAGCTTATCTTGAATTGTGTGTTTTAGTGGTCGCGCCCCATAAACAGGGTCAAAACTTTGTTTTCCAAGATAATCGAGAACATTATCACTTATTTCCAACTCAATTTCCTGCTCTCGTAGACGTTTACGTAGATGGTCAATTTGAATCCTAGTTATTGCCATCATTATTTTAAATTGTGATTAAACAATCCAAATCATAGTGGCTGTTCGTCCTGTATTTCCATCTCGGCGATACGAAAAGAACAAGTCATTCAGTTCATATGTACAAAGGCCGCAATCATAAATTTTTTTTATCCCCGAGTTTTTAAGTAATGTCTTAACAATATTATTTAAGGAGCATGACCATCTTTGGGTACCGTTTTTTTCGAATGAGTTTTCTAATAAATCTGAGTAGTTTAGAAAATTAGAATATACATCTTCACCGATTTCATAGTATTTCTTACTGATGCACGGACCAATCCACACAAATACTGACTCAGGGCAATCAAATATTTTTATGGTATTATTAATAATTCCCATACAAATACCCTTCCAACCGGCATGAATGGCCGCAATTTTTGTGCCCTCATTATTACAAAATAAGATCGGAACACAATCTGCTGTTGTCACGACACAGACTCTATTTTTTTTGGTTGTATAGCTTCCATCTGCTTTTATATCTATAGGTTTTTCATCAACTGAAAGAATTTTTTTGCTATGTTCTTGTTTTAACCAAACGGGTTCCGTATCTATACCTAGATTAGTTAAAAGTTCGACACGATTTTTTTTAACTTTTTTTGGCTCATCCCCGACATTAAGCGATAAGTTGGATTCGTTATATGGCGGGTGACTATATCCGCCAATTCTAATTGAAGTTCCGGCTTTTACATGGTTTGGGGTTGGCCAGTCAGCCTGAATCCAAAATTTTTCCATTTTTTTACTCATCTATTTCTAAAGCTTCGATTAAATTTTTCATATCATCAGGTAATTCTGCTTTATAGCTAACCATTTTTTTTTGCGTTGGGTGTATAAATTCAAGATTATATGCATGTAAGGCTTGGCGCTTGAAATTTCTAATACAATCACGCAACGAAGGATGGATTCCTTTTTTTATAGAGGTGTTTTTACCGTAAAGAGGATCCCCAATTATGGGATGTTTTATACTATTCATATGGACCCTGATTTGATGAGTTCTCCCGGTGCCAAGCTGTATATTAAGGTAGGTGTAATGTTGGTATTTTTTTATTACCTTAAAGTGAGTTGTTGCTAATTTGCCTTTGCTAGTGACGGCCATTTTTATTCTTCTTGTAGGATGTCTACCTATTTTATTTTCAATTGTCCCGCCTGCAATTAGTTGTCCACAAATTATAGCCCTGTAACTTCGTTTAATATTCCTTTGTCCAAGTTCTTTTACTAAAAACTTATGAGATTCAATTGTCCGGGGTATAAGCATAACGCCAGTTGTATCTTTATCTAATCGATGAATTACACCCGCACGAGGTAAACACTCAAGTTTTTTGTCAAAGTTTAATAAAGCATTTACGAGTGTGTGTACTTGATTTCCTGCTCCAGGGTGCACTACTAAGCCTGCGGGCTTATTTATTACTATAATTTCATTATCTTCATATATTACATTAAGCTCGATTGGCTCCGCTTGATCTTTAACAATATTTCTAAGCGTCGTGTTTATTTTGATTATATCGCCACAATTGACAGGATTACGTTGCTTGCAGTTTAAATTATTAACCGCCACTTCTCCTGCCTTAATCCACGATTGTATTTTTGAACGTGAGTATTTTGGAAATAATTTTGGGAGAACTAGGTCGAGACGTTTCCCCTCTAATTCTTTCGGTACAACAGTTTCTAATTCAATTTTTTTCATAATCTCCGAGATTTTGCTCTTAATCTGGTATTAGGTTAACCTAGATATTATGCGTAATTTAGTGTTTTTTTTAGTTATTTTTTCGTTATCCGGATGTTCTTATTTTGGCGAAAAAGAAGACAAAACAAAAAATTGGAATGCCGATCGTCTTTTTGCTGAAGCAAAGGGTAATTTAGATGCCGGTAACTATTCTGAGGCAGTCGATTTTTATCAACGACTAGAAGCTAGATATCCATTTGGGAAGCATGCGCAGCAAGCACTTTTAGATTTAGCGTATGGTTATTTTAAAAGCGAACAACATGATGCTTCTATTTCAGCATCCAATCGTTTTATCAAATTATACCCACAGAATATACACGTTGATTATGCTTATTATTTAAAAGGTTTAGCAAACTTTAACAAAGGAAAGGCTACTTTACAGAGGTTTATTCCAGATGAGTTTGCTGATGAATCACAACGAGACCCGGGGGCATCGTTTAAAGCATTTCAAGATTTTTCTGAGCTAATAAAAAGGTTTCCTGATAGTCAGTATGTTGAGGATGCAGAGCAGCGTATGCGACATTTGAGAAATAATCTTGCTGAGAACGAAGTACATGTAGCAAATT
>MDTC01220432.1_pt1 | contig 10990 bp, 14 predicted proteins | sample 811181 | NCBI WGS metagenome assembly MDTC01 (sample SAMN05326644, study PRJNA326480) | marine metagenome | isolation source: seawater | place: Pacific Ocean: North | collected 2011 | reverse complement strand
TCCATTAATGACAGGATCTAAAGTTATGTGTATAAGTAAAAAAGTTGCAGATATTTTTACTATTAATAATTGGAAAAAAATCGAAGTTTTCAATCCAGGAGATGAATTATTGCAACTAGAAGAAAAAAACTAATGAATGTATTAGAAAATTTTAAAAACTTATTTGCTGACGTCTGGAATAAAGGTGTATCTGGAATTAATATTTCAGAAATAATTATAGCTTTAACTATATTTATTTTTTTTCTTTTTTTACGAGGAGTGTTTTCTAAATTTGTTGTAAAGAGATTAGAAAAATATGTTTCTAAAACTTCAAACAAATTTGACAATTCCCTAGTTTTTTCAATGGAAGGACCTGCTAAGTTTTTTCCAATAGTTTTAGGTTTTTTTATTTCCACAAGCTACTTAACAGTAGAGCATGGTGCAATCGAACTAATTAATAGGTCTTTAATAACAATATTAATTTTTTGGACTTTTCATCAAATCATCGGCCCCTTATCTGTTGTTATCAAATCGGTAGGTGGTCTACTTTCAAGAGATTTAATAAATTGGATCATTAAAGCTATAAAAGTTTTAATTTTAATTTTAGGTGCGGCAGCTGTTTTAGAACTTTGGGGAATAAAAATTGGACCAATCATTGCAGGCTTAGGACTATTTGGAGTAGCTGTAGCTTTAGGAGCACAAGATTTATTTAAAAATTTAATTTCAGGAATATTAGTTTTAGTTGAAAGAAGATTTCAGGTTGGTGACTGGATTTATGTTGAAGGAGTGATTGAAGGAACAGTAGAAAATATTGGCTTTCGATCAACAGTTGTGAGAAGATTTGATAAATCGCAAGCAACAATTCCAAATTTTCAATTTGCTGAAAATGCAGTAATTAATAACACGCAAACTACAAATAGAAGAATTAATTGGATGATCGGATTAGAGTACCGAACTAGCGCTGAACAATTAAAAAATATTAAGAATCAAATCGAAGAATACATAAGAAATAGTGATGACTTTGTTGAGGCTAAAAATACTATGCTTTCAGTAAAGATAGACCAATTTGCTGCAAGCTCTATAGATATAAGACTAATATGTTTTACAAAAACAAAACAATTTCAAGAGTGGCTTAATGTAAAAGATACTCTTGCTTTAGAAATTAAAAATATTGTTGAAAAAAATAAAGCTTCTTTTGCATTTCCAAGTACTTCGATCTATGTGGAGAAAAATTAATGAAATCAATTTTTATTTTATTTGACACCGTCGTTAGCCTTTATATTTGGATATTAATCATTAACGCGATAATTAGTTGGCTGGTTGCTTTTAATATTTTAAATACAGGAAACAGGTTTGTTTATTCAGTTTTGGATGTTTCCTATAGGCTAACTGCACCGGCTCTTAATTATATTAGAAGATTTCTACCAAATTTAGGTTCAATTGATATTTCTCCCGTAATATTGATTTTAGCCTTAATGTTTCTAAGAAATTTAGTTTTTGAAATTTTCGTGCCTAGTTTATTTTAATGATGATTATAGATGGAAAAAAAGAAGCTGCTATTTTAAGAGAAGAAATCAAAAAAGAAATTGAATCAATAAAATTAAAAAACAACAAAGCTCCAAGTTTAACTGTAATTTTAATTGGTGATTTTGCACCAAGTCAAATTTATGTCAAAAATAAAGAAAAAAATGCAAAAGAAGTAGGTATTAATTCCGAAGTATTAAGATACTCAAAAGAAGTTACAGAGAAAGAGATTCTAAAAAAAATTGAGGAACTTAATAATAATGTAGATGTATCAGGAATATTAGTTCAGTTACCTCTTCCATCTCAAATAAATAAGGAAAAAGTTATCAATGCCATTGACCCATCAAAAGATGTTGATGGTTTTCATCCTATTAATGTTGGAAATCTTTCATCTGGTTATAATGCTATTGTTCCTTGTACACCGCTAGGGTGTTTATTACTGATAAAAAAAACTGAAAAAAATTTATCAGGAAAACATGCAGTTATAATAGGAAGATCTAATCTAAATGGAAAGCCGATGGCTCAATTGCTTTTAAAAGAAAATTGTACAGTCACTGTTGTGCATTCAAAAACAAAAGATCTAAAAGCAGAGTGTCTAAAAGCAGATATTCTTGTGGCTGCGGTTGGTGTAGCCAATTTAGTAAAAGGTGACTGGGTAAAAGAAAACTCAATTGTTATTGACGTAGGTATTAATAAAGTTGGAGATAAAATATTCGGAGATGTTGAGTTCGATTCAGTTAAAGAAAAAGCTAGAGCAATCACCCCTGTACCCGGTGGGGTTGGTCCAATGACTATTGCCTGTTTGTTAAAAAATACGCTTGAATGTTTTAAAGATCGTTAGATTTATCTTTATCGATATTCAAATATTTACTTCTTCTAAATCTGATGACTACGGTCGCAATCGATATTATCAAAATTGATAAGGCTAAATAAATTAAGTTAGTAGGGTCTGAATCTTTGTCTTGTAATATTATATATCTGGCTAATGCTGTTATAGCTATTACCAAAGGATAAATAACTCTTACGGCTCTTGACTCCCAGTACGACCTTACTAGGCCTATTACTTCAATATAAATAAACATTAAAAGCAAGTCTGCTAAGGTAACATTTTGAGTTTCGTACATTTTCATAATTTCTAGTAGAAACGCGAGTATCGTTGAAACTAGAACTATTACTACTGCTACTAACTGGATATTTCGAATCGCTGCATTCATTAGATAAACAATAACAGAGATTTAAGTTTTATTTAACTGTTTTGAGTGATGTTTAATAAAATTTTCAATTTTCGATTTATTAAACGATTTATTTTCCTCAAAGGAAACTTTTTTTAGTGAATAAGCTTTATTTTTAGTTCTTCTTGATAAAATTGTAATGTTACCCTTATACAAGCCTAATACAACATCTCCTGCCACTTGCTTTCTTTTTTTATCTATAATCTTTTGAAGCTTAACCCTTTTTTTGGAAAACCAATAACCGTTATAAACAAGTTCAGCATATGCTGGCATAATTCTTTCTTTTGCATGAGCTGTTTCTTTATCAAGTGTTACAGATTCTATTGCTCTATGTGCAACATATAAAACAGTACCACCTGGAGTTTCATAAACACCTCTAGATTTTATTCCAATAAATCTATTTTCCACTAAATCAACTCTCCCTATTCCATTTTTACCAGCTAAATTATTTAATTTTTCTAATAACTTTTCAGGATTTAATTTTTTTTTATTTACTGCAACAGGATCTCCATTTTTAAAAGTAATATTGACTTTAGTTGTTTTATTCGGTGCCTCTTCTAGAGGTACAGTTCTTTGAAAGATAAATTCTGGTGCTGAATTTTTTGGATCCTCTAAAACTTTTCCTTCAGTAGAAGTATGAAAAATATTATCATCAATCGAAAAAGGAGGCGCACCTTTCTTATCCTTTGGAATAGGAATATTATTTTTTTTTGCATATTTTATTAAATCTGTTCTAGACTGCAAATTCCATTCCCTCCAAGGAGCGATAATTTTTATTTTTTTTCCAAAATAAGCATAACCTAATTCAAATCTTACCTGGTCATTTCCTTTTCCAGTTGCACCATGTGAAACGGCATAAGCTTTATATTTTTTTGCAATTTCAATTTGTCTTTTAGCTATTAAAGGTCTTGCTATAGACGTTCCTAACAAATAGACACCTTCATAAATAGCGTGAGCTCTAATCATTGGAAAAACATAGTCTTTGACAAAAGTATTCTTTAAATTTTCAATAATTATTTTTTTAACGCCTAATCTTTTGGCATTTTTTATAATTTTTTGATAATCAATTTCTTGACCAATGTCTGATGTATAAGCAATAATCTCAGCTTTATAATTTTCTTGAAGCCATCTTAAAATTATTGAAGTATCGAGTCCACCTGAATAGGCTAAAACAATTTTTTTCATTTAACTGCAAGTTTTTTTTGCGGCATTGTATGCCTTTGTAAAACCCATCATTGAATAATGGTCTGTTGTTTCAGCTCCATTTGTCGTCCTAGCCTTTATAATTACGTTTGTAGCTTTCTGCATAAGTTTAATAAATTTTTGCTCTTCTTGGTCATCAAGCAACCATGCAAAATTTTTCTGAGAAAAAAAAGAATATTTTCTTTTACCTGAGCTTGCAGTAACAGTCGATGATTTGTAATCATGACCACTAGTTAAACTTATTTCATCTTTAATATTTTCTGACGGTCTAAAAGTTACAAATAATTTTGATTTCTCTCTCTTTATTGAAGCTGGAGCTCTTTTTGTTGGAATGGTTTGAGCGAAGCAAATTTTTCCTTTATCAGTTTCTGTTGTAAAACTTTCCCAGTTTTTATATTTGCCAGTCGATCTTGGCGTATTAGCAAAAGAACTAGAGGAGAACAATATTATAGCAATGATAATAAAATATTTTTTAAATAACATAATTTTATTTTTATACTAAAAATTAGCTATTTCAATGCCTTGAATTAAGGAGCAGGATTAGGATTATTATTGTGTATTAAATTAATCTTATCCATCATTTCGTCTGTTAGATCTATATTTATACTTTGAATATTTTCTTTAAGTTGTTCCATCGTCGTTGCACCAATTATATTACTTGTAACAAAAGGTCTTGAATTAACGAAAGCCTGAGCAAGTTGAACCATTGTAATACTGTATTCTTGAGCAAGCTTATAGTATTCTTCATAAGCTTTCATTGCTATCGGATTAATCATTCTTTCCCATCCTTTAAACAAAGCTTGTCTAGAATTTTTTGGCATTTTGCCACCTCTATATTTACCAGATAGAGCTCCAGCAGCTAATGGATAATAAACAAGTAGTCCGCATTTATTTCTAATTGAAATTTCCGACATACCTATTTCATAAGTTCTGTTAACAAGACTATATGGATTCTGTACCGACATCATTCTTGGTAAATTTTTATTTTTTGACAGTTCTAAGTATCTCGACAATCCATAAGGAGTTTCGTTGGACATTCCTATATATCTAATTTTTCCATTTTTAATATATTTGTCTAATGCTTGCAAAATAGACTCAAAACTATTCCATTCTTTTTCTTCTTCATTAACTGAAAACTCTCTTATACCAAAACAATTTGTAGATCTTTCAGGCCAATGTAATTGATATAAATCAATATAATCTGTTTTTAATCTTTTTAAGCTACCATCTATTGCCTCACCAATTTTTTTTTCACTAAAATTATTTCCACCACCTCTTATCCAATCACAACGAGGTCCAGCAACTTTTGAGGCTAAAATAACTTTTTCTCTATTTTTTCTTTTTTCAAACCAATTACCAATCATCTCTTCAGTTTTGCCATAAGATTCTGCTGTAGGTGGTACCGAGTATATCTCTGCAGTATCAAAAAAATTTACTCCATTTCCAATAGAGTAGTCCATTTGTTCAAAAGCATCTTTCTCAGAATTTTGAGTGCCCCAGGTCATCGTACCAAGACAAATTAGGCTAACATCAAGATTAGTATTTCCTAATTTTTTAAATTTCATAAAATTGCAATATTAATGTGTTTTTTTAAAGCAAATATTGACTATTGAAAAGTTAATAAAAGTTCTTATATTACACTTATAATAATTATGGAATTTAACAAACAAAGTTCAGCAGTTAGATCGTCAGCATCAGAAGCTATTATTGATCAGGGCTTGAGAGCCTATATGCTAAAAGTTTACAACTATATGGCATCTGGTGTTTTATTAACTGGTTTCATTGCCCTTCTATTTTTTAAAATGTCAGTAGTTACATCTGATGGTGGACAAATCATTGGGTTAACAAATTTTGGAAATACAATTTATGCATCAGGCTTAAAATGGGTTATAATGTTAGCTCCTTTAGCTGTAGTTTTTTACATGAGCTTCGGAATAGCAAAAATGTCTGCATCAAAAGCTCAAACAACTTTCTGGGTGTTTGCCGCTTTAATGGGAGCCTCTTTATCTTCGATATTTTTACTTTATACCGGAGCAAGCATCACTAGAGTTTTCTTTATCACTGCAGGAACTTTTGGCGCGATGAGCATTTATGGATATACTACTAAAAGAGACTTAACGAAATTAGGTTCATTTTTAATGATGGGGCTTTTTGGAATAATCATTGCTTCTTTAGTTAATATATTCATGAAATCATCAATGATGTATTTTGTAATTTCTATTCTTGGAGTTTTAATTTTTGTTGGATTGACTGCTTACGATACACAAAAAATTAAAAATATGTACTTAGTAAGTGACAGTGGGGAATTAATGGGAAAAAAAGCTGTAATGGGCGCTTTAACTTTATACCTTGATTTCATCAATCTATTCATAATGCTTTTAAGACTTTTCGGTCAAAGAAGATAATTATTTAATTAACCTTAAATTATTCCAGCTAGTTTTATCTATAAGTTGATTAAGACTCTCTGATTTTTTTAGAATATTTCCGTTCTTGTCTTTAATCAAATATTTTTCGTTATAGTAATTTGGCTTAAGATTTTTCAATATTCTTAAAACTGGACGATCAGAAGCTCTTTGATATACGTCAAAAGAAACTTCTCTAATTCCTGATGAAAATGAATAATCTTTCCAAGATCCATTAGAAACCATTTTAGCATATAAATTTAAAATAGATTGAAGTTCTTTTTTTATAAAAAATCTCTCTCTCTCTTTTTTGAAATCATTATTGATAACTAATTTAATATTTTTCATATTTTATGTTTGTTTATCATTGGTAATTGAAAAGCAGTAAATATAAAAGTTAAGGGCAAAATTCCCCAAACTTTAAAATTTACCCAAGTTGCTTCTGGCTGAGTTCTCCATACAATTTCGTTTAAAAATGCAAGAAAAATAAAAAAATAAGCCCATCTAAAATTCAATTTATCCCATCCAAATTCATCCAATTGAAATGCTGTTTTAAAAAAAAATTTTAAAAAATTTTTATTGAAAAAAATTCTACCTAAAATTAACGTAGCAGCAAAAATAACATTAATAATTGTTGGTTTCATGTATAGAAAAACTGGGTTATTAAAATATAGTGTTAAACCTCCAAATAAAGAAATAACTACACCACCAATCAGTGGAACGTATGGAATTTTCTTTTCAATGAAATAAAATGCAATAACGGCAACAGCAGTTGCAATTATTAATGGTGGAATTGCTACACTGAGATTGTTTCCACTTTTATAATATATTGTAAAGAAGATAAATAATGGCCCAAAGTCAGCTATAAATTTTAAAAATGACTTATTCACACACAAACACTAGCATAAAATAAATTTTTAATAAATTAGATATTGATTTTAGTAAAAAAATTATTAATTATTAAGTATGTCATCAAGCAATAATGCAAAATTTTCAATAGGAGAAGTCGTAAAGCATAGACACTTCGATTTTAGGGGTGTTATATATGATGTTGATTTTGAGTTTAATAATTCTGAGGAATGGTACCAGTCTATACCAAAAGATGTCAGGCCAAGAAAAGATCAACCGTTTTATCATCTACTAGCTGAAAGTAACGATGTAACTTATGAAGCGTATGTTTCTGAACAAAATCTGTTACTAGATAAATCAAAAGAACCAGTTAAACATCCTTTGATTGAAGAAATTTTTACTGGAAAAAAAGGCTCTAGCTATTTTAAGCTTTCCAATTAAGATATTTGTAGACTGCCTCAAATTTAACATTATTCATTCAAATCTCTGACATAGATTTTTATTAATTTAAATTGTACTTGCCTAATTGGGAATTAACTCATACTTCCTTACTCCCTCTCAATTCTCAATTAGGTGTATTATAACCCTTCACAAAAAAATAATGTTATAGTAATCATTTCATATGCTTCATTTAATAAATCCAAGCAGAATTTTTTATTGGATAGAAAAAATTATTAATTTTATTAATTCAATTTTTTTTATTCTTTTAATTGTTGGTTTAACTTTTGCTCTAATATTATCTCCTCCTGATTATTTACAAGGCGATAGTGTGAGAATTATGTATGTGCATGTTCCTGCTGCGTGGATTGGATTAGCCTCATATACTTGTATTGCTTTACTGTCGTTTATAAATTTTATTTTTAAAATAAAAAATTTAAATTTAATTACAAAAAGCATTGCACCTATAGGATTGATGTTTACTTGTTTAGCAATTATTACTGGATCTCTGTGGGGTCAACCAACATGGGGAACTTGGTGGGTATGGGACGCAAGAATAACTTCTATGGTTGTGCTTACATTTTTTTATATACTATTTATTCTTGCACATAAGTTAATTTTAAAAGATGACAAAGCTAACAAAATTTCAAGTATAATTGCAATTTTAGGATTTATTAATATTCCAGTTATCAAGTTTTCAGTTGAGTGGTGGAACACCTTGCACCAGCCAGCTAGTATTAAATTAACTGGCACAAGCACAATACATTCCTCTATGCTGGTGCCATTAATGTTGATGCTACTAGTTTTATTGTTATATTGTGCGTTAATTTTTCTAATGAAATATAAGACAGAAATCATTAGAATAAAGAAAAAAAACATTAAAAGATTATGATTCAAAACTTTATTATAATGGACGGATACGGCTTTTTCGTTTGGCTATCGTTCAGTATCACTATTTTAGCTTGTTCAATACTATATTATAAAACTTACAAGACTTTAAAAAAATATGAAAAGGATTTTGTGAAGGAAATAAACGCACTTTCACAATCTCAAAGAAAAATAGTTTTAGAAAAATCTAAAGTTGCTACACAACTTTTAGCCTCATATAACAAATCGATCTAGAGCATTTTAATGCTTACAAAAAAAGTTAAAAAGAGATTTCTTTTTCTCAGTATATTTTTAATAGTCACTATAATTGCAGTATTCTATATTTTAAAATCTTTAAATGATAATATTCTTTATTTTAAGTCTCCTTCAGATATTAAATCAGAACAAGATATTATCTCTTATAAAAAAATTAGAGTCGGAGGTATGGTTAAAAAAAATTCTCTTGAAATTAACAATGAAGAAATTAAATTCACTATCACAGATTTAAATAATGAAATTTTGATTAGTTATTCAGGTACAGTGCCTAATTTATTTGCTGAGGGTAAAGGGGTCGTAGTAGAAGGCAAACTCAAAGATAAAAATTTTTTTATTGCTGATAGAATACTCGCTAAACATGATGAAAATTATATGCCTCCAGAATTAAAAAATATAATGAAAAAAGATGTTAAGTAAAACTGGTAATTTATTATTATTTTTCAATATTTTTTTGAGTATATCTATTATTTATTTTTCTTTTCAAAATTTAAGAGATGGAAAAAAATTAATTAATAGGAATATTTTTAAAATCTGCTTGTCTCAGAGCACGTTAATAATAGCATGTTTTTTTACTTTAGTTTTTGCATTTATTGTTTCAGATTTTTCATTAATTACTGTTTATCAAAATTCTCACTCACTTAAGCCTATTTTTTATAAAATTAGTGGAACATGGGGAAATCACGAGGGAAGTTTATTATTATGGGTTATTATTTTAACAATTTTTTCATTTTTATTTCTTATTTATAATAAAAATCATCCAAAATCGTACAGATTATATACTTTAATAATTCAGAATATTTTAATTTTAGGTTTTTTATTTTTTATTTTATTAAATTCAAATCCTTTTAGTTCTATTTTGCCTATACCAAAAGAAGGATTAGGGCTTAATCCTATACTACAAGACCCTGCTTTAGCTATTCATCCTCCTTTACTTTATATTGGATTTGTAGGTTCATCGATTTATTTTTCAGCTGCAATCGCCTCTCTTTTAACCGATTATTCTAATAAACAGTTTGCTCAATCAATAAAAAATTGGGTTTTACTTTCTTGGTCTTTTCAAACTATTGGAATTTTAGCAGGATCTATTTGGGCATATTACGAACTTGGTTGGGGTGGATTTTGGTTTTGGGATCCAGTTGAAAATGCATCACTTTTACCTTGGTTTGCTATGACTGCTTTGCTTCATTCATTGATAGTACTGGAAAAAAGAAATCTACTATATTTCTGGGTAATTATTCTTTGTTTATTAACTTTTATTTTAAGTGTAACTGGAACTTTTCTTGTAAGGTCAGGAATATTAAACTCTGTCCACACATTTGCAAATGACCCTACTAGAGGTGTTTATATTTTAGTTTTCCTAAGTTTGATGATTTTTGGCTCAGTACTACTTTTATTTAAAAAATTTAAAAGTAATAGTTATAACTTTAACTCTAATAGCAGGGAAACTTTTATTCTAATAAATAACTGGTTTATGATCTTTTATCTCATAACCGTCCTGCTAGGAACAATTTATCCTATTTTCACCGAGGTACTTTACGATCATAAAATTTCTGTTGGTCCACCCTTTTATAACTTTGTAATAATTCCAATTGTAGTGATATTTTTGTTTCTTATGTCGTTAGGACCCCAAGCTACTTGGATTAACAACAAATTTAAAAATTTAAAATTGATAACTTTAATTTTAATAGGGTCAATTTTAATAAATTTTATAATAATTTCATTGTTTAAAAGCTATAGCGTATTATCTAATCTCATAATAATTTCATCTATATTTTTGATTATATCATCTTTAAAAGACTCAATTAATCTAATGAAAGTAAAAAAAATTAATTTTACTAGACTCATATCACATACGTCATTTGGTTTTATGGTGCTATTTATAGGGTTAAATTACAATTTTTCTTTAGAAAAAGATTTTAATTTAAAACTTGGTGAAACTGAAGAATTTGAAAATTATTCTATTAAATTCGAGGATCTTCAGCTTGAAGAGTCTAAAAATTACAAGTCGGTTGTCGGAAAATTTAAAATAAATGATTCTATAAATAATTCAGAATTAATTTTAAAACCCGAGATAAGAATTTATGAAAATCCAAGCACATTAACTTACGAAGCCTCTATAAGGTCTGGGTTATTAAAAGATTATTATATGACAATGAGTAATATAGACCGATCTGACTTTTATAATATTAAATTTCAAAAAAAACCATTTATGATTTGGAT
>MDTC01173170.1_pt1 | contig 10991 bp, 22 predicted proteins | sample 811181 | NCBI WGS metagenome assembly MDTC01 (sample SAMN05326644, study PRJNA326480) | marine metagenome | isolation source: seawater | place: Pacific Ocean: North | collected 2011 | reverse complement strand
TTTCATATAATAAAGCTTGAAAAAAAGCTTCCAAAAGTGGAACCTACGTTGGCAGCAGCTGAAGAAGAAGTCCGTAAGCTTCTTGAAAAAGACAAATATCATCAGGAGTATCAAAGTTGTCTAAGAATGGCCTTAAATACCGTGTCTATCAATACATATTCAGGTCGTGGGCTCTAGTGCTGCTTTTTCAAGCTAGCATAGCGGTGTCGGGAGAGACTCTGATAGACAAACTAGCGGCGGAAGTGAATGGGTCACCAGTGATATTTAGTGACGTGATGTCTAAGGTTCGTAAGGGTAACTTGGAAGAAGTTTCTTCTTATCCTGCCAAGCGTGGTGATCCACCTTATCAAATTGCTTTGCAAGATCTGATTAATCAAAAGCTAATTTTTGAGAAATCTACTGATACAGGTATGGATGATATATCTGATGAACGGGTTACCGGATTTATTGAAGGCATGCTGAAACAGAGGGGCATGACTATGTCACAGTTGAAGGGCAGCTTAGCGAATGAGGGGATAAGCTACGCTGAATACTTTGAGGATGCCAGAAAACGAATGCTGATAAAGAGATTTCAAGGTCGGTTTATTCTGCCATTTGTGAAGGTCAGTGCAAAAGAGGTAGAGAATTACTATTTTAAAATGTTGGGTAGCTCACCTGCGGGAGTAAAAGTTCAGTTGCGGAAGATCGTAGTTGATTTATCGGCGGAAACTGCGGCGGACAAGTCGGCTAAAAAAGAACAGCTGCAGTTGGTTTTGAGAAAGCTAGAATTTAAGACACCTTTTGAGCGTGCAGCTAAGCTTTATTCTGAAGACGAGTCTCGTGATCAAGGTGGCTTAATGCCCCTCTACGAGTTGTCAGAGTTCTCTCAGGTACTTCGGCCTGCAATTGAGAAGCTGCAGGAAGGTGAGTATACAAAGCCAGTGATTGTAGGGTCAAAGGCGTATATCTTCTATCTTGAAAAGAAGAGCTTTGCAGACACAGATGACTTTAATAAGAGAAAAGGTCAGCTAGAGGCTCGCCTAAAAGAGCTGGAGCTGCGTCGTTCAACGGTGAAATGGATTCAGAATGAGCGTCGCCGGAGTGATATACGTATTCTTACTCACTAACAAGTTTTCATGTCATTGAGTTTACAAGTGCCATGAATATTTCCGGCGATATGTGGCTGCCAAGCATCTTTGTTTTTATGAATTCTAAGCTTTCGTAGCGACTCCTCTGTTTTTGATACGGTCTGGCGCTAGTCAGAGCGTCATAGATATCAGCCAGGGTAACAAGTTGCGTTTCTATGGGTATCTGTGACCTTTGGTAGCCATTTGGGTAGCCTGTGCCATCAATTCGTTCGTGGTGGCATTCGATGATGTTCTTGGGTATTTCGCCAAGAAAGGTATTCTCTACTGCTTTCCTTCCAGATGTGGGGTGTGACCTCATTTCGTCCCATTCTTTTTCGGTTAGAGCCCCTTTCTTGTGAAGGATTCCCTTGTCAATATTTGCTTTTCCTATGTCGTGAAACAGGCCGCCTAGAGCGATGTCAGTTAGGTGGGTCTCATCCTCGAGGCCGAGCGTAACTGCAATTGCGACAGCATAGCAAGAAACCCGGACACTGTGGTGAAGGACGTAGCGATCTTTTTCAAGCATGGGTTTTAGAGAGTTTATCGATTCCTTTTCTTCAAGCAGGCAGGAACTGATGGACCTGGCTATTTTTGAGGCTCTGTGTGCGCATGACTGAGTCACTTCACCTTCCTTGAGGCTTTGGGTGAAGGCTGCCCCTATCTCCTCGAGTGATCTTATTCGCTCATTTGGCGCCTGTGTTTGATCAACTTCCGGGATGGCGTTGACGCTCAGGTAGAGTCCAACCTTTTTTGCGTTAGTCTTCTGGGTAACCAGCTTTTCGTAGCCACCTCGTAGCAACCGCTCAATCTCCTCCTTTAGCCATAAATAGCCTGAATGTCCGTATAAAATTGACTCTTCCATTCCAATAGGTTTCAGGTAAAGGTCAAAATCTGTCACCGAGTTGTCAATGAGCTGCTGAATAGCTACCTCAAGGTCGAGGTTGTGCTCGGCTATCTGTTTCCCTCTGCTTTTTTCATATACTTTACTGATACATGCTCCCCTCTATTAATCATTCCCCAAATACCAGAAATCTTCGTTATGTCGACCAAGTCGCCAAACTTCAATTGCCTAACAATGCTGTAGTTTATCCCTGGTCCGTTTCTCACATTTAATACGGCGGTAACCACTTTCCATCTAGTAGGGCCAGTATTATCCAGTTTCTTGCCCCCCGACCCAAGGTCCTCAGTTTTATGCTCGCTATCGATAAAAAACCTTTCATCGACAACATTTTTTAGAAAAAGTCCGTTATTTCGATATTGCTTCCATTTAGGTTGAGTTCCTTTCTTCAGCCCCTTCTCTTCTTTATAAACAGAAACCAACGACTTTTCCTCTCTATTTGAACAAGCTATACCAGCAATTAGAATCAAAAATCCTCCGTACATAGCCCTCATTCTCGAGCCCCCGTCCTATGTTCAGATTGGCGCCGACCCCGGCGCCGTTGAAAAACCTATCGGTCACTCCCATAGTTACTTGACTTAAAAGCCATCAAAGTATAAACAACCTCTTCCTCTGGTAAGCCTGTGAAAGCAAGCCACTGCCCAAAAAGCATCGCTCCTTCTTTGCGTACCATGTGGAATTTGTTTAAATGGAAATAAAATGCGAAGGGTCCCCATGAGCAGTCCAGCACGAAGTCAAAATATTCGTATAAGATTGAAGGGTTATGATCATAGGCTTCTTGATCAAGCGGCGGAAGAGATAGTAGAGCGTGCGAAAAGAACAGGCGCTCGAATTGCTGGTCCGATCCCCCTGCCGACTGCGATCAATAAATACACAGTCCTTAGAAGTCCATTCATAGACAAAAAGTCTCGGGAACAGTTTGAAGTGAGAACCCATAAAAGGGTTCTAGATATTATGGAAGCAAAGCCACAGACGATCGATGCTCTCATGAAACTAGACCTTTCTGCGGGTGTCGATGTGGAGATCAAGCTTTACTAAATTGTGTGTGGTAACAATCCATAACTATTACAGGTTAATAAAATGTCAGGACTAATTGCAAAAAAAATCGGAATGACCAGAGTTGTCGATGGCGACACGGGGCTTCTTACCCCTGTGACCCTTTTGGAGGTGGTAGACCAGAAGGTCACTAAGCTACTAACAGTTCCAAGAGATGGATACACCGCTGTGCAGGTTGGCTACTATGCCAAGAAAGAGCATCGTCTTAAACGGCCAGATATCACGCGCCTACGCAAGGTGTCTGTTGAGGAGAATTTCTCTCGCTTTAGAGAGTTTCGGGTCGAAAAGCCTTTGGATGGCCTAGAAGTCGGTGCAGCTTGGACCCTTGATCTTGGGCAGTTGAAGTTTGTGGATGTGACTGGGATAACAAAGGGCCATGGCTTCGAAAGCCCCATCAGTCGTTATGGTTATAAAACAGGTCGACGAACCCATGGTTCACATTTTCACCGGCGCCCAGGTTCACTTGGCCAAAGAACAACCCCGGGTCGAGTGTTTAAGGGTAAGGGTATGCCGGGTCACATGGGTTGTGTGTCGCGAACTATACAGAACCTGAAGGTATTAGACGTTGAGGATGGAAAGCTAATTGCGGTGAAGGGCTCAATTCCAGGTCACCGAGATGGTTTTGTTGTTCTTAGTCCATCGGTAAAAGCGAAAGGGTAATTAGATGAAGTTCGATGTGAAAAACATAAAAGGTGAACAGGTAAGAAGTATAGAATTACCCGACTCGATCTTTAATGTCGAATTGAGTGACCATGTGGTGCACGGAGTGGTGAAGGCCTATCGAGCCAATCGTAGACAAGGAACCCACGCCACAAAGACAAGGTCGCTGGTTAGGGGTGGTGGGAAGAAACCTTTCAAGCAGAAGGGGACAGGTAACGCACGTCAAGGGACGAGCAGAGCGCCAAACATGCCAGGTGGTGCCGTTGTTCATGGTCCATTGCCGCGTAGCTATGACCAAAAGATCAATAAGAAGACAAAATGTTTGGCTCTGAAGATGATTCTTTCTGACAAGCTAAGAAATAATAACATTCATGTTGTTGATGATTTTGAGCTGTCGGGTTTTAGTACTAAGCATGTCGGGCGTATCATGCAGGCGCTGAGCGTAAAATCGTCCCTGCTGGCTGATGAAAGAAAAGATAATTATCTATATGCGTCGGCTAGAAATATGAAAAAGGCTAGTGCAAAATCTCCTGCGGAGCTTAATGTAGAAGATTTACTGCGATACGAGTCCTTGGTAATAAGTGAAAATGGGTTGAGTGCTCTGAGCCAAAGGTTGGGGGAAAAATAATGCATCCATATAGTGTAATTGTAAAGCCTATCGTGTCCGAGAAAAGTAACGACCTTAGGGAAGCTTCGGGTAAATATACCTTTGAGGTTAGAGCTGAAGCGACTAAAAAAGATGTTAAAAACGCAGTGGCGAAGATGTGGGGTGTCAAGGTTAAGACAGTGACTACAGCAATTCGTCGGGATAAAGTGAAGCGGAGGGGTGCATTCTTGAGTAAGCCAGGTCTTTCAAAGCGTGCAATCATCACTCTTGAGAGTGGTCAGAAGCTGCCGCTCTTTGAAGACCAATAATTGGAAGGATTAAGAAATGGCTGTGAAAGTATATAAATCAACGTCTCCCGGCCGAAGAGGGTCTTCGGTGGTAGATTATAGGCAGCTCGATAACGTAGAGCCGTTGAAGAGGTTGACTGCGCCGCTTCGTAAAAAAGGTGGTCGAAATAACACCGGCCGTATCACGGTCCGACACAGGGGTGGCGGAGCTATGCGGCAGTATCGGGTGGTTGACTTTAAGAGGGATAAGCAGGATATTCCGGCTAAGGTTGAGTATATTGAGTATGATCCTAACCGAACATCCTTCATTGCTCGCCTTTTATATTCTGATGGGGAGCGGCGTTATATCCTGGCTCCAGACGGACTTAAGAAGGGCGATGTGGTGTTGTCTGCAAAGAAGGTAGATATCAAACCTGGAAACAGTATGCCGCTTTCTAGTGTTCCGTTCGGTACTTCAGTTCATAATATCGAGATGAAACCTGGTAAGGGTGGCCAAATGGTTCGTGGTGCTGGTACAAGTGCTCAACTTGTCGGGCGGGTCGATGGTTATGCGCAGTTGAAGTTGCCAAGCGGCGAGATGCGAAGGGTTCGGGAAGAGTGCAGAGCAACAGTTGGTGTTGTTAGTAACCCAGATCACTTTAATCTGAAGCTGGGTAAGGCTGGCCGGGTTCGCTGGCTTGGGGTGCGGCCGACTGTTCGCGGTGTTGCTATGAACCCAGTTGATCACCCTCACGGCGGTGGTGAAGGTAGGACGTCGGGAGGCCGGCATCCAGTGTCGCCATGGGCAGTGCCTACTAAAGGCCACAAGACCAGAAATAACAAGCGTACTGACAAAGATATTATTCGCCGGCGAAAGTCGAAGAAATAGCAGAAAGGAGCTACTTGTGGCACGTTCAGTAAAAAAGGGGCCTTTCGTGGATGCCTACTTGGAAAAAAAGGCAGAGGCGGCAGCAACTGATAAGAAGCCAATAAAGACATGGAGTCGTCGGTCAACGATAATTCCAGAGTTTGTGGGCCTAAATTTTCTCGTTCATAACGGTAAAAAATTTCTGCCTGTTTACGTGACAGAAAATATGGTGGGTCATAAGCTGGGGGAGTTCGCTCCAAGTAGGACTTACTTTGGCCATGGAAACGACAAAAAAGGCAAGAAATAGGAGTTTACGGTGTCAGATACTTATAAAGCAGTACTGAGAGATGTCCGCATCTCGGCAAGAAAGGCCCGAAAAGTGGCCGACCTCGTGAGAGGTAAGAGGGTATCGGTGGCAGTTGATTTACTGAAGCTAACAAATCGTCGGGCTGCCCCTATGGTTGCTAAGCTAATCAAATCGGCAATGGCGAGTGCAACAGAGAAAGCAACTGTGGATGTAGATAGGCTCTCTGTAGCGGAGATATTTGTTGGCGAGGGATCTACTCTAAAGCGGTATTTGCCAAGGGCACAGGGCCGAGCGACCCCCGTAAGGAAACGGTCATCACACATAACTGTAAAATTGCAGGAACGTTAAAGGAAGGACGCGCAGTGGGACAGAAAGTTAATCCAATTGGGTTTCGTACGGGAATAAGCAAGCCTTGGGGGAAGCAGTGGGCTTCTAGGTGGTTTGCTAGCAGTAACTACGCTTCTTTCTTGCAGGAAGATCTGCGGATCCGAAAGTATGTGGAGAAAAAATTTGAGGCAGCCGGGGTCGCTCGAGTTGAGATTGAGCGTGCTGCTGCAAATATGAAAGTAAACATCTATTCGAGTCGGCCAGGCATCATCATTGGTAAGAAGGGTGCAGGAGCTGAAAGCCTAAAGGAAGAGTTGATTCGGATTTGTAAGATCACCTCTGGCGAGCCAAATGTTAATGTGTACGAGATCTCAAAACCTGACTTGGATGCAGCCTTAGTGGCACAGAGCATAAAGTTCCAGTTGCAGCGTAGGGTTTCGTTTAGGCGAGCGATGAAAAAGTCCATTGCAAATGCGATTAAGGGTGGTGCTAAGGGGATCAAGATAAAATTGTCGGGCCGTCTAGGTGGTGCTGATATGTCAAGGGCAGAGAGTTACAAGGAAGGGCGGGTGCCGCTCCATACTCTTAGGGCCGATATAGACTATGGAACCGCTGAAGCTATGACGACTTATGGTCTAACTGGTATCAAAGTTTGGATCTACAAAGGCGATTCAATCGAAGGCTGAGAAAGGAAGGGATACGGATGTTATCACCAAAAAAAATGAAATTTCGAAAACGCTTTAAGGGTCGCATCAAAGGTGATTCGGAGCGGGGGACAAGGCTGGCCTTCGGTGATTATGGAATCATGGCCATGGAGAAGGGTAAGATAACCTCACGACAGATAGAGGCAGCAAGGGTTGCCATGACTCGCTATATTAAGCGGGGCGGTAAGGTTTGGATTAAGATCTTTCCTGATATCCCAATAACTAAGAAGCCCGCTGAGGTAAGGATGGGGAAGGGGAAAGGGTCGGTCGATAGGTATGTAGCGGCGGTTCGGCCTGGAAAGATTCTTTATGAGATGGATGGGGTAGAGCCAGAAGTTGCGAAGGGTGCGCTGGATCTCGCAGCAGCAAAGCTGCCAATTAAGACAAGATTGATATTTAGGACGGAGGATCCTTGGGAATAATGGATTATCAAAAACTAACATCTGACGAGATCAGGGGTTTCGACGCTAAGCAAAGTCGAGAAACAGAAGAAGGCATAAGGAAAGAATTAGCTAGCATTCGAATGGATCCGTATGCTAATCAGGCGTCGTCCAGTTCCAAGGCTAGACTAATGAAAAAATCGTTGGCGCGGGTGCTTACTCTCCGTGGCGAAGGAAAAGTGAAGATCGAGGTGAAAACGTGAGTGAAAATAATAGTCTAGATAAAAATAAGTCCAAACCCCTAACTTGCACCGTGACAAGTGCAAGTATGGCCAAGTCCCGGGTGGGTACGGTGGATAGGCTGGTTAAAGAAGGTCTTTACGGGAAGTACATCAAGAGACAGACACGGGTCATGTTCCATGACGAAGAAGATGCGACAAAGGTAGGGGATCGAGTTCTGGTGGTTCAGTCTCGGCCTCGAAGTAAGCGCAAGAAGTTTGTACTATCGCAGATAATTGAGAAATCTTAGTAGTTTAGAGGGTGGGAATGATTCAAATGGAAACAGTGCTGGAATCGGCCGATAATTCGGGTGCAAAGCGCTTAAAATGTGTGAAGGTATTAGGCGGGTCCAAGCGGCTGTCGGCATCGATAGGGGACACTATTGTGGTCTCGGTTAAAGAAGCAGCTCCCAATAGTAAGGTTAAAAAAGGTACAGTGCATCGTGCGGTGATTGTTCGGACGAAGAAAGAGCTGGTCAGGAAAGATGGTACGACGATCCGGTTTGATGAGAATGCAGCCGTGCTGGTAAAGAAGACGGATAGTGAACCCTTGGGTACAAGGATCTTTGGTCCAGTGGCAAGGGAAGTAAGGTTCAAGGGCTTTATAAGGATTGCCTCACTGGCGCCAGAAGTTCTTTAGTGGAATTGACCGGTATTGTGAGGAGGTCGCAGGTCCGGTGTTAAGTCAATAAACTCATATATAGGAAAATAGACGGTGGAACCAAGACTGAAAGCAAATTATCTCGGGTTTAAGTCCGAATTACAAAAAGAGCTGGGCATTGAGAATCCAATGCTTCTGCCGAAGATGTCGAAAATTGTAGTGAACATAGGGCAGGGGGAGGCCGTTCAAAACATAAAGGTTTTGGAGGGTGCGATAAGGGACTTAGCCGTAATAACAGGTCAAAAGCCCGTTAAAACTCGTGCAAAGAAGAGTATAGCAGGATTCAAGTTACGGGAAGGTATGCCTATAGGGTGTAGCGTTACATTGCGTGGTGATGTGATGTATGAGTTTCTGGACCGGCTGATCAATGTGTCGATACCGAGGATTAGGGATTTTAGAGGGTTTTCAGCAAAGGCCTTTGATGGGCGGGGAAATTACTCAATGGGTGTGCGAGAGCAGATCATATTTCCTGAGATCGACTACGATAAGGTTGATAAGATAAGGGGCGTCGGAATAACCTTCGTAACGAGCGCTCGGAATGATATTGAAGCTAAGGCATTATTAGATAAGTTTAATTTCCCTTTTCGTAAGAACTAGGCTTTAGGAGTAACTCATGGCGAAAAAAGCTCTAATAGAAAAATCCAAAGGAAAGCCTAGGTTTTCTACGCAGGCGTATAGTAGGTGTTTGAATTGTGGGCGGCCGAGAGCTGTCTTCCGTAAGTTCGGGGTTTGTCGGATTTGCTTTCGGGATTTAGCATCCATCGGTCAGTTGGCCGGTGTAACAAAGTCATCTTGGTAGGAAAAGAATATGAACGTAACAGATCCAATAGCGGATTTATTGACTAGAATTAGAAATGGCCAGCAAACGGGTCACGAGGTAATTGCTATACCGGCTTCAAAGTTGAAGATAGCCATAGCGCACCTATTAAGGGAAGAAGGCTTTATCCGCAACTACAGATGTGTGCGGGACGGGAAGCAGGGGCTGCTCAAACTTGCATTGAAGTTTGACGATGAAGGTCGCGGTGTTATTCGGGAAATAAAACGGGTTAGCAAGAGTTCACGGCGGTGTTTTGTGAAGTCCGGTGAGATCCCTTATGTTAAGAATGGATTCGGAACAGCGATATTATCGACATCCAAGGGTTTGATGACAGGCAGGGATGCTCGTAAATTAAATATTGGTGGCGAATACCTGTGTTCGGTATTTTAAGAAGGAGCTGAAGATGTCAAGAATTGGAAAAAAGCCTATCGAGATACCGAACGGAGTTGATGTTGGAATAGATGGGTCCAACATCAAAGTAAAGGGCAAGAACGGCGAACTTAGTAGAGTATTGCATCATACCATGGATGTTAAGATGGAAGGCAAAGTGATAACAGTTTTACCGAAAGAGGCAGGTAAACATAGTAACTTCCAAGGGCTCACGAGAACCTTAATTGCTAACATGATTGAAGGATGTGGCAACGGCTATACAAAATCATTGTCGTTGGTGGGAGTAGGATACAGAGCATCACTGGCTGGTAAATCACTGAATTTGACGCTTGGATTTAGCCACCCAATAGCGATGGAGCCATTGCCAGGGATCGAGTTTGCGGTTGAAAAGCAGACGACTATACATGTTAAGGGTGCTTCAAAGGAAAATGTTGGAGAGATGGCTGCGAAAATTAGATCGCTACGACCGCCGGAGCCTTATCATGGCAAGGGTGTGCGCTATCTTGGCGAACATATAGCAACTAAGGTTGGTAAGGCAGCTGGTAAAAAGTAACATTTGGATTGGTGTAAATATGGGTAAGATGAGTAAGCGCCTAGAGACTAGGCTGAAAAGAAAGAAAAGGATTAGAATACGGGTTAGTGGTAGCAAGGATCGACCACGGGTTAGCGTGTTTAGATCAGCTAAAAATGTTTATGCTCAAGCAATAGACGATGACAGTGGCGTCACCCTCGTATCCATAAACTCTTTTAAGGACAAGGAAAGAGTAGGGGTAGGCGGGTGTACTGAAATGGGGAAAAAGTTTGGGCAAGAGATGTTGGCCAAACAAATTACAGCCATCGTATTTGATAAAAATGGGTACGCATACCACGGACGCGTAAAAGCATTTGCTGATGGTATGCGTGATGCCGGTATTTCATTTTAACCAGGAGTCCAAATTGGCAAAGCAGAGTAAAGAGCGGAAAGAAGATACCTTACAGGATAGGGTTGTGAATATAGCGCGGGTGGCAAAGGTGGTCAAAGGTGGCCGGCGTTTCAGTTTTAGTGCCCTGGTGGTTGTTGGTGATGGTAAAGATCAGGTGGGCTTTGGGCTGGGTAAGGCTAATGAAGTTCCGGACGCTATTCGGAAGGGTTCCGATCAGGCTAAAAAGGGTATGTGCGTGGTGAAAAAAGTCGGAGGGACAATTCCATACCAAGTTATAGGCCGATATGGTACGGCTAAAGTCTTGATGCTCCCTGCCAAGAAGGGGAAAGGGATAATTGCTGGTGGTCCAATCCGGTCGATGATGGAGCTGGCTGGGATAGAAGATGTTGTTTGTAAGGCGCATGGAACTAAAAACCACTCGAATATAGTGCGGGCGGTTATGGATGGTTTCTCACAGTTAGAGGCGATCGAAGATTATGCGCATCGGCGAGGCAAAAGTGTAGAAGAGGTATATCAGGCTAAGATAAAGTCTTAGGTAAGTCTGGGGGAGGTAGTTATGTCACAGATAGAGATCAAGCAGGTGAAAAGTGCAATTGGACAATGTAAAGCCAACAAAAAGGTATTGAAAGCATTGGGCCTGAGAGGAATTGGTCGGGTGGTTGTACAAAAAGATAATAACTGTACACGAGGTATGGTTAATGCCGTAGCTCACTTGATTAAATATAAACTTTTAAATAAATAAC
>MDTC01067360.1_pt1 | contig 10991 bp, 11 predicted proteins | sample 811181 | NCBI WGS metagenome assembly MDTC01 (sample SAMN05326644, study PRJNA326480) | marine metagenome | isolation source: seawater | place: Pacific Ocean: North | collected 2011 | reverse complement strand
GAAAGTGCTTGAACACCTTTAGTATGTAATGAAAGCACGACTGCTCGTACTATGTTCACTTTTACTTCACTTTCAAACAGGACGAGGGTTGATTCCGGACTCAGAACCTTCTACGTACGTGATAGTAACTTCATTGTTGACGCTTACATCATCGCCTTGTGTTACTTCAACACTTAGAGTCCAATCACCAGGAACGACATTCATCGTCGTTGAATCCCATGTTTGACTTTGCTGGTTACCAAGATTTCCTTGACCAGAATCAACCTCATTTCCCTCGCCATCAGTGAGTGTCCATGTGACGTCAGAATTGCTACTACCGCCAATCCACCCGCCACCCGAATTTGTCGCTTCCGATGAAACAGTTAATCGGTTTGGTTGTGGGTCACCGTCTGAACAATCAGAGGTAGCATCGAATGTCATTGTGTGACTACCGCTTGGGGAATCTGCTCTGACGATATGCATATCAATTCTTACTTTGATCATGATACTATGTTCATTCCCCTCTGAGTCAATTGCACCAAGGTCAACTTCGAATAAGCCATGTGTCATCCATGTATAAGAGACATCACCGCTGTCGCTTGCAGCCTGTTCGACTCTGTCCGAGCCATCATCAGGGTCGACGAAAAGGGTTGTAATATCTCCCTTCGAAGAGGTTGTTGAAGCAAAGTCAAAGGTTAGTGTAACCCCGTCATTTTGAGTTGGAGTATTACCATTCCATGACTGTTCAATTTGGCCAGAAGTTGCGTCATAATATACTACTAAATCAATAGGCCCTGTGTATTCTTCCATAGAAGAATCATCATCTCCGAAGCATCCAGCAAGGCTTGCACTAAGCATTACAAAGACCATCGAAGAGACCGAAAAGATTGACTTCATCATGTATAGGCAGTATGTCATACTCCAAAAACCCCTCTCTGATGTGCAGTTCTCTTATCCTAGTGCGGTGGGTTCAAGAACGGGTACTTTGGCGTCGATGTATAGCGAGGTGGGGTAGTCTGGATATCCCGTCGGGCTCATAACCCGGAGATCGATGGTTCAAATCCATCCCTCGCTACCAAGAGATGTGCTCAATTGCTACTGTATGAATGGTAATCGTGGGTTGGAACTAGACTGTCCACCGCAGCCTGTAAACGGGCATTAGCAGCCTGTTCACCAGATTCAATGGCAGCGATTTGCCTTTCAATTTCACTTTGTACCTCTCCACCCAAAACAACTGCAATTCTCCTAGCATCTGCTGCAGGGCGGTTTGCTGGCTGGAAAACAAATACATCTCCCGATTTTATTACCGGCCCTGCTGAGGGGTATAATTTTACCAATCGTTTGGTAAATCCGGTTAGTTCTGCGGCTTCTAAAGCAGCAGCAAGATGTCCAGGCTGCATTTTCTCACACTTTGCAAACGCTCTTTTTGCTGCACCTTTCTTGCCATAGTTGGCATTGATACACCCCGCTAGGCGGTAATCCTCGGCAGCTTGAACTAGGTCATGGCCTACCATTTTTCCTAATCTGTTACGTTGTTTGTGAAGTAATTTCACCGTTAGTTGAGCACGTTTGAATTTGCTTCTATCATTCAATATTGAGGACAATAATCGCAGACCCTTTACCAATGCGGTTTGAGTATCTCCGTCTCTATCCTTGAGCATCATAAGTCTGTCAGTCATATCGCTAGCAAGAACTTCAGCTCGTTCCAATCTTCCTTCACGGTGATAATTTTCTAGTTGATGCAAAGCCTGTTGTGGATTAGATGCACCGAACATGTTGCTACGATAGTGCGCTCCCTCATCACAGCATCGGTGCAGAAGAGTATTACTCGTTTAGCCATGAGTTTAACAGTAATGGGCCTATGGTTTGTACAATGCAAGGTAACTCCAACATACGTAGTATTGGCGTTATTGGCACGCCAGGTTGTGGAAAAACCACCTTTTGCAATCAGATGAATCTGCCAATTCTTTCAGTTGAACACCTTGCTATGATACATGATTGTCTGGGAGAAATGGATGAAGATGGCTCTTCTCCAGTCGATGTAGAAAAGTTGGCAAAATTATGGCAGCCACCTGAAGAGTTAACTCTTATCGATGGGCATTTGGCGCATCATTTACCAGTTGATGCCTTGATCATTTTACGTTGTGACCCTTCGATATTACGAAAGAGATTGGAGGCTAGAGGATACTCTGAACAAAAGGTCACTGCAAATGTGGAAGTCGAAATGCTAGGAGGTCCATGGCCGGAACTTCTCGATGATTCAAGACCTAAAATCGAAGATACCTCGAATATATCTTCATGGATTGCTGCAGGATGTCCTAATGCGGCAATTCCTGAAACCGCAATAGATTGGCTTTAATCATAGCAGTTTCAGCAAAACCCTCAATTGGTGTATTTTTTATCAATGCGTTATGGCACTAGAAAATGCTCGTGATTTATTCAAGCGAATGAGCCACCCTATAATCAAAAAGTTAGAGGGTGTTGAGCCATATGTTCTAACTTGGCTAACGCTGCCAACAGGATTGGCTGCTGCTTGGTTTATGATGAATGCGACCAGAGATTCCGAAGGAGCTTTGATGTTTGTCGGAGCGCTATTTTTGATGGCCTGTGCTATGGCTCTAGATGGATTGGATGGTAACCTTGCCAGAGCGACTGGAAAAGTCACTAGATGGGGGGATTATTTAGACCATACATTTGACCGGATTTTAGATGTGGTTTGGATACTAGCATTGGGTTACAATGTCGCTTGGTTTGGCAATGTAGAACTTGCATGGGCCGCTGCGATGTTATCGATGTTTGGCTCTTATTTGGGGACTCAAGCTCAAGCGGTTTCAGGTGCTAGAAACTATGGTGGATTTAGTCGTGCAGATAGAATGATGTTGACATTGTTGGCACTATTAGGAGCAGCCATAATGGGCCATCTAGGTAGTGGGGATTGGTATACTCTTGCAGGCATTTCACTAAATCCGATTTCGGCAATCGTATTGATTTCAGGACTAGGTGGCATCTACACATTTGTCGTAAGATTTTTCAAAGCGAGATCGGTATTAGCCGAATTAGATAAAAACGAACCTCTTTCAACCCCCAAAGCGATAGATTCAGTTGATGATGAGTGATTTTAGCTCCGAAGGTGTTGTCAAAGTAGAACTATTGCTATTTTTTGGCCGCCTACGGCGGCAATATGATAACCAACACACAGGAACCGATGTAGTGATGGCTCGCGACATGCACAAGGGAGGGGGGCGCAGGACTACTGTGTTTGTACTTGTTTTATTGCTTCTATCTTCACTGCCAATGATACCTTCGACTAGCGCCGATTCCGGCGATCCGAATGACTATCAGGCACAAGATATTTCAGCAACATATGACGTACTGAATGAGACTACGACAGTAACTTGGAGAAATATTGACCAAGTGGGTGGTAACAATCAATTGTTCAGGGATTTATGGGATGTAACATACCATTTGTTCCGTCATAATGCTCCAATTACTCCAGCGAATATCAACGAGGCTACCGAATGGGCGTCAGTTGTTGCATGTGACGAAGAAGTGTATACTCAATATGTGGAATGTGCTGGGCTGAGCGGAGACCCTCATCACGAAGGGCATAGTGCAGTTTACGAAGTAGGCGCAGGTACAAATGCGAGTTATTACTATGCAATTACTTCAGAGTTTGAAGGTAATTTCACAACTCCGCTTGAATTCAATGCTAGCAGTTTGTATGAACCGGTTATAGAGATAACCACTCCGATTAGATCGCCTTACAATGTGGAGGCTACCTTTGACCCTACATCAGCAACTACTGAAGTACGTTGGATAAATTATAACGATTTGAATATCCCGGGAATGACCCTGCTTCCTGAGGATGGACTCAATGGATTAAAGATCAATATCTGGAGGACATCTCAACAAGTAACCAGGGATACAGACCTGCTCAATACTTACACACCAGTAGCGACTTTGGCACCGAGTAAGACCAGCCATTCCTTTGATATCGAGCAGGGATTAAATCGCGAAGTATTCTATTCAGTTACTTACCTTCTACCCAATTGGACAGATGAGGGTAATGATTACCAGGACACAAGATTCCTCTCAAATAATGCGCTAGATAGTGCGGTATTGGAAGATACTTCACCGCCAAATCCAGCTACAGGGATCGGCGTGGTTTTCGTAGAGGATGAACTTGGCGGTAAAGGTAATACTACGGTTAGTTGGAATCCAGTGATGAGTGAAATAGGCGAATCATACAGAATTTACAGGTCGGGTGTCAGTTTCAACAATACTACCGATTTCGGGGTAGAATTGATAGCCACAATAACAAATGAAAATACAAACTCATTCACCTATCAAGTACCGATTGGCAACCTCGGTTATTCGTTCTACTGCGTAGTTGTCGAGGACCAATTTGGAGCATTCTCAGAAGAGATTGCCCCAACCTCTTGTGATGTAGTGTATGAAGACGCATTCAATAACTGGGTTGCTGAACCAACCAATGTTCAAGCAACCTTCCTAGGCGATGGAGTAACCAGAGTTACCTGGGATGATCAAATCGGGGCAGAAGGAGAAGTGTATCATATCTGGCGTGCTCAATATCGTACACAAGGAATCGATTTTGTTGAGAACGAATCTCTTGAGTGGCAAGGAAGCGTTACAGATGGAATTGGTACTTTTGATGTACATTTGCCTGATGGATTAAAGACAGATGGAATACATTATTTCGTAACAACTGAAGCCAGATATGGCCATTTGGTAGGTACACACCACTACACCGGATTACAGAATAATTGGGCAGGGCCAATTTACGAAGATACAGAATCTCCGCAAACCCCCTCGCTTGATACAGTAATCATGGTTGGACAATTACAAACCGTTACTCTGATTTGGCAAAACTACAATGTCGGTCAAGAGGAAGATGAAACTTACAGCATATATCGCCATCTTGGAGACCCATTTGGTGGTTCAGAATTTGGTTCTAGTAGTATAGATGAAGATGGCTGGGTTTTGGTAAATGATTCAATTCCAGAAGGTCCTTCCACTACAATCGTTAAGGAAATACCTGTAGATCCCGACACACAACGCGAAGTTTGGTATGCAGTAATTATTACAGACCAGTATGGTAATCTGAATCCTACCATCTTCCCAGGTGCCAACGCACTATTGGTAAAAGAGGATACAGCGGTTCCTACAATCGAGTTTGAAATTTGGGATGACACCGCTACTCTGGTTTCAAGCACTTCGTTGCTTAAGGGCGATTATACTCTAAGGGTGACATCAAATGAACAATTATTGGAAGAGCCGCTAATATCGGTAGTTACATCTGCAGGCGGAGATTTGTCGTCAGGAAGTCAACCGATGAATGATTTACCAAACAATGCATATTATTTCCCGATAGCAATCAGTAATACTGCTAATGCAGGCTCTCTATTCATTAATATCAGCCTATCTGATATGTCAGAAAATGGTGCATCATACAATATTACGAACTACTCTATTGATGCTAAAGCTCCAACTGTTACAATCTTCTCTCCTGCATCAAGTAATGATGGCGCGAAGTACCTTTACGGAGAATCGATTAAACTTACAGCAGGCGCTGAAGATGACGTTGGTGTCGAATCAATGCAGGTAAGATTTGTTCAAAATTATGGTACTGCAAATACTGTAAGCGAGCCTTGGAGAAATGTAACCGGTCTAACAATTGGTGAAAATGGCGAATGGTCAATCGATATGGATTTCAGTTCTGGCAATTATCTGTACGGGACACATCAAGTCTCTGTTAAAGCAATGGATAAAGCAGGGAATGTGAGAACTGCCAGCGTTCTATTCGTAACTGATTGGTGCCGTCATCGAGTAGATGGAGAAACAATTTGTGAAGCAGTAAATCCAGTCGCTGACGAGCCAGATGTTGTATATCCTGAACTGAATATGACAGACCCTCCTTACATGATTGCATGGGTAACTGCAGGAATCTCTGTATTAGCAGTGATCGTAAGTCTGATGGTTATTTCAACGTCTATGAGTGGTCCAAAGAAGAAGAAGGGCGATGATGATGAAGAAGATGAAGACTGGATGAGTGAATTCATTGGAACTTCGGCAGAACCGGATATGGAAGCGATTACCGGCGGAAAACCAAAGGAACAAAAGGCAATGGAAGATGATGACGAAGAAGAGGATCCTTTCGCCGTCAATACTACACAACCAAAGCGAAGAAGGAAGAAGAAGGGTGATGACGATGAAGATGAAGAAGATTCATCAAAGAAATCTAGCCGCCGTTCTCCTAAGCGCCGTGCTCCAAAACGTAAGAAAGATTGAGCGGTGAATCTCGATGAGTGAAACCGTGAATAGGCCCAACACTTTGTTTAGGGCATTTCTCCCAACTGAGAACAAACTCAATTGGTTACTTTTGGCAGTTCCAATAACTGTATATTATTCTTTATTCGCACACAATGCACAGATGTCATTCTTGTTCAGTATGATTGCAATCATGCCTTTAGCATTCCTTATGGGGCATGCTACCGAAGAGATTGCACTTCGCACCTCAGAATCTTTAGGGGGGTTGCTGAACGCTACATTTGGTAATGCAGTAGAGATAATAATAGCAACATTGGCAATTTATACCGCAGCAACAAATGCTGACCAACTCGAGACGATGCTGACAGTTGTTCAGGCATCGTTGATAGGTTCGATTCTAGGTAATCTTTTGTTAGTACTAGGATTAGCTCTTCTATGGGGTGGAATCAATCATAGATCTCAAAATTTCAATCAAACTGCAAACTCGATGAACGGCTCATTGTTGATGCTTTCAGTCCTCGCATTAATTATTCCAGCAGCAGCTCATCATTCAGGAACCACAGAAGGTAGCGTCCTTACATTATCTCGCTATGCATCTTTGATTTTGCTATCAATATACGGTTTAGCACTTTTATTTCAGTTGAAAACACATACTCACATATTCACTACAGATACCTCGGATAGTGAGCACGAAGAACCTACAATGACAAATAAAGAAGCTTGGACTTTACTGCTTTTAGCAACCTTACTAGTAGGTTGGATGGCAGAAGTCCTTGTTCACTCGATAGACGATACAGCGAAAGAATGGGGCCTTCCTGAATTATTCATCGGTGTAATCCTATTACCCTTCTTTGGCAATGCAGCAGAACATTTCACTGCAGTACTGGTTGCAGGAAAAGACAAAATGGATTTATCTCTGGCAATAGCCATTGGTTCCTCAGTCCAAATCGCAGTATTTGTTGCACCATTGATGGTCGTACTGGCATGGATCGCTGGAGTCGGGCTATCCCTAGAGTTTGGAATTCTAGAAACTGCTGCCACATTCATGTCAGTATTAGTCGCCAATTTTATTCTAAGCGATGGTAAGACTAACTGGTTAGAAGGGGCAATGCTACTAGCATGTTATGCGATTCTTGCACTAGCCTTCTGGGTAATGTGAAGCCAGATATTCATCACTAGGCTTGAAGTTTGCTGGGCATGTACTTATGCCAAATACTCGATAGAATGGGCACCAACCAAATACTGATGTCATTACACTCCATGCACCAAACAAAAGGAATATGATTTCCCAATCGGCATTTGCCAAATAGTCGAAGAATACAACGCCCATGCCTATTGATAAGCGCATTGCTCTGTCAACTATCCCTACATTCATCCTATTACCAAATTTAAGTTTTTATTTGTGCTTATTAATTGATGTTCAAGGCCTAAGAATAAATGTTCTTAGATTTTTAACGGTGATATAAATGTTTAATTATTATCAAAAGAGTAACCTGAGACTAGATGACTTGGCACGTAGCAATCAAGGCTAAACGATTGAAACCTGGCAAGAAAAAAATGGTAACAGTCGCTAAGAAGATGGTTCTAATCGGTCAAACCGAAGACGGATATTTTGCATCAGAGGCATTGTGTAGGCACATGAGATGGCCTCTAGCCTATGGTGGAAAAGTGAAAGATGGATGCATAAGATGCCCCCTACATCAAACAACTCACAATCTAGATGATGGGAGTTTGGTAGAATGGTCGCCATTTCCATTATTCCCCCCATACGGGAAATTGGTAGGGAAGTTTTCCAAACAAAAGAATCTGAAGGTATATGATACGCGTCTTCAAGATGAAAATGTCGAAATCAAATTCAACAATTAAGGCTTATTCAAATGGGTCCAAATGAATCAACTGTTCAACATCGATTCTCTTGTATCCTCTTTCGTTAGCATCGACACCTGCTCTTGCTAGCATTCTGCGAATCCATCCAAGCATCATCAAATCCTTCATCCGATCTAAAGATTCGATAAATGATGCAGGGTTCGCACCTAACTGTGCATGTTCACGGATATTTTGACCTGTTTCATCTACAACTTCGTAATACCAAAGAAGTAATTCTTCAACAGCAGCATCTGTAATCGGCATTCCAGCAAAAGTTCTAGCCATTTTTCTTAGAGCCATTGGGGTAAGAGCAGAACCGCTTACTTGCCCCTCAAGAAGATCTTCTTCAACCTCTTGAGATTCAGTACTTTCTTCTGAAGTAGTGTCTGAAGAAACGATAAGTCCCTTTTCTGCCACTTCTAAATGTCGAGGTTTTATTGTTGCAACCCTATCCTTAGAGGCAGCTTGTTCTGCTGATGACAAAAGGCGTTTTAGGAAGGTTTCCAGATGCTCAATACCTGCTTGAACAGCCTCTGAACCAACACTTTCAAGCAAATCTAAACGCTTAATCATCAATTCTCGAGTGCGATTATAATTCAATCGAGTACGATTTGTATCATCCAAAGTTTTCTTGTCAGGAGTTGCCAAGAGGGTTGCAGCCTCCATTTCAGGAACCATACGAGATACTTCATCCACCATAAGTTGGACAATTCGTTCCTTTACCGCACCAGATAAGCGCATTTCAGTAAATCCAGATGCTACAAAACCAATATGACTTGATGAATAGGGTTTGGCCATTTCACTCCACCAATCCGTCCTCACGGCCGATGGCTTGTGAGACTTCCCATGCGTGTAAACACTCATGACCGCCTAAAAATCCTCCAGCCTCACGGGCAGGTCCAACAAATTCAGAACCACAAAACTGGCAAAACACCTGAACTACAATCTCGTTGAAATAAGTCCCATTAGGAGTGACTCGCTTTGGGATTCTCTTACCGACATCGGATTGGTTCCAGTCGCTGGTTTTCTTGGTAAATTCTTCATCGATCACAATTTCTTCTTCCATAATCTCACCATTCAGTAACCCAATTATACGCTCCATCAGCAGTAATTGGCCGCATGCCGTCTTCAGCACGAACCCAGGTATCCTCGCTACCAATGCTCCCATTTGAATGTACCACCTTTGGCTCGATTGCCATAGTGCCTCCAATAGGAAGAGGGCGGTCGAAGCCTTCTGCAACAACTGGGGATTCATCCAGTTGCAATCCTACCGAATGGCCGAGGAATTTGCTTTGGTCGGGAGCCATACCCATGAGATGGTCGCCATGGCCCAATTCATTGGCTAATGCAGAAGCCTGCCTCCATGCTTCAGAACAGTTCTCTCCTTGGTCTAATACATCGACAACCATGTCTTTGACCGTGAGCATATCCTCTAAACGCTCCTCCCATTGTGAAGATAATTTACCGGCAACAAACATTCTAGTTGCATCAACAACATAGCCGCGATGAAGATGTACCAAGTCAACCAAAACAGGAGCATTAGCTTTTATTTTTGTAAAACCTGAACCCATTGAAGACATCGGATGAGGGCCGGTCCCTCCTATTGCAGAATCAAAAAAGGAAGGAATGCCTCCAGCTCTTCCCGAAACGATTACTCCTCTGTCACATTGTAATGGGAATCTTCTCATTTGGACATTACCTCCAAATCCAGCAGCCCTGCTTACCGCTTCGGCTGCTGCTACCAATTCAATTTCGCTAACCCCTTCTCCACCAACAGCCTCTACTGCTTCGAACATTTGGATTTGGATATTTGCGCCTTCAGCCATCATTTCTAATTCCCAATCGCTTTTTACTTCTCTTTGTTCATGGACTATCGAAGTAATATCTTCATCCGAACCTAACGTATTGGCAAATCGAGAAACAAAGGAATGAGGTATTTCTCCAAATTGAAGTGCCGGCTTACAACCCAGCATCTCGGCGAATTGTTTCATCCGAGGAAATTTCTCAATACTATGGGGCGAATCATCCCCTCCCGATTCATGAATTGCACGAGAAAGTGAGCGACGAACAAAGAGTCTACATTCGCCTTCTGCAGGAACAAAAAAGGAGGCGTTCTGTCTTCCGCCTGTGTAATAATACAAATCAACTGGTGTCTGTATAAGGGCACCTGCAAGGTTGTTTTCTTGTAAAAGAGACTGTAGTTTAGATTGTCTTGAACCTAATTCACTTACCGGTACGCGCCAGTCTTCACCTTCAGGGCCGACCAATGTTTCCAACTCGCCCTCCATGAGTTGTCCTGTAGTCAATAGTTCAAAATGACTCCCATTCTAATTTTTAAGAGTATGAGAGGGGATTAAATACCGTGTCTAAGTAGCAGGGCACATGCATACAGCAACAAAAGTTATGTTAATTTTAGGTGGAATATTTGCGATCATAGGCGTAATCATGTGGGTTATGGGAGCAGCAGCTCTTGAATACGACCCTATTGGTGACGCGGAATGGAGCGGTAAAGATGGAAATTTCAACGGTGAATCAGACGCATGGTACAATGGTTATGCAGAAGTTGATTCATGCGACGACATAACCTATACAGTAACCGACGCGGATGGCGGCACTGTAATGTCAAGTGATGGCATGTGGTCTAGTTGTAATGATGACACCGCATCAGCGGATGGTTATGTGTCCCTGGGTATGGGCTTCTCAGATAGTGAACCAATGCCATGGAGCGTAGATTCTTCTCACACAATTTACTTTTCTGATACTGGTGAAGAAGCTGGAGAAGCCGCTGGCGGAATTATGTCTATATTAGGCTCTTGGGGAATGCTTTGCTGTGGTGGATTCTTCCTACTTCTTGGTGG